>Ga0126314_10000302_pt1 | contig 24605 bp, 25 predicted proteins | sample Plot105B_FD_92535 | JGI IMG/M metagenome (GOLD analysis project Ga0126314, IMG submission 92535) | Serpentine soil microbial communities from UC McLaughlin Reserve, CA, USA - Plot105B | ecosystem: Environmental > Terrestrial > Soil > Grasslands | place: USA: UC McLaughlin Reserve, Lake County... | reverse complement strand
TCGGGGCATTTTGCTCCGGGCTTTGCTTGATGGAGCCTTAGCCCTAGCAGACTAAGCAGGAAGTCATATTTTGATTATATTTGATTATAGTTGATTATGTCTGATTAGTTAGAATCCATCCGTCTTTATGATGATGGAAATGTAGCTAGTTTTACTTTATTTGAATAAAAGATTGCCAATCTATTGGTATTTGAAACTTGTCGTAAATACTGTGTTTGGTATTGTAATTAAACGGACGCAGTAACAAACTTATTTTTTGGTCGATACTTTTATCGCTGACGAAGGCACTTGTCCTGGCTCCGACTCTTGCATACGGATTGGTTTCCACAAACATGCTACACGAACGGATTTTTTGTTTAAAAAACGGGGAAATGTCGAGTTTATCCAATCGTCGTAATAACTTTGTTTCGTATTGCTTATAGCGGGTGTAATCCAGCCGATGTTCGTTTAAAACAGTCACGCATTCAGCGAAGTAAAGTTCCATGTTTGTTATCGGCGACCCTTTAAGGAGAATTTCAAATCGCGGAAATTTCCGTCTCCATAGGTGAGACTTTTGAAATCTTACGAGTTCTTGTTTATGGTAGCCGAGATCGCCAAGTCTCTTGTGAATTTCACGTTTCATTTTACACCTCATTGAACGCTTTCTGATTCCGAGCGATCTGTTGACTTTCTTGGCAATTTCGACTGCGAGCGGTTCCTCCGTTCCGTAGAGTTCGTATGATAATTTGCGAATTTCGTCGAATGTGATCCACGTATCGAGTTTACGGACAGGCGCAAAGTAATTCACACTCCTTCTCACACAGGATGTCGAATTATCGGTGAAATAATTGAACTCTTTTTTAGGAAAGTGATACAATTTGCGCGCCTGCGACAGCCTTATTACAGCACGTGGTCCGTGTGTGATGCACTTTTCGCAAACCCAAGAGGTGGCGAAGATAGGGTGTTCGAATGTACGGAGGTCATCCAAACAATGCGCGCATATTTTGCGAAGATGTTTTGCGAAATCCAAAAAGAATGGAAATGATGAGTGAATGTGCGACGGATATCGACGTGAAATGGCGGATTGAGCTGCCTGTCGCAGACTATGTGATATTTGTGAAACTCTCAGTAGAGTGTGTAATGGGAGAAACTCCTCAATGATATAGCGGGTAATTTCCGGGGGGATGGCTCGTATCATTTGAACGGAGGTGGTAATATTATAGCTAGCGGGGTTTTTATTGAAAAGTTTGGAAAAAATAACAACCGCGACACGCGTCAATCACGTGCCTTTGACGGGCATTATAAAAATACGTAAATAACCTAATGTAGAAATGTTGAACTGCATCAAGAGCGGTAAATCGTTCCTAATAAAGAATGTCATATCCTCATTTGATCCTTTTTTCACGAATTCGCCGATGTGCTTCAGATTAAACACTCCTTGATAAATTTCCGACGTCATGTCCGTGTCAACATCGCCAGACTCTTCGACGAGGGTACTTCCTCCGTCGTCGTTTACGGTATGCGAGAGAACTCGGGCTTTCCCCTTGAAAGACACCTCAACTGGTAGGTTGGGTGAGTTGTAATTCCGCAAAATTAGCATGTTCCTGATGGACTGGAATTCGACTAATTCGACACCATATGACACCATATCCTGTATCTTTTTCTGAAAGTGCTGAGACGGAACACTAACTGAGCGGGGAAATGCGAAATCTGGCATCTGTATCTCCTCGTCTGGAACTTCTTCGATCAATTCATATGTGTACGTCGTTCGACAGTCGGTGGGTTCGTTGAACATACTGATGACAAGAGTGCCTGGTTTATCGCGATGGATTTGCATCGTTAGGACTTCGTTTGTTTGTACGAATTTTACAATTCTGTGGATTTTTCCGACATCAATCCCGGCAGATATGCGGGCGTCGCAACGATAGAACTCGAACTCCTTTCCGAATAGCTTAGACACTACGACGACGTTTTTACTCTCGTCCGCGTGTGACACGTCGATTCCTTCTTCGGTTAGGACAAAATTGACATCCGTTTTTTCAAGGATGTGTTTTAAATTGTCGAACCATTGTTTAATGACACCTGCGCGCGCGGTACACAGCTCAAAGACGTTTGTCGGATCTGACTTGTATTCGTTCGGAGTAATGGGATTCAGCTGGGGTGGGAGTTCGTGTTTTGGACGTTTGATAGACTTTGTTGATAAGACCCCAGATGGAGAGGAGGTGCGTTTTCTTCGTGCCATTGGATACAACGTAGTGTCGGTGGTTGTGTAAAACAATTTTCTAATTCGCTCATTCGTCATCGACAGGTAAAAGATCCGATATATTGAGACCACCGATATCCACTGGGCGCAAATTACCAACAGGCTCGTTTGTATTCAGTTGGACCGTACTTGATGGTGGAATGTACGGGTATGACCGAGAAGTTCGAAACGATTCCACTGCGCGTGCAGGAGGGAGTGAAACGGGAACTGCTCGGGAGCGATATTTCCTTAAAAAGCATTTTAATTTGTAATCAACGATAATGTTGGTGGACATTGTTACCATAAAAAAACCCAGCATTAGCGCCCATATATCGATCTGAATTTTACTAGACATGAATGTATTATATTTGGAGAATGTCGTAACCTGGTAATAACTACTTGATTAAAAAAAATGGGGAAGTTTTTAGTCATAGAAGGGTCAAATAGTCTAGTTAGTCCATCACTTCAAAGTTCACCTTTTTTTCGCCGGAAAATCTTTGCTGTTTTTCGAGTTGAGATTTGATGAAAAATTACTCTTCTTCTTCCTCGTCTTCTCCTACACGTCGTAAATGCGATAAAGGGTACCGGTTGTTGTACTTATTACGTTTGTTGTTTTCCAACAGAATACGTTTGCTAGCTTCTAGCAGCTGAGACACGATGATGCGATCGTCGGGTTCGTCAAAGCATTTAAAGAAAACCTCGTGGATTTCTACTGGGGATAATTTTAGGCCACTTGACGTTATTTTAAAGGAGTGTTCTTCAGATAACCGCCGGTCGAAGAACCCTTCAAACATGCTGATTGCAATTTCCGCGTCGTCGTCATCGTCAAATTTAATGTTCAAGTCAATTCTACCCGGTCTTGTGAACGCCTTGTCTAAAAGTTCCGGATAATTCGTATTTACTATCCGGATACATCCGGGGACCTCGACCGATCCCTCAAATGCTTGTAGCACATCTCCGAGAGTCAATTCGTCGAGTTGTGTGTCGGTTGGAGGAACGCACGAAAGCTCGCTTCTATCACGTAACAAGGTCCCCGTTGCATCAACTTCATCGAACACGGTAATTCTTTTATCGAGGGGCACGCGGTACTTGCGTAACTGGCGCTGCTCGTCGTCAGAGAAGACATCGATGTAAGGCGAATATGTCAAATTTTTCAGTTGTGTTGCGGTTTGAATACTGTGAAATGCAACACTAACGATATGTCGTTGAGCCTTGTTGGCAATAGCTCGTACGACACTGGATTTACCACGGCCTGGTGGCCCTGACAACATGATAGTAAGTTGATAAGGGATTCCCCTGTCATCATACCATTTTCTATTGTTCAGAAAATGGTCTAGCCGCGCTTCAATACGGCGCATGTTTATTCCAAAAAGGTTCGAAAAGCTTTTGTTTGAGAAAAACTCGCTCTTCGCGAAACTCAGTTGTTTTTCTGCGTTTGCGAGCGCCATTTGTTTTAATCTCTTGTTATCCAATGACGTCGGTGGGCCTCGTGGATCGGTAAATCCATATTTTCCAGGTGTATTTGTCTGGTTGAAAAATAATAAGTTGGAACCAAGTTCATTTTCCAAACGTTCTTTGTGCTTCATATGGAGGTCGGTCAACCACGTAGACAATTGCGCGGATGTTTTTCCGTGCGACGAGACCTCGACTGCCAGGTATTGTACGACATCATGGGTACCTGTCGTTCGCATGACGTCTTTAATAACACAGGTAATGTCGTCATCGAGTGTGATTTCTTTTTCAGTTTGTATGGGAACGAAAATACCGTTAATGAATTCCAACATCGAACACTGTGTATTTTTAGAAACCACGTCTAGTAAAGCGTCTATGATATATTCGCAAAGTGGCGTCTTTGTGTAACTGGCGCGCCCGTCTGACTGTTGTCGTCTGAGATATGTCTCTTCGTTTTCGAACCATTTGTGAAAGATAATGGACGTCTTCGCAGACCACATTATGCCTTTAATATTTACGATCTAGTTTTTTGTTTATCTATTACAAAATACAAAAAAAATCTAATTCTAAACGGGGTCTAGTCTAATTCTAAAGGGTCTAATTGTTGCACTCCCACTCCTGTAGTTGTTCTATTAATGTGGTTTTTTTCACTTTTGTTTTTAGTTGTCGTTCCGCACATGCCGCCTTCAAGTCAACCACACGCCATTGCTTAAGCGGCGTTCCAAGAAGTAGGACGACTGGTTTCGATGATCTCCTCCGTTTAATGATTTTCTTTGGAGAATTTTGCTTCACGGCTTGACGGGTTCTGGCTGGTGTATTGTCGCTATCTTCCTCTGATTCCGATGAATCACACGCGCTATCCTCGGTCGCAGGTCGTTCCTCGCATACATCCTCCATCTCGACGTCGCCTTGCTCGGGTGTGGAAGGTTCGGTTTCATCCACATTATCCTCTGCGGATTTTTCGGCAATGTACGTTGTGTCGAATACCGGAAGCTGTATGGGGATCTCAAGGCTCGGTTCGGCTTCGCACAAGGGATACTCCAAGATTTCACTCTCTCCTGTGGATTTCTTAGGTGCTTTGATGATCTCGGCGGCGTCAGTTATGGAAACCATGTACTTTTCGGTTCTGGTGACTGTTTGTCCGATCGGTGCATATTCCTCTCCGGTTAACATGGGTAACGTAACCGGGTTATTTATGGCATGGAAGTTGTCGAGAGCAATTGTTATATAGTTCGGATGAAGCTTGTCGCCCCGGTGTTTTGATGGTACGAATGATTTCACATTTGCATCCCACTGACATTCGTAGATGTCCCCGTCCTTGCATTTCACGGTGGTAGTGTTGAAAAAAGGCAACATTACACCAGCATGTGGTGTGTTCTCTGGCTTAAACTCGACTTCCATTGGCCTTGCTCCCACGAAAAGATGATTCCTGACTACGCGAAAATCGATAGTCACTTTCGGCTTCCACTTCAACAAGCCCTTCCAGGATTTTGAACGCGGATAGCATTCGTTAACGGGGGTTAGAATGATCCCGTCTAAATCCTCGTCTGGAATTAAACTTGCCAGGGCCCCGTTCAGTGCGCGAGATATGCTGGTTTTCAGCCCCAGCGACAACTCTTCGAAAGAATTTCCGACATGATAATCCTTCTTTATAATCAACGGGACGCGCTCCACGAGAATGTCCAAAAAGGACATTCGTTTCAACAGACAACGATACTCCGGGTCGTCGCGGAGATCGCGGCCTTTCCAAAAAATCGTATCGAATGTGTAGTATTTCTGGGAGAATTCGCCGTCAAGTACCGTACCGTCGAATTCCGTCGATTCGATCGCCGCGATTTGCTTCATGGTCGTGGTCGATCCAGGTGTGACCAAAAGCACTGTCCCGCGGTTGGTGATGAAAAGATATGTCCTGATTCCGTCGATTTTGTAGGTAAAAGCGTACGGCTGTGATTCCAGTAGAGCGAAGTCGTTCAACTGCATCGTGCGAGGCTGTGCGCCGGCGAATGACCGAATGTTATTAACACCGACGAGATTGCTGAATGACTTTTCCAATGAATTTATTCGCGGTTTGGAGAGAATGAAGTTGGTCAATTTCCAGTATCTTATCAGATTTTCGAGTGCCGATTGGAACGCGAGCACCGTGATGTCGTTTACGACTTCCAACTCAACCTCGTACGTAACCAAGGGCCCGTCCAGCGAATCTCCCTGTGTGGTTGTTACTTCGGTGAAGTCTAGACGAAGTTCGTGGCTGACGATAAATGACGTCCTCCTTTTCACGCGGGTTAATGATGTAAGTCGAAGAATGGAGTATTCGTTGACCGACGCATGGTGTTGTACGGTTTCGCGGCTCAAGGAGATCCTCACGTCGTAGTCGTTGAGATCCAAGCGATCCATCGACTCTTTCTTGACAACCTTATCCTTTTCATGACGCATTTGCCCGACGAATCTTTGCGTCACGACAGACGTCTCTGATCTCATTTCCTTTTGATGGAATTTGATCATTCTAGAGAAGTCCTCGTACGCTACCCCTGATGTGAAGGATTTTCCGCTGTCATCAAACCGACCCAGACGTGCTTCGACTTCGTATAAAGCGGGGGTTCTGGCGCGTGTGAGTAGAAAACGCTGTATCGTTGAATTGTCAAACATTTGAGAGAGGTGGAAGTGGAAAGGAGAGAATGAAGATAAAATTCAAAATTCCGCTTTTTATGTTGGGTGGTTGCTAAGCGAGTCGTTTGTTGTTATGGCAACTTTACGCGCATCCACGTGATACGTGCTGTGGTTGAATTTTTTTTTTTTTTACTTATTATAATTGAAGAGAAGAAAGAAAAGACAAGATTTGAATTATGGTCGCTATCAATTTTCCATTTGCAGACAAAGACGGCGTCATCACTGTCAAATATTCCGCAAAGTTGATTGGACCACACGCCACAAACGTCCCTCAACCGTATGTAAAATTAGATCGTCCTTCTACCAGTTACACGCTTTCATATGAGGTTTTCTTTCCAGACGGATTCAACTTTGTGCGAGGTGGAAAATTACCAGGCCTTTGTTCCCAAAAGGCGGTCTCGGGTGGTAACAAACAGGATAATGACTTTTCAATGAGATTGATGTGGAGGACGGGAGGCAACGGCGAAGTGTATGCGTATGTTCCGCCGAAAAGCCAATCAAAGGAGTACTCAAAGTGTTGTACGCAATCCGATCCAAAGTATGGAGACTCGCTTGGACGAGGGTCTTTTAAATTCCAGACCGGAAAATGGAACAAGATCGCACTATCTGTAAAGCTCAATGATGTCGGCAAATGCAACGGGTCTATAGAACTTTGTCATAATGGAAAAAAGGTTATTTCTGCAGACTGTATTGTGTATCGTACAAGTAACGACAAAAAAATCGAATACTGTATGTTCAGTACATTTTTCGGCGGAAGTACCCCGGACTGGGCACCTCCCACGCCACAGATGGCCAAGTTTAGGAATTTTGTAATCCAGTGATTAAATTAGACTATCCAGTTTTTTTGTATCAATCAATATTAGCCACGACCTAGATAAATAATGCCCGCCATAAGCAAATCCGCGATTCTGGACATTCTATCTCGGGCGACAAATATACGCGAAGTCTCGCGGAAGTCGTATGTTAATGTAATGAACGGGATTGGCAATTTATCACATACTTGGTTCGGGACGTATCCGTACAATATAGATTCCTTACTTTTGAAATTGTCGGAAGAAACTGAAAATAAACACACTTTGAAACTTAGATATTCTACTCTTGCTGTCTTGTTAAAGCAAATGACAGCGGCGGAAAGAAAAATATACTTTACCGCGACAGATGGGGATGTTTATGAAAAGGTATTGGACGCCGTCAAGAAAATTGGCGACGAGGTCCAAGAATCATACGTTCAGCAAAAAATGACAGACAACGAGAAACGTAAATGGGAACAATGGCCTGCAGTCGAACGGGTGTGGGTCAAGAAAATGACATATCCGACAATACCTAAAGACTACGATTCGAAGGTTTTATTTACGGTCCAAGAATACGCGCTTGTTGGGTTGTATACAGTGCTACCCCCCGTGCGTAACGATTACCGTACCATTCGGGTAAACGAGGCAGAGTGTACGAACTACATCAAATTTGATACAAGTAAGCACACCGCAACGATCGTTCTCAATGAGTATAAAACGAGTAAGAAATATGGTCCTATTAACTTGCAAATTGTTTGCGGGCAATCTAGTAAACACAAACTACTATACGAAGCGTTGAAAGATCTCGTCAATGCGCGAAAAAAGATCAATGACGAATATCTTTTTGCACCACAGCGGGGCGGGAGTGCCCCGTTGACGGGTCCGAATTATAGCCAGTTACTAACTTCTATTTATCAACGCTTTTTAGGAAAGCCACTCGGCAGTCAAATGATCCGTAAAATCTACTTAAGTTACATTCAAAAGGACGAACCGACGTTGGTGGAAAAGCGAAACACTGCCGCTGCCATGGGACATTCTACGGGAATGCAGGCTCTGTATCGTCGGCTTCCGGAGGGTTCGAAGTAGATACATCCTCGCCGTTATCTGTGTTTTTCGAATTTCGTTTCATCTCACAGGACGCTCCGTTCTTCAGTTTATACCCACGCCACCCGTTATGAACACGCAGGTTAATGCGGTCACTGGGGGTTACCGAGGCAATCTTGCCGGTCCAAGATCGTAGTTGGTCTCTTGAGTGAACACGTCCACACACGCCATCGCTAGACCAATTCTCAGCGCCCAATATATCGTTGAAAAGAGACCTTGTGTCTGTGGCTGGTAAGGGTTGTCCCGTTTTTGCGCACCACTTTTCCAACTGTTTCTTCAAGAGCCCTACGTTCACGCACCCATATCCACGCGACACTTCCATCTCCTCGGCGAAGAACGCTTCGGCCACTTTAACGTCTTCTGGTGGTATCACACTCGCCGAGTTCCCCTTCTTTGCGGCACATGTTCCGTTTCTAAGATGGCGGTTGAGGTTGGACACGGTTTTGAAAGAATTATTACACGCGAGACATCTGGTCTGGTCCAAGAGCCGCTCTTCTAATAATTGACCAGATGGCTGTGGTACCGCTCGGTCTAGGATGATCTTTCGAAGAACCGACAGGGTCTGTGCCTTGATATCCGAGATTACATGTTGAAGCGTTGACACGATTTGAATTTGGCGTTGATCGTACATACGGATTTCATTAGCAATTAACGAACACTGTTCATCGTCTAGTTGAATTGCGTATTTTTTGGTGTTGTTTTCTGCATTTTCGGTGTTGTCTAATTGCACATTCGCCAGATCCTGTAAAATATCGATAGCTTGTATAGCATGACGGATGCATTTCACATCCACCAGTCCTGCGTTGCTAATAAACACAAGTACATTTGTCCCCTTCATTTCAATGTGAAATGACGTTTTGCCTGTAATCGAACTGGTGGCTGAAACAAAAATCCCCCCACAGTGGTCATGATGGCTCAAATCGTTCTCAAACTTTTTGATTGTTTGTGTCGGGACTGGTTGGGTGTAATGTTTCAGTTCGATAAATACCCGAGGTTGGTTCGCTTGACGGTCGATTTGGATATCGCATGTATGCGACGTTTTTGAGACGTCTATGATAATCGCCTCTGGAAATTCCCGTAAAAGACTCTGAATATATACTGTCTCTGCAGTCTCTCCTTTGACCGCGGACCCTACTCCCGACTTGCCAAGAATTGAGTCCAGTTTAGAATTAACGTCGTTGTGAGACGTATTCAGATGGTCGTAAATCCGATTTACGCGTTCCTGGAGCGTACTTAATTCCTGTACTGTTCTGTCACCGGCAACCGAAGAAACGTTCCACACAGTCTGTAACTTTTCCAGTGTATTCGTGTACACCTTCTGTATGTCTGTCATTTGACGAGACATGTCGTATTTCATATCAAGTAGTTCCGCATTCACTGCATTGGCCAGTGCCTCTGATATCGCATATGACGTTTCTGGTTTTGTTTCCGTAACCGCTTCTGTTTCTGTTGCGCTTGAGGTGGTTTCTTTTGGCGTGATGATATCCCGAACGATGTCGTGGATTTTAAGGTAATTCAGAAGCCAGGCATCGAATGCAGTCGATTCGAGAAGTCCGTGTTTCTGTAAAAGTGCTATGACTTCGCAGTTATCGATGTGAACGGCGGAAGGTATTTTGGCCGCCATTGTCGTTTATTTATACTATACGCTGTTCTGTAAAGCGCCGATGTAAGAAGTTTTTGATTGTCCCGCCGCCGGAGAATATGAATGCTGGAATATTTTTTGTTCAAGGGTGATTTAGTTGTATGCGCACTAATGTACACACACGGCGATAAGATTCTTCTTAATCTGAAAATAATATCTAAGATACCAAATTACGGACGAGTCCGACGAGATCGAAATGGAGTTATTACCATAGAAACGAGCGACATGTTTACTCCTTTCAGACGGTATTTTTTCAGCGACGGCCGTGACCAGAGTGTCGCTGATATCATGAATATCGTCGTTTCTGCATTTTCTGAGATAAGGAATATACTTCGCGAGATATCGCATTTGGGAATTGCTCGTGGAAAGGAAGCTCAGACTGTCGATTCGATGTTCATTGTAAGGGCGTTGATTCGAGAGTTGATTGCATGTAAACTAGGCGTTGCTAATTTACGAAATACCTATACAGATGACGTGAAAGTCACTGCCGGGATTGATATGATTATAGACAAGATTGATAGTTTTATGGCCTCGATTAAACCGACCGCAGACGAGTTGTTTCCGGTCACAAACGACCCCCAATGCTCATAGTTATGAACCCGACGAAGCTTGATAGTTTAAAATTTTAATGATTCCTCATCGTATAGGCGACAAACGCGATAAGTGCAAAATTCACCGTCCCCAACCCAAACCACTTTGTGTATTGTATATACTCTGGTGAACTGCACATTGGTTTTAATTTATCCAACAGCTCTTTGTGACTTTGTCTTCTTGAATGATAGTGTTGCTGACAAGCCAGATGCATCGTAGTCAAAACCATTAACGAACACGCGATGGTAAGAATTTTGAAATTGACGGTATGTTCTTTGTACTTGACGACCATGGTATATATTATACCACTGACTACGCAAATGTCCTTTATGTGGTCAAAATAATCACCAAAGACAGTCTCCTGGTGGTATTTTCGCGCCATAAACCCATCGAGACAGTCGAAGAAGTAATGTAAAGTTGCAGCGCAAACAAAAAGTCCCACTTCCTTCGTACATATGGAATGAATCGCTATTATCCCACACAATGTCGAATACACTGTTACCATATTAGGAGTGTGTCCGGTGGAATGAAACCACCCAGAAACCGTATCGCATGCGTCAATTAAAACGTTGTCGATGAAATTTTCGTATTCGCGGGGAATTTTTCGCATTGTCGAACTTTGTACAATACCTCTTGTATTGCATTTAGAAAAAACATACAAATTGGTGTGGGTTTGAATTGGTGGTTTATTTATTACAATACGCCCGAGGAATATTCGACAAAACAACGTCCTTTCTGTGAATTCATTCACCACAAGATTGGAGGCTCTTAGCAGCAAAAAGATATTCAAATGCGAGGCTCCAGATTGTGGATTTGTCGGAGACCGGGATTGTGTTGGGGCATTCAATATCAAACTACGGGCGATCGCCAAGAATGAGATCGCCGCAGTCATATAATTTATTATAAAGTGCCTACCTATCGGGCACGTGGAGGACTTGGGTAAACGATATAGCTTGCTATTGATACTTAGTGACACTCTACTTTAGATAGGTGCACCTTAGTACGACGTATTCAATGAGGGATTGTCAAATATACGCCTCGCCTTTTGTACGGCCAAAATTAAATCATCCAACCCAAATTTGGCATCTAATTTAATAACCTCGGTTGTCTTATTGTGACGTTCGTTCGTAAAAACCGTTCGCCGGTTTCGGATCGCTTTTATTTCGAAGGCGCCGCTTTCAACCATTGTTGAATTTTTGACAGGTACCACGAAGACCAAGGCGCCTTTGAATCTTGTTGACAGATCCCGTATACGCCGGGCAACGCCGAGGTCGGATCGGCCGATCTTTACGAGATTATGTCCCAGCTGGTAGCCGTATATGACTTGGAACATCTTTTTTGTATTATGCAACAGTGCGTTGTGATTCTGCATCATGAGTTTGGTGGGTTCCCAGCTGAGCTCCCGGACGACGCGATGTCCGAGTTGTCTTTGCATTCGGTGTCGTACTCTCTGACCAAGCGTTTCATCTATAGTAGATATCCAGCGTATTGCCTCGTCCGGAGAAATCCACACTCGACCCGACTTGATTTTATCCGAATATCCCTTGAAGGACGCGCCGGTTACAAGTTCGATGGTCTTTACGTGGAACGACTTGTCGTTTTTTCGGACGGTGAAATGTATTGGGGCGTCGTCGGCGGTATCCTTGATGGTCAAGGTTACATTAGGTGAACTGGTTTGAGAGTATAGAGTGTTCATCCTGGTATATTATACATTGAATGTTGTTCGCTAAAGACGTCGGAATCGGGCTTTTAGCGGTACATTTTCCACAACCGACTCGGGCCTAATAATAATACCATAGACACGAGTAAGGCGGTGACGTGTCCTTTAATGAATAGATCTGGAATTAGTAGAGGGATAAAGATTTTAATAAATAACGGGAAGTAGCGGGGAAAAACTGCAAAATATGCACCGAGTATTAGAAAAATACTTGTCCATGTATTTGTAACATACGGGCCTATTTGGAATGCAGGACAGCTTAGAAAATACGACAGAGACATATTCCCATCGACGCGTATATGTTCAAATACCTTCATCGGCAATAGCGGGAATGAACCTGTTGCAATTGTAGAGACTGCCTGTTTCTGTATTTGGAAGGCCAGCGTTGGATGGATCGCATACATTTTGATTTTTTCCGCATATTCCTGGATTTGGAAATCTACATGACCATCGACTTTACCATCGGTCAGTTCCAGCAACTTCATAGCGCCCTTTCTGCTAATAATGTAACAGTGTGTACCTAGCGCCAACGAAGGGACAAATACATGTGCACTGATTTTTTTCCAACCATCTAGTTTTTTTGAAAACGGGTTTAGGCTCCCGGAAAGCATTTTACTTAGTAGAGTGTTGTTCCCGTTATAATCGCATCCGACCAGACATCCTACGTAAATTATATCGAAATCGGCGGGAATTTCGTTCCATATCGATGAAAGCTGGGTCATAAAGTTATCCACCAACCGGGCGTCATCTTCCAGTATCAACGCCGATTGGACACCGTCATTTACGATAGTGTGCCACGTTTTGATATGACTCATTCCACACCCTAGTTGACCGTCTGTACAGAAATTTGCACAGAAGAATGTGGCATTTTCTCGCCTGCTCTGTCTGTCTACTTTACCACCGTCAACTGCATCCACTCTTTCGAACGAGATTCCCTGGTTGCCAAGATTTTTTGAAATCTGTAACAACCTTTCGGAGGATCTGTCAAGATTGATGACATATGCCTTTTCAAATGTAGCCATGATAATCACAAAATATAATAAAAATGCGCCGTTTAAAATTGAACGTTTTTATTCGTGCCTGTGATATATCCTTATCTCTAAACAACGCGAATATGATGACACTTTCGAAAGAACTCATGGACCGCTTGACACAGCCGATAACAGAGTCTTTCCTATGCGGCTTTGTTCGTTTATTTGTACCCCCAGAGCAAATGACAGAGGAGTGGCTTAAAAGGGATCCGATGTCTTATTTTTCATCCGACGAAGAAGAGAGCGAGTTCCTCGAATTTTTAAAAGACGTTGTGGATAATTGCGAGTCTGAGAGCGAATGTGACAATGACGGTGACGACGAAACGGCAGTTACTGACGCGCGGGTGTCGCAATATGTGGACTTGGCCGGCAGGAAATTTGCGCACCATGTATTAACCCAGACGTTGCCATTGATTTGGAACACTGGCGGACATCCGCCGTTCTGGAAATCCGACAACGAAACAAAAGAGGTAAAGGAAAAGCGGGTATACGATCTTGTGCATGACATTGTCTATGATTATTTTTTAGCACTTTACAGCGAACTCGATACAGAGGAGGCGGCGAGTGTAATCAAAAGTGTCAACGAAACCGAACTTGCCCGTGGTAATGAAGAGCGGTTCGAAACGATTTTAGACAACCTAAGGGCTGATAATGAATACGCAGCAAAGGCAGTCAAGGCAGCAACAGATGCCTGTTGTGGGGTGTTATTCAACCCCCTGATAGAGCTTGCGCCCGAGATCCAATCAAATATCAAACAATCATTAGCTGTTAAATTGCATGTTTTGCAATGTACAGGACAGTTTGTGTAATTTTTTTTCTAAGTAAGAGATATACGTTTCTTAGTTCTATTTATTAAATATAAAGAATAAAATCAATATGCCCACGCCCTTGAAAGCACGATGCATGAGTTGTAAGGTGAATCGTACACTAAAAGAATACAAAAGGAAAACTGTTGTTAAGAATGGTAGGAAGTACGAATTTGTAGTTGGCAAGTGCCCAAAATGTCTTGGTAAAATTTACCGAACAGTGGGGTCTTCAGATAAAGCCAAACGTCGAACGGTTACCAAAACATCAACCCCGCGAGTTAAAAAGAGAAAAGTCTCGCGTGCATAAAGGTAATCGATTTAGACCTGTTCGTCTACATTAAATTTCCCAAAAATTTCACATTCTGTTCTTGCGAAATTCCCTGTAGTCTGAGCATACTCGCTCACCTGACCCTCTGATCTTACACCGACGATCATTCTTTTTAAAATCCCTAAAAGTCGTACGTCGCCTGACATTTTTTGTGCGCGTGTTTCATACCGCGTGTACTCCGAAATCAACTTTCCACAGCCTGCGAGAAATGTGAACGTTCCTGTTGCTACGGACAGGATAAATGAAGCGACTGCGTATTTATCCGCGAAATTGACACCTCCGTTTACCGGGTTTTTTAAATTTATAGCGTATAGTATTGCAGCGCCGATGGCACTTCCTACGCCAATGGTTCCTGTTGTGTATGTGAAACGCATCAGGAACGTTTGGCGTTTCTGGAAAATGACAAGGGTTTGTTTTCTGTCGTCGGTTATTTGATCTATAGCTCCTAAATAGGCCTCTGTGAACATTTCCGGATTACCCTCAGCCAAGCCTCGAGTCCAATTTTGTGTTTCGTTTAGAATACGGCGGATTTCGTTTGGTGTGTACACTGTAGTCGTCATTGTTTTTTGCTGATGTAATACCAAAATAAAATATTTTATGTAATTTATTCGTGTCTTTACGGAACCAACTGTAATATATATTTAAACGACACCTCAATATGAACGACATCGACATTCTTAACTATATTATGAATTTCAGGCAAAATCTTATCCGCACCGCCCTCCCGTATACAAACGCGGCGATCCTTCTTTGTCATTATATCGTCTCGCAAATTCAGATGTTTTGTCAACGGTGCACAATTTCCCGCGCAATCGCCCTTTATAATAAATCAACGGAAGATGGGATTGTGGAGGTATCCTACCGCATAGGGGACCAGAAATATCTCGTTATAGTAGACAAACATCTCACGGTTCCTGCAAAGGAAATTAAATATGCCGCTATTGAATCTCCACACAAGGTTATAGTTATAACGGATCTTCTCGTTTCGCTTTATGGACCAAACGGAGATTTCCACAACCGCTCGATACGCCCAAAGGATATTTTGGACTGGTATTTTTCGGACGACGTGCTGGATCACGAGGAATCGGTACTGGTTATTATAACGGCGCAGTCTCTAGATTTTACCGAACTTCGCGTTCCATTGAACAACGTGATCTTCTCCAATTCGGTATAGTTTTTCTTTCTCCTCTTTTGTAATAGAAAGAAGACTTGAGCGCTCACATGGGATTTCTATTATCTTGCAAAACGGCGGAATATTTTTTATGGTAGCTTCATCTTTACTTAGTGACATTATAGTAAAGATGCGCTCGGCGTATTCAATAAAATCCGATATCGGCTGAGGCGTGGAAGGTAGAATTTCCTTTAGATTCAGTCCTAGCATATATGGCTCGCATGTTTGCGCTTCGTTGGTCGTGTTTGCAATAAAATGTTCAATTGGAAAATTATCTTTGAGCGCGCCGTCAACATAGTAATGGCCGTGATATTTCCACATGGTGAATATAAATGGAATCCCACAGGACATACGGAGGGCGTGGACAATTTCACAGTCCGGGTCAGTTTCGTGGGAAAAGAAATGGAGTTCGCCTGTGTCGGTATTTGACGCACCAACGCGGAGAATGATCCCTGTTATTTTATGCAACTGTGCGAATGTTATGTTCCCCGAAAACCCGTACCGAGTGAACGTCCCCCGAAGAAATGCAATTAGTCTCGTCCCAGTGTCTAGACCAAACCGTTTGCGATTTAAAAGGTTCAAGACGCTCGATTGTCGTAACCCAGATATATTCAAGTTCATCATTTGGTCGAAAACGGCCCTTTCATCCATCCCCATGGCAAGGGCCGTTGCTACCAGCGACCCAGCACTAATACCAACTATTGTTTTTATGTGGTCGAGTTGGTGGGATGCGCGAAGTTTTGCAAGTGCCCCTAGTAATGCGATTCCACGAAATCCGCCCCCGCTTAAAATCAGCGTCGTGTACACCATTTGATCAAATACAAACGTTTGTGGGTTTCTTCGTATAAATTTTTTGGGCGTATATAGTTATTAGTTATACTTACTACAAAATGAATTGGAGCAAGGACCGAGGCTCTCTTGCGCTTAAGCATCAAATCGACAATGTATCAAAAGCAAAGAAAAAGATATCGTATGCATCTTTTACCGCCGTTCGAGTTGAATGCTCGAACAAAATTCTCCACGCCGCGAAATTCGACAAGGACGAATTTATTGTATTTGAGGTGCCCTCGTTCATTATAGGATACCCCGTATTTGATCGTACAGAGTGTGTGTATCATCTTATCAAGTTTTTTAAAAAGATGAAAATGCAAGCGGAGTTGATTCCGCCGTTTACACTGTGTATTTCATGGAACGATAAAATCTGCGTATCTGAGATCGTGAATTCGGTTATGGGAAACAATAGACAGTCAGAAACGACGCTCGCCCACGACAACACAAGGACACCGGCCAACACTGTAGAAAAACTTGCTAAAATCGAACTGAAACTACGAACACCGCCCACTGATGTTCATAAAAGTACGAGTAGTTGTATATCGAAAAGGCCACCAATACAGCTTGTGAATGCCATGTCAAATAAATCTTCAAAGTATTGATATACTTTTTATTAAACAAATACGCGCAACTTTGTTCTATCTTTTTCACGAGGATGCATTAGAATCTGGAATTGTATAATCCATCATCTGCCCGCGCTGTTCATTTTCAAACTCTGTAGTTAGTCTCATGGCCGTACTTTGTATACAGTCCAAGTTACTCCCCCGGCGGGATCCCCAAGACAGCCTATAACCGGGGTATCTATTTTACATCCAACATAGCCATCCTTGGAAGGTAACAAACACCTTCTGTTTCGACTGTCGATCTTTTTCTCCGAAGGAGGGTCTGTACCCCATAATATATATAACGAGTCGTCAGAGTGGAGCCATGACTGTGTGACTGCGACATATTTTGCGGTGGGGTATGTGTCCCTGACGACGTCAAGCTGCGCCTGTAGACCAATCTTTGAGGCTTGTGTCAATTTGTCTGACGGGACCCATATGTATCCGGCGGGTGTGTCGTTTGGGGCGATGCATCCCCAATAGCGGTCGACTTTCGAAGGATCTGGGATCAATCTCAAGTCAGTTGTGGCAGTGTTTAGATCTGCAACTAGCTTATTGGTTTCGTTTCTACAAGTTGAAAGAGAAGTAGTGCTGGCATTTAGTTGTGATGTAAGGGTATTCTTTTCTGCATCACATCCCGTTGTGGTGATCGTCGCGGTGTCTCTAGCAGCAATGAGGGCTGTTTTTTCGTCGACACAAGTCTTGTTCGACAGTGTGTATGAACTTTCTAATTCCGGCATAAATTTGAATTTAAAAAGAAGGAATAATATGACTGCGCCTAAAACGAGACCAAACAAACAGCAGCAAACACTTTTCATATTAATCATACGATACATGTAAGAAAAAAATACATTACCATTATGAGCTGCAGAAAACAAACAACGAAAAAGTACACAACCCGACCAAGCCCGCCTTACGTTGCAAATACGCCAGGAATGTCGTGGAAAGATTCGTGTAGGCAACGACGGCCGCAAATGGACGAGTTGTGTTCGACGCAAGTCCGAAGTCAAGGAATACTGAGTTTTATGCTTTAAGTTAAAACATTAGTATCCGCCATGATTGACTAATTTTTTTCCACAATGCACCCATGAATCCTCCGCAAAGTTTCCGGGTGTGTATGCTCTCTGACGCTCGGCCTCTTTTAACACAAGTGCGAAATTTGCCCAAAACTCTGGCGTATGTTCCCATGATTTCGTGAGTTTGTGTGTGAGTTCATGTAATACAACGTACATTATGTGGTTTAATTTGTGACCAGACGAAGCGTAAAGCAGACCATCGTCGTTCCGTAAACATATATGCATCGCTTTTTTGTCGTATAAATAGGTCGTTCGATCATCTGCTGTTGCGAATCCGTCACTTTCTAATATATCGCTCAGCTGCAGTGGTCCTCTGTCTACGAACCCTGGTTTTGTCTTCATGGCGTCGTAAACCGACTTGATTTTCTGGTAAATTTCGATGATTTGACCGACGGCGGCCGCTTTATCAGGGGAATCGACCACTCTTACATTACCGCATGTATTTCCGTGACAGCCGTATGCCTCGACGAGTTTTGTATAATTCGACTGTTTCTTTATCGTGATATAAGTCAACACGCATAAAAGGGTGGATATAATGATCGTCGACATTAAAAAGGTAAACGGGATGTACCTCCGTTTAAAATCGCCGAAATATTTTTGCTTGCTTTATATAACTCTTGATAAAGTATCACTCACGCTCCCTACAAATAATCTTAATTCCGTTAAAAAAAAGTATGGCATCCAAAGCAGCCCAACAGCCAAATGGATCACAGCAGGTTGAAGCCATTGAGTTGAACAAAAAAAACGCCATCAATTTCCTCAAGAAATTGGTCGAAAAAGGTCAAGATTCTGGTCACTATACCTTACAAGACAGTCATTTGATTTACGAGGCCCTCCGTTTTCTGGGTTACGATGACCAAGGAGATAAGACGATTCCGAAACCTGAAATGGAAGAAAAGGACGCATTCCAAATTTTAATCGGCGCTGTAACAGCTAGTCAGAAACTCGGTCACTGCTACACCGTTGAAGAATCGTCCAATGCGTTCCGTGTGGTCGTGTATATCACGAAGAATATCATCAAAAGCAACGACGAAGACGATTCCACAACGGAAACAGGCGAAGAGGGTAAAGCGTCAACATCCAAATCACGACTACCTTTGAAAGCTTAGGAGTTATATTACAATGTTATAAGCGCGGTCGGCGTCGCTCTCGAATAATTCATATACAAGCGCTTTTGGTTGTTCTGGTGTGGGTATAAACGGCATCAACCCATTTTTATCGGATTTAGAAAGTGCGGTAGTTCGCATCACATCAAGCTGCCTTCTGGTGATAATTCTAAATCTTTGAAACGCGGTATTGTATAGTTTATATACCGTAGGGTTGTTTACCGAATATATGAATGAATGGAACTGATTGATCGCCTTGTTTGCCAGTATATCTGCGCTGTAATATTGCTCGCTCATATCTGTCAAAAGCCCGGTATCGAAATCGCTCCGTAGCCGTAAGAAGTTATTGCATATCACTAGCAATCGCTCGTACACTTCGGGCGCGAATGACTTGAAGTCATATATACTGTACAACAAGTTAACCATATTTGCATCCATGTACAAGAAATTTAGTTCGTCGTCTGGATCTATCGTGGATAGCTTGAAATCCATATCCTTGAGAAAATTTCCAGTCTCGTTCTTCCAACTGCTGTATAGAATGGGAAGTATCGTGGTAACCAATGTAATTGTTAATGCGTGCGCTATATTCAAGTATGGAGACAAATATCGAACTAGGGCGATTGAAATGGAAATCACAACGAGTGTGTATTTGAGACGCTCATTTTCGGAAGGGATACTCAATATATTATACAAGTCGGACATTATTTCAACAATGTTAATATTAAATACTGTACAAAAAAATGAATTATAGATCACTCGCTAAAACAACTATTTTTTTGTGGTGTTTAGGCATGTGACGAAATGGATTCGCTATATCCCGAACACGGCCTTTCGCCGGAAATACACTAATCTCAATGCATCGATCGGCTATGTCCGCAAATAGGATATATATACGTTGAATTGATGAGAATTACCTGCTTCGTTGCAAGTAAAAGACATATACGCCATTTTCGTATCCACCAGTCCCACTGCAACGATATTTTCAACGTTCACGATCCCATCCACACCTGCCAATTGATTGAGTTCACATGTTCCAACGACAGTACAAAATACCTCCATTCGGTTCGCTAGGGTTGTCGATCTATTTGGAAGTAGAATCTCGAACGACGTTTTCGTATGTGATAGTATCGGTGCGATTTCGAGTGTAGCCGTGAGTGTGTTCCGCATTCCGTTCTGTACAATGTTCGCGCTGAATATGGTTATTGCCGTGCAGTTTATGGCGTTTGAGACGGAGAGAGTGGATGTGATATTTTGGATTCCTCCGTTGAAATTCCCAGTGACAGACACGTCACCATCGACGTTTAGTACACTGTTGACTGTATCCCAGACAAGCCGAGTGTCGTTGGCTAAAGCCCCCGTCGCTGATGTGGGATTGCCGTATAACAACGCCCCGGTGCTATATGCAGTTCTGCCCGTTCCGCCGTACGCTACCTGTAGTGTTTTACCATTCCAGTCGCTATTGCCCGCTAACGTTCCAACTTCGGTGACGTGTGGTAACTGAGAGTTAACCGACAACGGCGTACCAGACCCCCCGCTAAGACCCGTCGAAATTCCGGTGTTTGAAAGGCGTACTGCATCGGCGTTTATCTCGAGGGAAAAATTATCAACATTAGCGTTGATTGTATTTGCATTCTTCACTAGACCTGATCCGGCGATTACTTGACCCAAGCCCGTGAATTGTATGAATGATAAGGTGTTTGTACCGACGACGTCATTTTGCGACGCGGAAGAGCATATCCACCCACTTGATGCATTGACAATTCCTTCCGCGACGAACACAACGCTCCCTTTTGCGCTATATCCAATCTTGAAGTCCAGTGCTCTAATTGGTGGAGATGTTGTGTCGACGATAACCCACACGCCGTTAAATATCGGATCCGTCGCATCCTTGACGAAAATGCGATCGTCTGGCTGCAGAAGGACGCCATCGATACTGGCACCTGCAATGTATTCGGCTACCGTCCCAGGCGATGTAGTTGCAACGCGGACCGGTATTTTACATGCAATTGCACGGGTACTATCGTCCAAGTATCGCTTTGTTGTGGCATGGTCGTTGGCGGACGGGGCTGTCAGCAACGAGAGCGGGCACGAGAGGGACGTTGACCCATTTGCATGTATGATGAATCGAGACACACCGGTTTGTGACGACAGTACAAGGTCAGACGCAGTCGAGGACGGCTGTATCATGAATCTATCGTCGAGAAATTTGAGCGACAGGTACCCGTATGCAGGAGGTCCGTTGATCTGGAGTTCTGTGTTTGGTGCGAGCGTATTGTTTAATAAACTAACGGTCGTGGGATATCCGCCTGTTTGCGCATTTCTCGAATGTATCTTTAATGTATTCGAGTCTGAAGCCCATATCGCGTAATCGACGCCGTCTCCTCCTAGAAGCATGGTGCGAGCTAACGACATTCCCCCATTCAACACGACCGAAGCGGTTGTTTTAGTTGTCGCATCCTGGACCGATGGAAAGCGGACGCGTCCTGTCTCGTTCGTCGAAATATACAAGTCCTTTATTCCACTGACGTTTTCAGAGTAAATTGCACTTGCATCTCCAAACCATAGGGGCTTTGCAAAAGGGATGGAAATATTCTCTGCATCCATAACAATAGCTGACTGCGACTTGAGATGTAGGTCATTACTCGATGCCGTGTACAGAAAAGGCGTTGCAGTCGATAGAGAAGAACCTGAAATGTACAGTCGACCTCCAAATCTTACATTACTTGAAAAGCTGCTATCTCCATCCACGATAAACGCACCGGTCCCGAAATCGGTAGATGTGGTCTTCGATGTCAAATGTAGATCTGACTGGTATGTTTTGGTAGATGACATTCTTTTCAAAGTCGAGTCCCACACCATCAACCCACCGTCTTCGGGGGCGTCCTCGCGGGTAGCAATTGCCTGTGCGCCGGATATTTTACCTACACGGAAAGTTCTATCGTCCTCTCTGAAAACAATGCGCACGTTTTCTAACATCCCACGGTCCACTTCGATACCCGCCTCGTTTAAATGAACCCCCGGCCCCAGCTCGCCATCATTGACAATTAGTATATGACTCTTGTACTTTACTATAGAACTTTCTGTGATATTCTGATTTCCTAGCACGGTAAAATCACCACCGACTGTTATGTTTCCCGACGTATGCACCGACTTGAAAAGGACATCGGCTACCGTGGAGACAGATTGGTTTAGCCAAGCGTCATGAGCGGCGAGAACTGACGTGATTGTATGAGAGCGTAAAAGCGGTGTTAAATTCACTTTTCCCATGGATTCACTTATTAAAAATCAACTTATTAAAAAAACTTCAAACGCGAGTGTCCGTTTGAAAATGCAATAGAACCAAATTGGTGCGTTTAGAATTAGCGATTTATTTTGTATCACTTAATTTAGACCACGCACTAAGATATTACCAAATACATATATAATTATTTCAATTATATTATCAAATACTTTTGGATTTGGCATATGTCGTCTCAATTAGATTTACCCGTCCGTGAAACACCAGAGGAGTCTGTCTCTGAAGAGATTCACGATGCGAGCAGCGGACAAGAAGACGATGTTTCGGTTACTGCAAAGATGTATCTTACTCAACACAAAGGAAAAGCCCTGGCGAAAGCCCTGAAAACCGGGTGTCGTGATATCCATGTTCTGAGTGCCTTAATGAAAAACCAAGCAGTGCACCGACGCGTTCCAACGGTTTTGTCGGTATATGTCGGCAATCCTGATGTGATTTCGTGTCTAAAAGAAGCAGGTGCGAATGTCCGTTTCGACGACGACGCCCTGCTTGTGTTTGCCGCTAATGAAGGTTTCGAAGATTCCGTCGAGGTGCTCCTTTCGTCGGGGTGCGTGGCATCTAGCAAGGCATTGGCTGTGGCGGTTGCCAAAAAGCATGTCGATATCGTGGAACGGTTAACGTCTGCTGATGCAAAAATGACCGACCGACTTTGGAAAAGTGTCGTAAAACGCGCCGATGAATCTGAAGAAGGTATTGATATTCTGCAATTACTTTCTCGTCAAGCCAGCGGCGCGCAAGTTCAAAGTGCAATGAAAGAGCTTATCGCATCGGAAAGAATCGATTCGATCGCGGCCCTTGTTCCATCAGTGCGGATAGTTTCGCCTCAGATTGCCTCAGATGCAGTTCAGCTTTTATGTATGTCCTCGAAATCGTCTGCATTCCATCGCTTGATACGCGTTCTTCTTCAGAGGGGTATGAAACCTACAGATTATGACGCGATCAAGAAAGGCGGCGATCCCATGGTCATCAAACTGCTCAACAGATACGCCTAGTAAATTTTAGTGTACAATGGCGTTCCGTTAGTCTATCTCTAAACGAATTTTTTTTCCAATTACATAATTATAAAGTATGATTGAAGATTTTCAAATTGCCGAATTCGTTTCAGAGTTACGTTCGTATCGATTTCTGGACCTGTCGTTGTTCGATATCGCCTTAACGGCCATATTTGGAATATTAATAACCGAACAATTTGTTCCTAAACTGCATCGCCACCGAGTCTACTGGTCGCTGTTACCGGCATCTATCGCCGTACACCTTCTTTTCAAAAAAGAAACGACGTTAACGAAGGAGTTTTGTTCGAGAAATATTTGGGTTGTTGGGATGTTTATTTACTGTCTCGTGAAAACGATCGATAACTAACACGTCTACAAGTTATCAAAATGGTCGCGCAGTTTTACGCGGGATCGCCATGTGCGTCCGGTGGTGTCGAATACGTGTATGTCTTCTCTTGTCTCGATACGCCGTGGGACGGACACGATCATGTAATTTTTAGGGAGTTCCTCCGAACGGAAGCCGTCCTTGAGCCACGCCCACAGATCGCAGTAACTATGAAAGACGCGCGTCAATGTCACTCTACAAGTGAGATGCGAGTAGACATGTTTAAAAGTAACTCATACCGAGGCGCCAAATACATTGGCAATTGCAATTTCCATTCTGGTGGCAATTCGGGTCTTTCGTCGTCTTGTACGAAGACGCCGTTTTCCTCCAACGTTTTTTTACTGGCCCATCGAGTTCTCTTGGCAGTGACGCGTCCGTGGAGGATGTACGACTCTACATCAGGGGGGGATGACGAATAAATGCATGGGGGAGGGAATGTCGAATAAATGTCTGAAGACAGAGAGGAGGACAGAGATGACATGGAAGACAGGGAGCTCGAATAAATGTTATCCGACATGGAGGGCGAGAGAGTTGTGTCGTTGTTTCTGCTTCCTTCGGCACTCGTCATCAAAATGATTCTTTACGCGTGGAACATCATCGAAGAAAGTCCACGGTTTACAATAAACATATTCCAATTCATAGCGACCAAACAAATACGACACGGAGGTCCTCCGCGAATGTTAATATACATGATTGCCTTGTCGAGTCGAGAAAAATTAACAGACCCAGACGGCGAAGTTCCAAACCGAAGACCTTGGCCAAAATTATATTGATATACCGCCTTTTCGGATGCGCAG
>Ga0126314_10000301_pt1 | contig 24662 bp, 25 predicted proteins | sample Plot105B_FD_92535 | JGI IMG/M metagenome (GOLD analysis project Ga0126314, IMG submission 92535) | Serpentine soil microbial communities from UC McLaughlin Reserve, CA, USA - Plot105B | ecosystem: Environmental > Terrestrial > Soil > Grasslands | place: USA: UC McLaughlin Reserve, Lake County... | reverse complement strand
CGCTCCCGGATAAAGTGCTTTGACGATTAGTATGGATATAAGGGAAAGATTTAGGAAATTGATGAGCTACCAGCGCTCTAAGCCACGCATTTACGAGACGCTACTGTTTGTTGCCCTTCTAAGTGGTCCCCCTAGGTTTAGGGAAAGGGATCCTATGGCTTCCTTATCAGGAGCGGTTGACTGGCCTGTACTTCTGAGTGTGGTCGTGTGGGGGGTCGCCGCCCTCTGGATATTTTTTCACATTGGCGGTTATCTACTAAAAGGCAAGTCGATTCCGCGCTTTGGGCCTCTACACATACTCGCTTTTGTGCTGGTAATTTGTCTCTATCTTTCGACTCTGTTCTCCTCGGCTCCCTTGCTCACGCTCTACAGGGTCTCCCAGATCCCGATAGCTGTGCTTTTCGGGTTCTTCTGGGTACGAAGGTTTGGTATTGACTCTACACTAAGGCATCTACTAGCAGGATACGTAGTAATGAGCCTAGCAATAGTAGTAGGCGCGATCATCGCACCAGACTTGGTGTATTCAAAAGAGGAACCAATTCGCTTGCGAGGAGACTCAATTTCAGAAACAGGGGCCGTCACAGTGATGGGTCTTATACTTCTTTTGAGCTATCCTATAACGAGCGGGCGTACTAGAGCTCTAGCCCAAGCTACTTCTTATTTATTTTTAGTTGCCCTCTTTGCCCTCTTTTTTACTCTCTTAGTCTTGTCTGAGACGCGGGCTGCTTTTATCGCTATGCTGCTATTCATATTGCTTGCTTTTGTCAGGCCTCCAAAAAATACATCTCTGCGTTCTTTTCTGTACTTGATGCTAATATTAGTCCCTATTGTAATATGGTTCGACTGGGCCTCGCCAATCATCGATTGGGGAATTCGGGAAGAAACGTCTGTTCATGACCTAAGTGACAGAGTACCTTTGTGGCAATATGTTACAGCGGAAACTCTAAATCGGTCGCCCTTACTCGGCCTCGGATTCTACGCAAACAGGGCCATAACAAGCACTTATAACGAGGCGCTTGGAACTTCTCACAGCGCATACATAGAGATATTCTCTGGGGGGGGTATACTAAGCTTTTCGGTATTTGCCATACTGTTGGTAGCCGAGCTATTTCTGGCCGTGAGGTTGTTCATCTTACACGGCGCAAACACCAAGGTGTTTGCTGTTGTAAGTCTCTTTCTTACTACTCTTGTCCTAGGAGTTGTCTCAGAGACAATGGTTATTGCATCACCGACGAGTCTTACCTTCTGGATATTATTATCACTTATTCCGGTGATAACCCTTACGGCAACTCCTAAGGCACAAAGGGGGGGAAATTGAAACCAATCAATACGGTTCTTCTAGTTCACGAGCACTACCAGTGGCCCGGCGGTGAGGACCAAGTCTTCGCCGCTGAACGTGGCCTCTTGGAAGACCGGGGTTACCGCGTGCTGCGCTACGTTGACCACAACGACCGGATAAAGGACATGAGTTCCTTAAGGCTGATGTGCGACACCATTTGGAGCAGGAAAGCCTACCGGGAGCTGCGCAAGCTTATCCGCAAGGAGAAACCACAAGTGGTTCACTTCCACAACACCTTCCCTCTCATCTCTCCGGCGGCCTATTACGCTGTTAAGGCGGAAGGGGTGCCAGTAATCCAGACGCTGCATAACTACCGTCTCCTCTGCCCTAATGCCTATTTCTTCCGCGACGGACATGTGTGTGAGGACTGCTTTGGCAAGACTCTGCCCTTGCCTGGTGTGCTTCATTCTTGTTACCGGGATAGCCGAGCAGCAAGCGGGACAGTGGCGGCCATGCTCACCGCTCACCGCGCCATGCAGACCTGGAGCAAGATGGTTGATACGTACATTGCCCTAACCCAGTTTGCACGTCAGAAGTTTATCCAAGGTGGCCTTCCTGCAGAGAAGGTTGCGGTCAAACCTCATTTCTTACGTCCCGATCCCGGCTTGGGCGAGGGGCGTGGGGGGTACGCTCTCTTCGTAGGCCGCCTATCACCAGAGAAGGGTGTGGAAACTCTGCTCTCAGCTTGGGAGTATATCGGAACAAAACTTTGCCTTAAAATAGTGGGAGATGGGTTTCTAGCTTCTCGAGTGTGTGAGGTCGCGCGGCGGGATTCAGGAGTCGAGTGGCTGGGCCAGCAGCCTTTGGAGGAGGTGTATAGGCTGATGAGGGGGGCACATTTCTTGGTATTCCCTTCCGAGTTGTACGAAACGTTTGGTCGAGTAGCAATCGAGGCCTTTGCTACGGGTACACCAGTAATTGCTTCCAGGATCGGGGCAATCGCGGAATTGGTAGATCACCATCGTACTGGACTCCACTTTCGCCCTGGCGATCCAAAGGATCTGGCTGCGCGGGTGGAGTGGGCTTTAAGCCACCCAGCCGAGCTTGCCCGCATGCGTAGGGAGGCACGCGTCGAGTTTGAGACCAGGTACTCTGCCGAGTGCAACCATCAGATGCTGAGGAGAATTTATGAAACCGCTGCGCCGTGATGAGAACAACGGGAAGCGTGCCCAGATTATGAAATTGTGCAATTCTATTGTGCCTTGGTGCCGTATCTGCGTAACCGTCATCCGAGGCGCAGTCAGTTATCTGAACCAGTTGTACCGAACACTCTCTACTATAGTACTGGCTCAGCTGTTACTAATAACGCGGTTAAGTCATAAAGGGAGACTGTCGGTTTGTTCGCCGAAAAGCCACAATCAACTCGCCGGGGCCAGAGCTGCCAATCGGAAGCGTCGAGTGATGGCGGTAGGAACACCATTTAGCCAGTTGGCATCCGTCCTGTCATGTTCTCCGTATGTGGTCACGATTCCGCACATAATTAGAGCAGAAAAATTCTCGCTTGCGAGACAGGAGCAATGAGGAGGATGCCTTAATTCGCAGTCGTTATGTGCCTTTTGAGTCGACAGGAAGTCGCTTCCTAAAGCAGATGACTGCTAAAGGATTACGCGTAGCATTAAAAACTGTACAAGGAGAGTACTGGTAGCGGTGCAGATGTCGATGGTTCGTAAGGGTCCCTATTGCCTCGCGCGCTGCCGCAGCCTCCTGGCCTTCTTGGTCTATAATAGCAAAATATAATGCCACGTGGTCTTCTTCAGGGCGCAAGAGAGGCTAAGGTAATGAGTAGGCAACCTAAAATACTTATGTACCATTCCATCCGCCGCATGGCGAATGATCCTAACCAGTTGTGCACCTCTCCAAAGCGGTTCGAGGCTCAGATGCTCTACCTCAACCAGTGCGGTTTGCGAGGAGTTTCCATGCGAGAGTTGCGCAAGGCAATGAGCACAGGAGACACTAAGGGACTTGTAGGGCTCACCTTCGACGATGGCTACGAAGATTTTCTGCACAGCGCTGTGCCGGTGATGGAGAGATTGGATTTCTCTGCTACAGTATTTGTGGTAGGAAATATGCTGGGAGAGCAGAGCAGCTGGAAAAGCGTGTACGAGCCGATACCCAGATTAAAAGTTCTCGAAGCCGAGGAACTAAGAGAAATTTCAGCGCGGGGTATGGAAGTGGGGTCTCACACTATGACTCACGTTATGCTCTGTGGCCTTGATTCAGAACTGCTAGAGCGAGAGGTGAGCGATAGTCGTCGTGTCCTCAGTGAGGCTCTAGGCGAAACGGTGGAAGGGTTTTCCTATCCTTACGGAATCCTAGACAATGCGGTGGTTCAAGCAGTGAAACGCGAGTATGCTTACGCATGTTGTGTGAAGGCGCAGGCCGAACATAGCGCGTACACCCTGCCTCGGATACCTGTCTCGGAGAAGGATCATCTACTGAGGTTTAAAGCAAAGCTCAAAGTGTACCGGCTTTACTCCAAAATAAGACGTAAGTACGTCTCTAATAGCGCGTTGCAGTGGAATGGGCCAGGTGTCGTACCCCAAACCGTGAACGCTTGCGCAGATCTTACACGTAAGCGTTCGTCAAAGCTGAGGGGGTAATCTCCATACTCGATAGTCGAAGGTTCGTGTTCGTAGCAGTTGGGAGTCGGCACCTTCCTGGTCTATCTCTACACTCCTCTCGAAGGGGAGAAGCACAGTATACGTGAACTTCTGCGCAATCGGTGCCGAATACGGCGGTGCTTTCGAGCATGAGAACTTGTTTTGTAGAGTTGAGGGTTGAGCGGGTTCGCCACGCTCGCATGCCCGAGAAAGACTTATGCGATGAATCCTTCCGACAAAGAATGAGCCTACAGCGTCGATCATAACGATTGACCCAGTGCTCGGTATCCGCAGTGCTCGAAAAAGCCTCTCGCATCCTGGGAGGTGATCGCGTCAAGCGCCTTGCCCATAGCTTCGATCAGCGCCTCCCGACTCTTGGCCTCCGCCTTGCGGAGGATGCGCTTTATCTTGCTGAAAGCCTCCTCTATGGGATTCAGGTCGGGAGAGTAGGGCGGCAGATAGAGTAGCTCGCAGCCCCGCTCTTCGATGAGCTCCTTAATCCTCTCGCCCTTGTGGACGCTGAGGTTGTCTATGACCACGATCTGACCGCGCCGCAGACTAGGGGCAAGCACTCCTTCGAGGTAGGCTTCAAATACCTTGCGATCGGTGACGCCCTCCACAGCAAGAGTTGGCCCCATCCCCTCCACGCTTATGCTGGCAAGCAGGGTGGTGTTCTTCCCTCGGTTACGGGGCACCGAGCAGTGCGCCCGCTCCCCGCGACGCGACCACGCCCGCAGGACAGAAAGAGAGGTATTCGCGCCCATCTCGTCTATGAAGACTAACCGCTGCGGGTCTGAGCTCTCCGAGACTGTCACCCTCCAGAGGGCTCTTCGCCATTCGTCTCGTTCTGTCGCCCCCACAGCCCGGTTTTTTGGCTGAAGCCCATACTTTTGAGCAGCCGCCGGATGGTAGAGTTGCTCAGGGTCTTGGCCGTAGTGCACTCCAAGAAGCGACGCCTTTCTAACACAGTAGCGGCTGGACGCTCCTTGACGTCCTCTTCGAGGAGGTTCTCCGCGTCAGGTCAATCTTCGGTGGCCTTCCGCCTCCCTTCCTCGGCGCCAGCGACTTCCCCCGCTGAACGATCCTGAGGTATCGCTTGACGGAGGAGAGGCTCACGCCGAAGAGACGAGCAGCTGCGGACTTGGACTTTCGCCTACTTCGACGGCCGGGACAATCCTTTTACGTAAATCTTCTGAGTAGGGCTTCATGCTCTGCATCATCGCCCACGAAAGTCTCCTGGGTCAACCGTGATGGTCCTTGCTGTAATTACGGGGATCATAGGTTATGGGGATCATAGGTCAGACGGCACTTGCCTGATAGAATGTTACCTAACAGAGTTACGACGTGCACAGCATAGTGAGGCACACCTCGGTCCTCAATACCGATTGCATCGACTGCCACTATAAGGACTCCCACGATCCCGAGGCGAGGATGTTTCTCCACTACGGAGACTTTACTGACGCAGCGACCCTCTGATGCGTGCTGCAGAAGGTGTACCCGGAGGAGGTGTGCAACCTGGGTGCACAGTAGCACGTCATCGTTTCCTTTGAGCAACCCGATTAGGCGGGAACGTGGAAGCCCTGGGGACTCTCGAGATGCTCGAGGCGGTGAGGGATCTGCAAGAGCAGACGAGACGCGAAGTGCGTTTTTGCCAGGCTGGTACCTCAGAGATGTTCTGAGCAGCGCCGCAGCCGCTGCTCCAAAGAAGACCCGTTCTACCGAGGAGCCCTTACGCGGCAGCAAAGTTGTACGCTTACTGGATTACAATAAACTACCGGGAGGCTTACTGTTACGCTCGGTGGAAGCAGCCCCTCGAGGTAGCGGTGAAAAGCTTGGCGTTGAGCCAGAGCGGCGAAAAGCTCGGCGAAGCGTGCAGCGTAGTCCTTCAAAGGATCAAGAGCTCTCTCTGGGGGCAGACGTTTGTCATGGCGACATCTCCTCCTCGCCACCATTGCACCATGACCGTAGACTCCGCTCACCAAACTGCTTGTATATGCTCTACTACGCCTTCTCTGACAAGAGCTTGCAGCCCAGCACTACCCAGCTTAAGCTGAACAGGGTTCCAAATACATTGTGAAGTAAGCGAGCTTCGAGTATATGAGCCGAGTCGGTGAAGATGTAGACCCAGCTGCACGATGCCATCGCCAGCAACACGGCGCCGTAACCTCGCAACGCTTTCGTACTGACAGCAGCCACACCAATCAGCGTCAGGCCAGCGAACAGCCAAAACAGCCAGTCTAACGGTAGAGTAGGCCATCCCCTCTCAATAAAATAATCGTAGAAACCAGCAGCAACCTCCGCGAAATGAACAACGACTCCCCGACCCGCTGCGATGAAGCCTAGGACAAAACCTATTTCCCCGAGCCAACCGACTCGTCCCCAGCATCGCGCCTGGAGCCCTGCCAACCCCACCAAGAAAAGCAGGGGCACGCTGTAGCTCAGCACGACCTCGATAGAGATGAGGTAGGAAGACATAACGTCACTATCAATGTATCCCCAAGTTGCGAACAGCACCCCGGCCAAGAGGGCTGCCAATCCGCCCCCTCGCCCGAAGGTGGCATCTGAGCGTAACATCGGTGCTCTCAGCTCGCGGGCGACGCGTCTCATAGAGGCAATAATAACACTACCGATTTCTGCACAAACGTCTAGATTGCCAAGCCCGGACGCCTGATGCAACCGAGGACGACGTGGTTCTTGTGCCTCAAGCGTTCCTTGCTTTTGCGAAACTCCCGCCTCAGCTCTGAGAGGCTCCGGCAGCAGACGGTCTTGAGCTCCACGTACTTTAGGTGCTTTCAGATACCCTCATCGGGGTTCAACTCCGTGGCGTACTCGGGCAACTGGCTCCCTCGGACAGCAACTGCGGTTACGGTACGCTGGGGTAATTGCTATAAGATGCTCTGTAAGCGCAAGCGTTCTATCAAAAAAGGTGCCAGCTAGCACATGCGTTAACCCACCGGTTCACTCACACTTCTAGAAGATACGCGACACTGTCAGGAGGAGGGTAGTGCAATCTGCTGCTAGGACAGTAGCACTGAGTAGGCGAGGTGGATTATAGGTTGCGGTGTTGTACACAGTTACCGTGGAGTAGTAAGGGATTTGCATGATCGATAACAATCGTTTTCAGGGTACAACCTACGCTCGCGCGAGACCTGATAGCGGGCGCTGCTCGGTTGTCGTCATTGGCGCCGGTCCGTACGGGCTCTCAGTAGCGGCACACTTGATCCGGGCGGGGGGGGTGAGCGTACGGATCTTCGGGGAGCCGATGGAGAGCTGGGTGCATCACATGCCTAACGGGATGCTGCTCCGCTCGCGATGGGATGCCTCCCATATCGCCGACCCTGATCACAAGCTCGGCCTTGGAAGCTACGAGGCTGCGTTCGGTCTGGAGCGCGTAGAGCCGGTGCCTCTCGCACGCTTCGTCGATTATGGGCGCTGGTTTCAGGAGCACGCGGTCCCGGGACTGGAGCGGCGTCGCGTGGACCGTGTCTCCCCTGACTCACATGGGTTCCGAGTCGAGCTCGACGACGGTGAGACCCTACGTGCGGAGAGGGTGGTCGTCGCCGCCGGGATAGTTCCTTTGGCCTGGCGCCCGCCACAGTTCGCCGGGCTTCCAGTGAGGCTCATCTCTCATACAGCTGACTACAGTGATCTAAGCGTGTTCGAGGGCCGCCGCGTCGCTGTCGTCGGCGCGGGTCAGAGCGCACTCGAGTCGGCCGCTCTCCTCGCCGAAGCCGGTGCCGAGGCTGAGGTATTCGTTCGAGAGCGCAACGTTATCTGGCTTCCGCCAGAAGACCTCACCGACGATCCCGACGCCGGATTTTTCTCCTACGCGCACCGTAAGGTCGCGATAGGCAGCCCGAAAACAGCATGGCTTGCGGCCTGGCCGGGGCTCTTTCGGTGGCTGCCGTACCGGGTGCGCGAGCTGCTGCGCTACCGCATCGTCAGAGCACGTGGCTCGGATTGGTTGAAGCCGCGGTTGTCGAGAGTACCGATCACGACCGGCCGCTCGATCAGCTCGGCTTCGCACCGCGGTGACGAGCTTGTGCTTAAGCTCGACGATGGGAGCACGAGGGAGGTCGAACATCTGCTCCTGGCTACAGGGTACCGAGTCGATCTCACGCGCTACGCGTTTCTCACGCCCGAGCTCTTGGGCCGTGTGCGCACGAGGGACGGGTCGCCGTTACTAGGTGCCGGCCTCGAATCATCTGTGCCTGGGCTTCACTTCCTCGGCGCTCCGGCTGGCCGGAGCTTCGGTCCAGTGATGCACTTCGTCGCCGGGACATGGGCGTCGTCGCGCGAGGTGACGCGGGTGGTGGTGGGTCGCCGCGCGCCGCGAGCAGGTTTCTCATGGTGAGGCGGGGACCTCGGGTCCTCGTCACCGATGGCGAGCAACGAGGGGCCCTCGCGACGAGCCGTGGGCTGGCGGCAGCCGGCTATCGCGTCACGATGATAGCCGAGGAGCGCTTCGCGGTTGGGCGCTGGTCGCGCTTTTTGGAGAAGCGGATCACGCTCGTAGGACCGAAGAGCGACCCCAAGGGCTACACGGAGCGACTATCGCAGGTGCTCCGCAGGAATGAGTACGACATGGTCGTGCCGGGATCCGATCTGTCCCTCATCCCTATATCCGAACGGCGAGACCTGATCGAGCCGTACGCGCGACTAGGGCTGCCTTCCCACGAGGTCGTGCTCCGCGCGCTCAACAAGCCGCTGCTCCACAGCCAAGCGGCCGCTGCGGGGATCGCCCCACCAAGGAGCGTGACCTGCTCCAGCCGCAAAGAGGCACTCGCGGCCGCGCGAGAGTTCGCGTTTCCATTGATCGTCAAGCCTGCGCGCTCGGTCACGTGGATGGCCGACCACATGCAGCAACAACTGGCCCAAGTCGTCCACAGCGAGACCCTTCTTGAAGCCGCCGTCGCGGCGATCAGGGTACCGCTGACGCTTCAGGAGTACGTACCCGGGGTTAGCATAGTCTCGTGCGCAGCCGTCCGATTAGACGGCCGGCTGCACGGGCTCACGTACACTCGTTACGCCCGTACGCATCCGTTGGAGAACGGTGACGCCGCAATGGCTATAATCATCCCACCGCCCCCGCTGCTCACCCAGCAGATCGAGGAGCTACTTGGGCTGATCGACTGGCGCGGCATCTTCGAGCTCGAGCTACTCGAGCTCGGCGAGAACCGGTTCGGTGCGATCGACTTCAACCCGCGTCCCTTCGGCTGGATGTCGCTCGCCATCGGGGCCGGGGCGAATCTTCCAGCGTTGTGGTGCGACCACGTCCTCCAGCAGCGTAGCGCGCCCTCGCACGGAGCGCGCGTGGGAATTTGCTACCGCCGGGGGGACGCAGAAATCCGGTGTGCCCTAACACTGCTGCGACGCGGTTGCCTTGGCGCCGCCGCGGCGGCGCTTTGCCCACGCAAGCGGGTCGTGCATCCGTATTATCAGTTCAACGATCCGGGGCCGGCGGTTGCACGGTTATTCTACACAGCACAGAAGGCGGCGAGTGGAAGGAAGCGGAAGGGAGCAACAGGCCGTAACAGTGGTAGCCTACCTTCAACAGTCGTGGGTGATAAAATCGATCTCTCACGGACGCCCTTGCGACAATGACCACACCAACCACTACGTATACACTGAGCAACACAAGCAGCGTTTGCCGCTGCCGCACCTATGGTCGTTCCTTCGTCTAAGACGCCGGTAGCGCCACTTACGGTACACGGACTTATGGAAGAGCTTTTGCAGGCTTACATGACGGCCTGGCCGCTATCTTCATCTCACGAAACACCGTCACCTGCTGGCTCAAAAGTGCCAGCATCTTGCCGCCTTTGGGGTACCAGCGGGTGGCCACCGCCGAATTAGTATCATGCCTGAGCTACCAGAGGTTGTGGTTGTCGACAACACGAATGCCTTTATGGCCTTAGAACACGAATGGGAAAATCCTTACCGTAACTCTCCTCTCGCTACCCCCTTCCAGTCGTGAGCGTGGCTCTACTCTTGGTAGGAGTCCTATGGGGAGGGCTACGAGCTGCGGTTAATCGTGGTACGAGACCGAGAGGTCAACTGGTGGGCCTCGTGCCGCTGATGCTGGAGCGCCGGTGGGGCTTCCAGAGGCTGCTCTTCATCGGCACCGGCCTCACAAGACTACCACGACATACTGGTAAGGTAGGGATGGGAAGCCAGGGTTTATAAGGTTGGGGTACAAGCTCTTAGGCAGATGGACGCCTGGCAGGTGGCAGACCTCCAGCAGCTGCGTCCTGAAGCCGCTGCCTGGAGCTTCTTTCGGGAGTGGGATGGGCCTCGGGCTCGTGTCTGGCAAGAGAATTGCCCACTTGCCCACTAATAGAAAGTAAGCCTTGGGATGAACTTCTTATGTCCATCAAAACAGGTCTTCGCAGCAGCGCCCGCCAAACCCTCCGGCGACTCGAAGAAGACGAGGTTCTTTGCGAATCGGCCAATACAGAGAATGCTGAGCGGGCGGCTCGGACGCTAGTAACCGTACATCGGGAAGGATGGCAGGGACGAGATATCGCTTTGGAGCACCAGACCCGGAGGTTCGAGGCATTCTTGGAAACGACAGCTCGCCGGATGATGGCCTGCGGGCTGGGAAGTATATCTGAGTTCTGGCGAGATGAGAAGGTAATTTACTTGCACTTTTTGGTTTTCGGGAACGACTTCGTCGGACCTTATCTGCAGGGTGCCAGCCAGGAAGCCCTTCAGCGGTACCAGTTTAGCTCCCTTTGTATCCGGAATGCGACAGATATAGCTTGTTAGCAAGAATAGAAGATGGGTTGATCTGCTGCGAGGTGAGGAGCCGTTTAAGCTGAGATGGAACTCTAAGATAATCGCGAACTACAGACTGATTTTGGGGCGTAGTCCACCAATCTGGAGCTTATACACAGGTTATCATGCTCTCTACTCCAAAGTCCGGTGGTACTCAAGATCGAAGCATGCCCCTAAATGGGTCAAGGACGCCGCAGAGATATATCGTGTGCTACGCAAGAGGCTTCGAACACTGTGGGTTATGTTCATGGCTGCAGTGTTTCCTCTAGGCACATAGTGCCAGACCGGTACCTCTGAGTTGTCGCGTCCCGAGCAGGTCTTTCTGAATGGTGATTACCTCACCTAGGTTGCCTCTAGCCCAGCATCAGGCCAGTTTGCATTGGACAGTTCACACTGCGTTGTCCTTGCGACGACCCCGCCGGACGCACCCTCGAGGTTATGATAAGGGGGGCAATTCCTGTAGCCTTCTGCTGTGGGAGAATGCTAGGGCATAGGGATTCGCTGGGTCAATGTCTCGAATGTTGTGGGTTCGGTTTTTTGGCTTTGGGGGCGTCCATCGTAAGGTAGCGCTTTAGCGTCCACTGCTCGCTGCTCCTCAACGCTATCTCCGTAGCCAACGTCGCCGCGCTCGTCTCGTTGGGGAAGACCCCCACCACCCTCGTCCTCCTCTTCACCTCCCGAAAGAGCCGCTCCAGCATGTTCGTCGTGCGTATCCTGGCGTGGTGGCTCCCCGGGAAGCCCAGGTAGCTGAGGGCATCACCGATCCCAGCCTCGAACACCGCCACCACCTTCGGGAAACGCTTCCCGTAGAGCTCGACAAACTCCTCGACCAAAGCCCGAGCCGTCTTCTCGCGCCTGACCTTGAAGACCGCCTTCAAATCCTGGGCGACCTCCGCCGTCGAGGAGGCCGGCACGTGCGAGAGCACGTTGCGCTCAAAATGCACCACGCACCTCTGCCACTGCACTCCCGGCAACTCGCCCGCCACCGCAATCTTAATGCCCTCGTGGTCGTCGGAGATCACCAGGCGTACCCTAGAGAGGCCCCGGTCCAATAGCCCCCGTAGCAAGGAGGCATACGCCGCACCCTTCTCCGAGCTAGCCACCTCGATCGCCAAGACCTCTCGAAAACCCTCCTCGTCCACCCCGACGCATGCCAGAAGCGCCATGCTCGTGACACCCGCTCCCCAGTGCACCTTTAGGTAGGTGGCGTCCAGATAGAGGTAGGGGTACTCCTTCTCCTCCAACGGCCTCTCTCGCCAAGCCCTCTGCTCCTCTTCGAGCCGACGGGCAATGCGGCTGACGGCATCCTTGCCGACCCTCACCTTGCTCAGCGCCTCGGTGACCCCGGCGATCTTACGCACCGAGATGCCAGAGAGGTACATCTCCAGCACCGCCTCCTCGACGTCTCCGCTCATCCGCTTGTAGCGCTCGAAGACATCCGTTACGAACTCCCCCTCGCGGTCGCGCGGCACCTCCAGATGCTCGATCCTGCCTGTGGGTGTCACGAGATTGCATGTATAGTGGCCGTTGCGCTCCCCGCGCCTGGTGGGGGTGAGCTCCCGATAGTCGGCCTCCAGGTGTTGGGTCATCTCTTCCTGGAGCACCTCTTCGAGGACGGCTTTCAAGCCCTCGCGGACTCGTGCTTCCACGTCCATCTTCACGTCGTGCTCGAACTCGTCGTGCTTCTTCGGGGCCAAGTGTCTCCCTCCTCACTCAACCCACAACTTATCAGACACTACCTTCGCTGGCGTTGGACCCTATAAACTTCTCGATAGAACAGTACAAAAACTCTAAAGAGCATGCGTGCATATACTCTGGTTCTCACCGCAATGTCGATAGCGATATTGTACTCTTGTTCACTATATTGGCGTGCAGAGGTCAGCAAAGTAGAGGCTCTAACGACATTGTAATGGGCTAGTTTTTCCGAACGCCTTTTGCGGTTCAGAGATGACAGATTATGCAGGTCCTTCCAGAGGCTACGTTCTCTGGGCATGATACCGGTAGAGCTTGGAAAAGACATAACTTGCAACAGGCGACTGGGGCAGAGGTACCTCGGTTTCGTCGACTAGGACTCTATGGTAATCCTGGTTAGATAGGACAAAACTAAGTAAGACAAGGGTTCGCGTGGATAGCAAGCTTTCGGCGCTTCGCGAAAGACTACGAGCGGCTACCTGGGATCGTGGTCGGGTTGCACTTTGTCTCCTTCGCGGGCCTTTACTCCACCGAGCAATCACCGTGCTCCGGTTCAAGTCCAAAACAGTCTTTAGCAACCACCGGAAGTTACCTAGCCAAACAAAGTACGTTCTACCTTTCAATGCTCACCGTAGTTGCCCCCTCCCTTCGTGGAACGTCCTCCCCACTTATAGCCACTTTTCACGCACTGCCTGTGGGCGCATCGTTGGCTTAGAGCTTACGCCAATAGGCTGGCGATCTTTTCGCACGTGGCATCTCTTGGCGCGGCCGATCCGTCTCTTCGCTACCTTTTGGAACATTAGCTACTCGCCTACTGGCGTAGCTTCTTGATCCACTTCGAGCGCAGCCACTGCCCAAAGCGCTCGCTGTTACAGGCTTTGTCGGTAAGCAACTCTTTGGGGCGTTCCTTCGGTAGGCCTCTACTCTAGCAGAGCGCTCATACTGTCTCGGGCATACCGCCGATGGGTATGACCTCGTGTCCGTCCCATAAATGTGCACAAAATTATGCCACCTGGCTCATGTGCTATCTCTCGCCCCTGTTTAAGCTCACTCTACATATTTTGGTGGACAACAAAGGGGCGAACCAAAACCTTGAACACACAGAAAAGAGAGCGATTTTGGGGCTTTGATGCTATGGGAACCCCTAATACGTTTCTTGTCGAGAGTGATCTGTGAGCGTCGCAGTTATAACGGGTTCGGCGGGCCTTATCGGCTCCGAGGCCGTTGCCTACTTTGCGAAGCAGGGATTCCATGTTGTAGGGATCGACAACGACATGCGCCGAGCGTTCTTCGGTGATGAAGCGTCGACGAGGCCCAACCTCGAGCGGATCAAGCGAGCCGTCCCGACGTACGAACATCACGATATCGACATTCGAGACGAGAGCGCAGTTTTGGAAATTTTTAAGCGCTACGGATGCGAGATTTCGCTCGTTATCCATACTGCCGCCCAGCCCTCGCATGACTGGGCGGCCAGAGCACCTCTCACTGATTTCACGGTGAACGCGAACGGCACGCTCGCGCTCTTGGAGGCAACGCGCCGGTTTGCCCTGGAAGCGGTGTTCATCTTTACCTCAACCAATAAGGTCTACGGGGACCGCCCGAACGAGCTGCCGTTGGTTGAGCTAGAGACCCGCTGGGAGATCGATCAGAGCCACGCTTATGCCTTCGGCATCCCCGAAGAGATGCCGATAGACAGCTGCTTGCACAGTCTCTTTGGGGCATCGAAGGTTGCGGCCGACGTGCTGGTCCAAGAGTACGGAAGGTACTTCGGTATGCGCACCGCCTGCTTCCGAGGGGGATGCTTGACCGGCCCAGAGCATTCCGGTACTCAGCTTCATGGCTTCCTTTCCTACCTTATGAAGTGCGCCCTGACCGGAACTCCTTATACCGTGTTCGGATACAAGGGAAAGCAAGTTCGGGACAACATCCACAGCGAAGATCTAATCCGAGCGTTCCACGCTTTTTACCGGGCTCCCCGCTGCGGAGAGGTCTACAACATCGGTGGGGGCCGCTTCAGCAATTGCTCTATGCTCGAGGCCATCGACCTGGCCCAGGAGATAACGGGACGCGAGCTCACCTGGAGCTACCAAGAGAACAACCGCATTGGCGATCACATCTGGTGGGTAAGCGACCTCACTCGCCTCCAGACCCACTACCCGGATTGGTCGCTGAAGTACGACGTCCCCGCAATTCTTACCGAAATCGCCGAAGTAGGACGCGAACGCTGGCTAGTAAAGGAGGCACTGAGCTAATGCTGGCGGCTCAAGAGAAAAAGGACGTTGTCGGCGTCTTGATCGACGCGGTCGATTACGAAGGTGCGTTGCAGCGCATCGCTGCAGCGGCGCGAGAGCGGCGTGCGTTTGCGGTGTCGGCGCTCGCCGTCCACGGCGTCATGACGGGCTACAGCAACGATGAACACCGCGCACGGTTAAACCAACTCGATCTCGTGGTGCCCGACGGCCAACCGGTACGGTGGGCATTGAACCTTCTACATGAGACCAACCTGTCGGACCGCGTCTATGGTCCGACGCTCATGCTCAAGGTCTGTGAGCTGGCCGAGCGCGAGGAACTCGGGATATACCTTTACGGAAGCACGCCTGTGGTGCTGGAACGCCTAGAGCGGTCGCTCCGCAAGAAGTTCTCCAACCTCCGGATCTGCGGAACAGAACCTTCCAAGTTTCGTCGTTTGTCAAAGAACGAGAAAGAGCAGGTGATTGCTAGGATCCAGGGCTCGGGGGCACAGATTGCGTTCGTCGGTCTTGGCTGCCCAAGGCAAGAGGTTTGGGCCTACGAGTACCGAGACGCGCTGTCAATGCCGATCCTGGCGGTCGGCGCCGCGTTCGACTTTCACGCGGGGGAAACGAGGCAAGCACCCCAGTGGATGCAAGATCGCGGCCTCGAGTGGCTCTTCCGGCTCAGGACCGAGCCACGCCGCCTCTGGCGCAGGTACGTGCTGCTCAACCCTTGGTACATGAGCCTTGTCGCGGCCCAATTACTCCGACTGAAAAGGTTTCCGCCCAGTAGCCCCAAGCTCCCCAAGGAAGTCTCTTATGGATAACCTAATGCTGGAGGGCTACTCCCCCGGGCAGAATCAGGGACCCACCCTGCCCCCCAGCTCTGGTCTGAATAGGAGCGCCGAGATCCTGCTCCAGTCGTCCTTGCGGCGCTCACTTAGCGTCCTGACCTTGGTAGCGATGGATGCGCTCGCCCTGCTGATGGGGCTTGTACTTGCAGGCTACTTGATAGGGAGCCAGGGCCGGGCGGTGGAGGTCGCGTACCTCGCGCCCGTTCTTCTGGCAGTGTGGCTTGCTATCTTCGCTGCCCACGGGCTTTACGGCCGGGCGCAGAGCCGCCAGGTGCCCGGAGCGCTTCTTGGCGCAATTCTTTGGAACATGATACTTCTGTCGGTTGGATCGCTCGTCTATCCGCAGAGCGGGTTCTCTTTGAAGGAGGTCCTGCTCGGGGTATTCTTCACCATACTCTTGAGCATCGGGCTACGGCTCCTGTACGAGTGGGGTAGCAAGCTTGTCTACCAGCAAGGGTTTGGCCGCATTTCCACGCTGGTAATTGGGGGAGAAGAGGAGAGAGGGCGAGTACGCCAGGCGATGAAGAAGGGTTCGGCCGCCTACTCTTGCGTGGGAGAGTTGAACGTGAATGGCAGGGGCATTGATCTACCTCTCCTACGCCAGCTGTTGAACCAGACAGGGAGCCGCAACGTCGTCCTGGCCGGAACCGAGCGAATCTCGGACGTGGAGCTTGTAGACTTTCTGCGCTCTATGTGGCTGCGCAGAGTAAGAGTGCAGGTAATCCCCAATGCAACTGCCTTGATAGGCAGCAGGCCCATGGTCTCCCAAGATATGGGCGTTCCACTCTTGGAGATCGGCTACCCTCGACTGAACAAGACGCAGTGGATTCTAAAAAGGTTGCTAGATATAGCTGGTTCTCTAGGGGGGCTCGTGGTCCTCTCACCGCTCTTGATAGGGGTAGCTGTACTCATCAAGCTTACCTCTCCGGGGCCGGTGCTTTTCAAGCAGAAGCGGGTTGGAGCAGACGAAAAGGTCTTTAACTGCTACAAGTTTCGCTCGATGTACGAGGATGCCGAGCGGCGCCAGGCGGAGCTCGAGGCCAAAAACGAAGCCGACGGTGCGCTCTTCAAGATCAAGAACGACCCGCGTATAACCTCTGTCGGGCGCTTTATAAGGCGCTGTAGCATAGATGAGCTGCCCCAACTCATAAACGTTCTCAAAGGCGAGATGAGCCTAGTAGGGCCACGCCCTCTGCCCTTGCGGGACTTCGAGCTGATGAGCGAAGTGCATAAAAAGCGCCTTGGGACCGTCCCGGGGATAACCGGCCACTGGCAGATAAGCGGTCGGAGCGATTGTTCCTTTGAGAACATGGTCAGGCTAGATCTCTACTACATAGATAATTGGTCCCTCGCCTTGGATCTAAAAATTATATTCAAGACGCTCAAAGTCGTGCTGCGCTGTGAGGGTGCCTACTAGGGCGTGTCTTGGTGAATCGGAAACCGCGGGATCGGACCCATGACGATGCTTGTTGCGGCCCCTTCTAAGCTGCCGAACGAACCGTTTCGAAGGGCTTGCAATCCTCTGCAAGCAACTCGTCAGACAGACTCTAACGGGAGCAGCAGAGGGGATTTACGAAAGAGGAGATTCGGCGAGGCGAACATTGATGGGACGCTAGACAAATTAGAAAAGGCACGAAGGCGCGTACTAGAAAGCGGGGCACAGCGCCGCCCGGCCTTAGAGCCTTAGAGAACGGAAGGATAAACGCCATACAAGGTACATCGGAAAGATTCAAAGTCGGAGTAGTAGGGGCAGGATACGTAGGTTTGGTGACGGGGGCTTGCTTGGCCCACACCGGGCACAGGGTAACTTTGGTGGACATCAATGAGGCACGGGTGGCCGGGCTAGAGCGGGGAGAGCTCCCTATCTACGAACCAGGGCTTGAGGTCCTCATGGCGAAGGGCGCTGATCGTATAAGTTTCACCACGGAGTTGGCCCCGATGGTACGCGAAGTAGACGTTCTCTTCGTCGCGGTGGACACACCGCAAGGGGAGGATGGCTCGGCCAACCTCTCCAGCGTAGCGGCGGTCGCCATGGGCGTGGGGCGGGCGCTCGTCGGGACGTGCCGAGAGCGCCCGCTCGTCGTGGTAAACAAGAGCACCGTTCCCGTAGGCTCGAGCGACTATGTTTCGATGCTAATTCAAGAGGGCGCTGGGGAGGCGGAAGTAGACTACCGGGTGGTCTCGAACCCAGAGTTCCTGCGCGAGGGGAGCGCCATCTACGACTCCTTCTTCCCCGAGAGGATCGTTCTGGGCGCCGACCAGCGCGACGCCCTCGACACGATGCGGGCGCTGTACGAGCCGATCATCGAGCAGGCCTTCCCGACCGAACTCGACCCGAGGCCCAAGTCGGCGGTGCCCTTCGTCACCACCGACTTGGCCAGCGCGGAGATGATCAAGTACGCCGCTAACGCCTTCCTTGCGACCAAGATCAGCTTTATCAACGAGATCGCCACCATCTGCGAGCTGGTCGGCGCGGACGTCTCCAGCGTCGCTTACGGCATGGGCCTCGACGAGCGAATCGGCAGCCGGTTCTTGAGCGCCGGCATCGGGTGGGGAGGCTCGTGCTTTCCCAAGGACGTGGCGGCTTTGCGCGCGCTGGCCCGCGAGTATGACCACGAGCCCTTGCTCTTGGACGCCACGGTCGCGGTAAACGAGCGCCAGCGCAAGCGGGTGGTCGCCAAGCTTCAGCGCGAGCTGCACACCCTCAAGGGCAAGCGCGTGGCGCTGTTGGGGTTGGCCTTCAAGCCGAACACCGACGACCTGCGCGAAGCCCCCAGTATGGAGATAGCACGTTGCCTCGACTCCCGTGGTGCTCGGGTGGTGGGCTACGATCCCGTCGCGGGTAAGGCCGCTATGAAGCAGTTCCCTAGTCTTAAGGTCACCTTCGATCCCTACGAGGCGCTAGAAGGGGCACACGCGGCGGTGGTGACGACGGAGTGGGAGGAGTTCCGGGAGCTAGACCTCGACCGCGCGACGTCCCTAATGAAGGAGCCGTCATTGCTGGTAGACGGCCGCAACCTCTTGGACCCGTCGGATGTCAGGGACGCGGGGCTCAGCTACCGGGGCTTCGGGAGGGGTTAGGATCGTGGTCAGAAACATTTGTCGTCCAACGGGGAAGAAGCGCGCTCTGGTTACGGGGGGGGCGGGGTTCGTGGGGAGCCACCTGTGCGAGCGGCTCCTCCTTGAAGGTTATCGGGTGGTCTGCGTGGACAATCTCCGCACCGGCTCGTTCGAGAACGTGGCTCACCTTGTAGGCTCTCCGGGCTTTGAGTACGCTCAGCACGACGTCACCACATACATAGATTGTCCAGGGAATCTCGACGAGGTCTACCACTTCGCCTCCCCGGCAAGCCCGGCGGACTTCGAGCATATCCCGATCCCTATCTTAAAGGTAGGCGCTTTGGGCACCTACAACGCTTTGGGTCTCGCCAAGGCCAAAGGCGCCCGCTTCATGCTCGCCTCCACCAGCGAGGTCTACGGGGACCCGCTCGTCCATCCTCAGCCCGAGGAGTACTGGGGGAACGTAAACCCCATAGGGTTGCGCGGGGTATACGACGAGGCCAAGCGCTACGCCGAGTCGATTACGATGGCCTACCACCGCCACCATCGTCTAGACACCAGGATAGTTAGGATTTTCAACACCTATGGGCCGAGGATGCGCCCCGACGACGGGCGTATGATCCCCAACTTCATCCGGCAGGCTCTCCTTAAGGAGCCCTTGACCATCTACGGCGACGGGAGCCAGACGAGAAGCGTACAGTACATAGACGACCTTGTGGAAGGCGTCCTCAGGCTGATGAGGAGCGCGGAGGTTCGGTCCGTGAACATCGGCAACCCTACCGAGTACACGGTAAGGGAGGTTGCCGGACTGATCCTAAGGCTCTCGGGCAGCTCAAGCGAACCAACCCGCAAATCTCTCCCGCAGGACGACCCCAAGCAGCGCTGTCCCGACATCTCTCGGGCCCGCGCGGCTTTAGGTTGGGAGCCGAAGATCTCCGCGAGGGAAGGCCTCTCGCGCACCATCGAGTGGTTCGCCGAGCAGCGGTGTGGCGAACGCGCCGCAAGGGAGCTAAAAGTTGAGGCCCGGTAGGAGAGCGGACGCACCGCCAAATGAGGTTCCGTTTGTTGGACAAGGTAAACAGCTCGGCCGCTACCACTCACGGAGTCTCCGAATTCCTAATTCCCCCATCGGCACGACGCTTGGGGCTCTACCGAGTAGAGCCTTCGGCAACGGCCGAGCTAGGGAGGACGATCCTATCTATTTGGTACCCACCCTTTTACCCGGGACGAGGAGGTAGTGCATTATGTGCGGGATCGTCGGTTACGTTGGCAAGGAGCAGCGGTGCGTCGAGGTCCTGATGGACGGCTTGAGGAATCTTGAGTACCGGGGCTACGACTCGGCTGGCCTCTCCCTGGCCCTGCCCGAAGCTGGGGGCATCAAGACCACCAAGGAGGTGGGGCCTCTCGACAATCTGGCGGGCACCATCGGCAGGAGAAACGGGGACTTCTTCAAGGTGCGCGCCGGAGTAGGGCATACGCGGTGGGCGACCCACGGCCGCCCCAGCCAGGCCAACGCCCATCCGCACACGGCGTGTGGCCCTACGCGGGATGGAGATTCGGGTCCTGAGGTGGCGGTGGTACACAACGGTATCGTCGAGAACCACGCGGAGCTCCGGGAGGAGTTAGAGCAACGTGGCTGCGAGTTCCGTTCGGAGACGGACACGGAGGTCATCGCGCACCTTTTAGCCGAGAGGGTGGCGGCCGGCGAGTCAGTGCGGGAGGCACTCGTGGGCACGCTGAGGCGGCTGGAGGGCTCGTTCGCGGTCGCGGCGATGAGCGCGGAGGAGCCGGAGAAGGTCGTCGCGGCGCGCCACCAGAGCCCGCTGGTCGTAGGGCTCGGGGAGGGCGAGAACTTCTTGGCTAGCGCAGTGCAGGCCTTGCTCTCCCATACTAGCAAGTTCCTCTTTGTGGAGAACGGCGAGGTGGTGGTCCTAACCGACTCGGCGGTCGAGCTCCAGACGCTCTACGGACTACCGGTCGAACGGGACATTTTCGAGGCCGATTGGGGCGCCAAGGCGATGACTTTGGGCGGTTTCGAGGACTTTATGCAAAAGGAAATCTACGAGCAACCCGCCGCGCTGCGGGCCACCCTCGCCGGGCGCTTGGACGCCGACGGCGTCGTGGACCTTTCAGAGCTCGACTTCGACTTCTCGGGCGTCGAGCGCGTCGTGGTGGTCGCTTGCGGGACGGCCTACCACGCTGGGCTCTTGGCCAAGAACGCTATAGAAGGCCTCGCTAGGGTGCGCGTCGAGGTGGCGGTGGCGAGCGAGTACCGTTACGCCGAGCCGCTTGGAGACGAGAACACCCTAGTCGTTGCTGTAAGCCAGAGTGGGGAGACGACAGATACTTTAGCGGCGGTAGAGCAGGCGCGAGGTTTTGGCGGGCGCGTAATCGCGGTGACCAACACGCAGGGCTCGCTCATCACGCGGGAGGCCGATGCCGTGCTCTTGACGAAGGCTGGTCCCGAGGTCGGGGTGGCCGCCACGAAGACCTTCACCGCTCAAGTCGCGGCGATGAACCTCCTGGCCCTCAAGCTCGCCGACAGGCGGGGCGCTCGCTCGGCCGAGGAGTTGCGCAAGATCGGCCGCGACCTGCGCACCGCCCCGGAGAAGGTTGATGAGGTTATAAGCCTGCTCGGCGGCGGGGAGGGCGATGTGGTAAAGAGGGCCGCCGAGGTCTTCGCGGGGGCGCGGTGCGCACTGTTCTTGGCGCGAGGCCACCTCTTGCCGGCGGCTTTGGAGGGGGCGTTGAAGCTCAAGGAGATCTCTTACCTCCCCTCGGAAGGGTACCCGGCCGGGGAGATGAAGCATGGGCCCATAGCCCTCGTGGACGAGCAGTGCCCCGTGGTTGCCATATTGGGTGAGGGCGTGTTGCGCGAGAAGACGCTCTCCAACGTTGAGGAGACCGTCGCCCGCGGGGCGCGGGTGATAGCGATAGCCTGCGAAGACGACGTCGCGGCCTGGCGCGTGGCGCAGGTAATGCTCCCCGTGCCGCCGGAGGTGCCCGAAATACTGAGCCCCCTCGTCTGTTCCGTGCCTCTACAGCTGCTCGCCTACTGCGTCGCCAAGGCTCGCGGCCTGAACGTTGACAAACCCCGCAACCTCGCCAAGAGCGTGACTGTAGAGTAGAAGGTTAAGGCTGGTGGAGCTAAGCTAAAGAAAAACAGCGAACCGGGAAAGAGCGGCTGTGCTGTTTCGAACAGCCTTTAATACACCCTTGTAAGCAGATGCCCCGCGTTCGTAAATAGTCTAGGTTACGCCTAGATGGAATCTTATTATTCGCCAAGTTGTTTTTTACTCCCATCTTGCGGTATGATGTGTACCACACGGAAATGTGGGTGGGAGGTAGAGGCTAAGGCTTCTGTCTTTTGCGAAGGGGAACCCATGAGACGTATAGAGCCAGCGAAGAAGTAGGAGACGCCGACTTCTTCGGGGAGTGGCGCGAAAGCGAGGAGAGGAGATGGCTGAAAACAAATTCAGGCAGAGGGAGGACTTACTCCTGCTCAGCTTGGGCTTCGAGCGTATGGGGGAGGAACTGTGGAGAAGGGATGGCATCCATTTCGGCAGGGAAGCAGCGTTGCAGACAGGCCAGCTTGAGCTACTCGAAAACGAGGGGTACACCGTCTACGACCTCTACGAGCAAACCCTGGGAGATGAGGAAAGCGAGGCCAGCTAGCTCGCCTGGGTTGTAGACTACTTTGCCCTCGCAAAGAAGGCCTTACGCCAGCATCGTTGGCGGATTGCTCTATGCCTGTGCTACATAGGGGAGTATCTGGAGCACCTTGCTTGCATCTTTGGATATTTGCCGCCTTCGCCTTATCCAGCGGTTGCTTGCGCTTCTCCAGATGTTGCTCAAGCCGAGTAGTTGGGCACGATCCCTGCAAATCCTTCTTGTGCCTCCGCTTATGTCTCCGCTTTTAGGGAGCGGGTTGCCCTTATTCGCTGAACTTCTCGTTAATCTCTCAGGGGGCACAAAGTAAGGCCAGAATAAGGACGTTTCGGCATGCCGCTGCAGGATGGCAGGTCTGCTACCCGCTGCTTACCCTAAAGCCTGCTCCGAAGCTGGCTCTAACAGCGGGTTGTAGTGAAGTTGCATTGGTACACACGAGCAATCAACGTTTAGGCAGAAAGTCCTGTAAACAGATAGGACCAGGCGCCCAGGAGAGGGCGGGGTCAATATACTCGTAACACGCAGTAGGGATCTCGGTCAATACGGGTAACCCATCTCTTACGGCGATCGTCAAAGGTACTGAGCCTATTACGGTAGTTAACCAAGCTGTCAGCTGTTTCTTGGTAGCAATGCGAGTAGGGCATACCAGTTCACTCACTATGATCACCGCTATAGAGAGGCGTAGGGTCTACACTATAAATATGCCAGCTGACCCATTTACAGGCTTCACCACTACTACAATACTGGCTTGGCTATAGCTATAGGGGCGGGGGCTCACCTTTCTTCCCCTGCCCCCCAAAGAAAGGAGCTAAGCGGAAGTGACGCCTCAATTGCACGGGTGGGGGATTACGATCCTACGTACCGTAACAGGGACCATCTTCTTACTGAGCGGAGTAGAAAAGCTCTTTGTTCAGAGCCCGCGTGATTGGGCTCACCTCTTGGGTGAATTAGGAAGCCCGTCGCCCTTAGCAGTCGCTACGGGCAGCTCCCTAGTAGAGCTTCTTTGCGGATTGGCCTTGGTGGTTGGGCTATTTACTCGTTGGTTTTGTGTACCACTCGCACTACTCATGGTGGGGGATATTCTCTTAATTCACGGGTCGAACGGCTTTTTTCAACATAACAATGGGTATGAGTATGCCTTACTCCGATTCACTGCTACTGTAGTACTCATCTTTACCGGACCAGGCAAGGTGGCACTGGACACCATGCTCGGGCCTCGAAAAGCACTAGCTCGAAAAGCACCAGGCTTTTCGAGTGTGCCACGTTGATCTGCAGTTTTACGGCTGGGTAGTATCTATTTTTTAAGTCCTGTGTGGGCACCTTCTGAGTGATGCAACCTCGCTGCAAGCTGTCGAGGACTCTGAGGTAGTGGGCCGGTGCGCTGTCCCTCCAGGTACTCTTCGAGGTCCTCTCGCCTGACCTTTATGTTGTGCCCGAGCTTTACAGAGGGTATCTCCCCGCTCTGTATACGCCTGTAGACCCAAGATTTGCCCATCCCCAGCTCCTGGCAGACGTCTGTGATCGAGAGCAGATCGAGGTGTCCTCCTCCTGCTGTTTCTCCTCCTGGTTGGGCCTGGGAGCGCTCCGGCCTCTCCTCTCGGCCTACGAGGGCTTCTTCGAACTCTATGAGCGCGCTTTCCAGCTCTTCTAGGGAGCGGTGGTGGGACTCCAAGGCCTCTTTGAGTGGTTCAAACGTTCGCTTGAGCTGCCATCCCCTAAGGTTCATAAGCTTTCGCTGCTCTCTCTCCCAACACTCGTTCTCGGACTAGTAGGACCGACCGATACAGAGTACCTACATCTTGCCTCTTCTCTGTCGCAGGCACCCTACAACGTCCGAAGGGTTCAGCGCATGAGCCATGTGGCACGTTTTGCTGTAAGAACGAAAGCTCATTAACTAGAAGAGCATGTGGTAGATCAGCTTGCCATTTGGTGGCTTCCCTTTATCACGCCCGGGAGAAGGCGCGCCACCCGGTACTTCTTCCCCTACCTGCTCTTCACCTCTTCGGCGGCTGGGATACCTTTGCGCTCCTTCTTCAGCTCCAGCTTGGCGACGGCTGCGCGGTGGACCTCATCTGGGCCGTCGGCGAGGCGGAGGGTGCGGGAGGCCGCCCAGAAGTTGGCGAGCGGGAAGTCGTCGGAGACACCGGCCCCGCCAAAGGCCTGGATGGCGCGGTCGAGGACCCGGAGCGTCACGTTCGGGGCAACGACCTTTATCATGGCGATCTCGGCCTTCGCCTCCTTGTTGCCTACCGTGTCCATCATGTGGGCGGCCTTGAGGGTCAGGAGCCTGGATTGCTCGATCTCCATCCTGGAGTCGGCAATCCACTCCATGATCACCCCCTGCTCGGCGAGCGGCTTGCCGAAAGCCTCGCGTTCCTTGACCCGCTCGCACATCATCTCGATGGCCCGCTCGGCGGCGCCTATGAGCCTCATGCAGTGGTGG
>Ga0126314_10000300_pt1 | contig 24662 bp, 26 predicted proteins | sample Plot105B_FD_92535 | JGI IMG/M metagenome (GOLD analysis project Ga0126314, IMG submission 92535) | Serpentine soil microbial communities from UC McLaughlin Reserve, CA, USA - Plot105B | ecosystem: Environmental > Terrestrial > Soil > Grasslands | place: USA: UC McLaughlin Reserve, Lake County... | reverse complement strand
GCTGGCATCTGGCGTTAGGGCGACGATTTTTCCGGTGGCGGAGCCGGCTTCCATTTCGGCATGGGCCTGCCGTATCTCATCTAGTTGATAGACGCGGTGGATCGGGACGACCGCTTCCCCGGCGGCGACTGCGTCGAGGAAATCCTGCAGGACGTTCGCCGGCAGGTCGGCGGCTCCCCCCGAGTAAGCGGTGAGCCGGACGCCGCGCGGGATGTAGTCGATCGGGTAGAAGTCGTGAACCGTCCACTCGTTGGACAGCATTCCGGTGAAGCACACCACGCCGTGCAGCCGGGTGGCGGCGAGGGTGTCTGGAAGTGTCGGTGTGCCGACAAGTTCCAGGGCTGCGTCCACGCCGTCGGGCACGATGTCGCGCACTCTGCCGGCTATCCGGCCGTCGTCAATGACGACATGGTCGACGCCGATCGCGTTCAGCGCCCCCACCTTCCGCCCGCTCCGTGTAGTCGACAGCACGGTCAAGCCGAGACGTTTGGCCAAAACCGCGGTGGCCATGCCGACCGAGGACGTGCCGCCTCGGATCAGCAGGGTCTGTCCCGGGTGGGCATCGAGGCCGACGGTCAAGGAGCCGTAGGACGTTTGCAGCATCTCGGGCACCGCGCCCAGCGTGGCCCAGTCGAGCGCACTGCTGAACGGCACCGCCTGCCGTACGGGAACACACGTGTACTCGGCGTACCCACCATCGAAGGTGCGTCCCATTCCCCCCATCAGCGTGGCCACCTGCTGACCAACCGGGAATTGCCCGCCCGGGCAAGCCGCCACCGTTCCGGTCGCCTCGATCCCCAAGACGCGGGGCAACGTCACACCTTGCGCCAGGCCAAGCCGGGTGTGCAGCTCGGACCGGTTGAGACCGAATGCTGCGACCTTGATCAACACCTGTCCCGGCCCGGGGGTCGGGATCGGAAGGTCCCGGATCTGAAGAGCGTCCGGCGGTCCCGGCGTGTCCAGGACCACCGCCTTCATGGTCGACATCAAGGCCGCGTCGCCAGCTCGGCCGGCTCCGGTGTCATCAGATGCTGGCGTAACCGTCGCAGGGTGACGGACAGCTGGGCAAGCTCACCTGCCGAGGCCCCCGTACGAACATACGCGGCGACGCCGGTCGCAAACGTGACATTCGCTGCCTCCAGCAGTCCCTCACCAGGCCCGGTCAGTTCGATCAGATTCGATCGACCATCGGTGGGATTAGGTTGCCGTCGGCACCAGCCGGCAGCCTCGACCTTGTCGACCACCTTGCTCGCCCCACCGACGGTGATCGACAACACTCGAGCGATGTCCAGCACTCGGCAACCCTCGGTGTTACCTACCACCTGCATGATCTCCAACCAGGCCAGCGGAACACCGTGCGAGTGCTGAACTCTGGCTTCCACCCGGTTCCACAGCTCTGTCTCAAGACGGACGAGGTCACGAAACAGGCCGACTACATCGACGTCCACCGGACGCACCATACTCCGAAATAGATTCCATGGAATGTAGTTCCGCTGTACGAGCCACTACTCCCGTGTAGCTGCAAGCAGCCAATGCGCGCCGCGGCCGCCGTCGGCGGCCGTCACCGATGTCACAGGCTGACGCCGCGAGCGCCACAGTCTTGGCCATAGAGCAGCAGGCGAAGGGCGTGTTCAACACCGTCGACGACGATCCTGCCCAGGTCCGGGAGTGGCTGCCGTATCTCGCCGAGAGCGCTGGGCTGAGGGGCGGCCCTATCCGGTTGCCCAAGTGGGTGGCGCAGTTGCTAGCCGGGGAAATGGTGAAGATCGTGACCGAAGGGCAAGCCTTTTCCAACGCCAAGGCCAAGCGGGAGCTCGGCTGGGAGCTGCGTTACCCGTCGTGGCGACAGGGTTTCACGGACGAGTTCGCAGGACCCGAGGCGAGCAAGCACGTGGGTCCCGTGGGGGACGCCTGGGCGATTGCCCGCGAGGTGAAGCAGGTTCGCCGGCCCAAGGACTGATTTCGCGCACTCAATTCAGCAATTGATCGCTGTGGTGTCGGGTCCTTGCATCGAATGATCTACGAGAATTCCGCCTGCGGCATGGCTTGGCGTCTGATGATCGGTCACCACTGCGCCAGCACGATATCCGAGGCGTATTCGGCCAACCCGTCGACATGCCATGTCGGATTCTCCGGAACGGGAGCGCCGCGGGCGCTCGCAGCCGTTACCCTCAGCCGGTGCACATTGCTGTCACAGGCTCAATAGCCATGGACCACCTGATGAGGTTCTCCGGCCGGTTCGCGGAGTCGCTGCTCACAGAGCAGCTGGATCGCGTATCCCTGTCGTTCCTTGTCGAGGACTTGCAGATCCGGCGCGGTGGGGTCGCGCCCAATATCTGCTTCGGACTCGCGGCGCTCGGTTTGGATCCACTTCTGGTGGGGTCGGTCGGTGAGGACTTCGGCGACTATCGTGCTTGGCTTGAGCGGCAAGGTGTGCAGACCTGGCCCGTACGGGTCTCGGAGACTCAGCACACCGCTCGATTCACCTGCACGACAGACTCGGTCGATGCCCAGATCGGATCCTTCTACACCGGTGCCATGGCCGAGGCGCGCCTAATCGAGCTAGAGCCGATTGCCGAGCGCGCGGGCGGCCTCGATCTGGTGGTGATTTCTCCGAACGATCCAGTAGCGATGCTGCGGCACACCGACGAGTGCCGCAGCCGGCGGTACAACTTCGTCGCCGACCCTTCCCAGCAGATGGCCTGGCTGGACGGCCCCGACATCAAGCGACTGATTGACGGGGCGACGTACCTGTTCTCCAACGACTACGAGGATGGCCTGATCACACTGAAGACCGGCTGGTCGCATGAGGAAATTCTGGAGCGAGTCGCGGTGCGGGTGATCACCCGGGGCGCCAAGGGGTCCAGTGTTCTTATCGCGGGCGAACCTCGGCTGGACATACCTATCGCGCGGGAGGTGGCACGGGTCGACCCGACCGGGGTGGGCGATGCGTTCCGCGCCGGATTCCTTGCAGGGCTCGCCTGGCAAGTGTCGCCGGAGCGCTGCGCGCAGGTCGGATCTCTGCTGGCTAGCTATGCGATGGAGGTTGTCGGAACTCAGGAGTATCGCCTCGGCGGCACCTTCCTCGCTCGCTTTGAGGAGGCGTACGGCACCGAGGCCGCCGCCGAGATTGCCCCGCACCTATGCAATCTCGGGCTGTGAACCTTTCGAGGCATATCTGCCGACGATCACGTTCATTCCTGCTCTGTGTGTTCCCGGACTGCCTTGCAACTCGAGCCCCGGCGGCGTCTCCGATGCCGGCGTGCAGCGCATCAAGGACTAGGACGGTCGGTCATTTGCTCGGCTGCTGTCGTCCTGCACCCGAGCGGCCCATAACGGGAGATGAATTGACGAGATCTACCGCGCGCGGGTGACCCGCGCGGACCAGAGTCCGGGCGGCATGGCGGATCACATAGCCCTCGTGCTGGTGCTGCAGCCCTGAGCTCCGCCACCGCTCAAGGGTGTCCAGCGCGAGCTCCGGGTCCTTCTTGGAGATGTCGTTGACGTGGTTGGCCACCGATCGGGTGACGTAGCGCGTAGGGTCCGCGAAGAGCCGGTCGAGGAGCGGGATGCCCACATCGTGGGGCAGCGTCAGGCTCAGTGCCCATGGGAGCCGTGGTCGCGTGCCCTCGCTGCAGAGCCGACGTAGGTGGTAGTGCGTGTCCTCCGTCCAGACCTGCAAGGTTGCCAGCACCCGACCAGGGAAAAGGTCGAGAAAGGGGCGAATCCCGAACTCGGCAGAGAACCGCGTGGTGATCTCGCGAAGCGCGGCCAAGGAGAAGTCGAGGTCCTCGGCGGTGCAGCCGTGGCGGGCGACGTACTCGGCGTAGGGCGCGTAGATGAAGTCGCCGAAGTCGCCATCAGACAGATTCGGGTCGGCGGGGGCGGCCAGCGAGCGCACGAGCACGCCCACTGCCCGCCGTAAGTCGCGCGGCAGATGCCACTCCAGGCAGGTGGCGATCCAGTCGATGCGTGCCTTGAGCTCGAGCTGTGGGAAGCGGGCGACGACGGCGGTGAGGAACTCATCCGCTCGGAACGCCGGGTGTGCGCGCTCGATCTCGCTGGCGATCAGCTCGACCTTCTCCCGGGTGAAGAGCTGATCCTTGAGGGGAATCCGCTGTGCTGCCGTCACCGGTAGCTCTTGAGAACCTCGTAGACGTGGTGCGAGTCGTCGCCATCAATGATCGAGAAGAACGCCGCGCAGACGTCGCTGTTCTGCTCCGCCTCGATCACCCGCTCGATCGACTCCAGGTCGCGGAAGAAAACCAGGTCGGCGTAGCCGCCGCCTTCGCCGTCCTTTACCAGGACCCGCCGGATGATCCCGTCCTGCTTGCTGACGAACTCCTGCTCGAACCGGTCGGAGGCGGTGAGCAGGGCGTCCTCGGAGACGCCCGCCTTGAGCTCGAACGGTGCCAGTGCGATGTGCATGTCGGTCTTTCTCCTTTCGTGGTATGACCGATAGTAGGAACCAACATGCCATTAACTGTCATATTTATCGGATGAGCAGCAATCGGCCCTGGGCAAGCCGGGTTCTACGCCTCGATGCGCTCAAGGCACTCCTGGCGGAGCGCGACTACACAACGGTCGCTGACCTCGCTGACGAGCTCGGGGTCAGCCCGCGCACCCTGCACCCGCGACCTGGCGCTGTTGCGGGAGATGGGGGTCCCGGTCGAGGGAGATCGGGGGACCGGCGGTGGCCTGCGCCTCGAGCCCGGTTGGTCGCTCGGCCGAGTTCACCTCAATGAGTCCGAGGCGCTGGGCCTGCTGCTCAGCCTGACCATCGCCGAGAAGGTGGGCTCGCCGCTGCTGCTGGACGATCTGCGCTCCATCACCCGCAAGGTTGGCGCGGCCTTCGCTCCAGCTCAGGCGCGGCGGATCCTCGCGCTGCGCCGGCGGATCTTGGTCGGGCAGACCGCATCCACGCAAGTGCTCGCCGGCTACACCCCACCCCGGCCAGCGGTCACAAAGGAGCTGCTCGAGGCGTTCGGGCGGCAGCGAACCGCGCTAGTAGAGTACGAGGACCGGCACGGCATGATCACCAAACGGGAGATCGAGCTCCACTTCCTCTACTACAATCTTCCCGTCTGGTATGCCCTGGCATGGGACCTGCTCCGGGACGACATCCGCTCTTTCCGCATCGACCGCATCCGGGACGTCCTGGTTCTACCCACCAAGTTCCGTCTGCGGCCACCCGACCCGTTCGTAGCGGTCGGCGAGGCGACCGCGCGAACCATGTGAAAGCCACCAAGATGGCCTGGAGCGTCCGGTCGAAAGCGCTCGTCGGCCGGAGCGCTACTTTTAGCGGCCCCAGAGCGTGCAGTTGTGGTAGATGGCGGATGCCGACGTCAGACCGTGCCGACCAGGCCGGCATCGTGGGCCAGGAGGGCGATCTGTGCCGGTTTTACGCTCACTGTCCGGCACGATGACATGTAGGCCCTGGTCCTGGAACCGCTGGGCGATCGCATCGGAGCTGCCGGGCAAGGACTCGGGGCCATCGAGGAGCTCGTCAAGGATGTCTATTTCTGCGGCGCCCAGGCCACCGGCGGTTGTCCACACGATCTCCTCGCCTTCCTGGTCGATCTCATGGGAGAGGAACGGGCAGCACGCCGCCTCGCGGTATGCCAGGTCGCACGCCCACTCACGCACCCCTGGGCGCGCGGCGAAACGGAAGGTGGTCCCTGTTGCTGTGGACTCACGGCTGGTAAGGGCGTGTTCAAACAGGCGTCGGTACTCGGCGAGTCGCTGTGCAAGGGTATCCGAGGCACTGCTCATGTCGCAGGCGATTGGGGCATCGGGTCGGGAGGCGATTGACAACAGTTTGGTCATGCCGACACCATAAACTCTTGACTAAGGTCCAGAGTCAAGGTCGATTCGGGGGCCTGCTGTTGTTAGCTGGAGAGGGAGTGTTCGATGAGCGATCGCCCCATGAAGATCGGCGATTTCGCCGAGGTCGTCGGGGTCTCGATCGACGCGGTCCGGTTCTACGAACGTCGCGGTGTCCTGCGACCGGCTCCCCGCACCGCCGGTGGCTACCGCACGTTCGTCCAGCGAGATGTCGAACGGATTCGGCTGGCCCGCCAGCTCCAGCAGTTGGGCTTCACGATCGACGAGGTAGTCGGTGCGCTCGCGGCTCACGACGGCAACAGAGCAACCTGCGGATCGGAGCGCTGGCGACTCGAGCAGGTCAAGTCTCGGATCGACGCTCAGATGGGCGCGCTCAAGCACACCCGTCGACTCATCCAGGAAGCGCTGGCAGCCTGCGACGCCGGCCGTTGCCAACTCGTGGGGACCCGGTCCCCAGGCCCGAGCACGTAGGGCCGCTCGTCTCTGGATATTGTCGTTTGCCGCATCAGTTGTCCTTCGTGGCCACGAATGCAGGATCTTTGGAGATGCCATGACGTCGCAGCGAAGTCGTTGCCTGTACCGGACCGTTCGGCCGCAACGTCATTGACGATCGACCGGCCGTCAGCGGAGCGTCGTGGACGCGGAGACGCCAGCTGCGGCCGAGCTCGGCCAGTATCGTTGTGGCCTCCGACCAGGCAAACTGTTCGCCGATACACATCCTGGGTCCGGCACCAAAGGGCAGATAGGCGCCTCTCGGTTGGCCTGGAGACTTGGGGTCGAAGCGGTCGGCTTCTCCAGGGGCGCGCCGCAGCCAGCGGTCTGGCCGGAACTGTTCCGGATCAGCCCACCAGCGCGGGTCGCGATGCAGCAATGCTGGGCTGATCAGGCACATCGTGCCCGCCTGCACGGTACGGCCACCGAGCAAAACCGGCTCGAGGACCCGGCGGCTGAACATCCAGGACGGCGGCCACAGCCGTAACGTCTCGGCCAGGACGGCTGTTGTGACCGGCAGCGCGCCCGTCAGCTCTCCCACCGGAGGCACCCCCGGATTGGCGTCCCACTCCGCCTCCAGGTGGGCGCGGACGGCCGGCGTGTGGTCTATCGCGGCGAAAGCCCAGGTGAGGGCCATGGCCGTCGTCTCGTGGCCGGCCAGCAGCAGCGTCATCACCTCGTCCCTGGCCTGCCCATTAGTAAGTTCCGGATGAGAAGCGAGCAGGTCCAGCACCGGTCCGTGCGCCTCACCGGCCCAACGCCCGCTGATGATGCCATCGACGACGTTCTCGAGCTGGGCCTTCGCGGAGCGCACTCGAACGGCGGTGGCGAAAGGGGAGCGGAGCAGCGCTGGACCCCCTGGAGCCATCGCGAGCCGGAAACCCGCAAGCAGATTGGTCAGCGCACGGGTGATCTGCGGCGCCGGCCCGCGGAGGTCGGAGCCGAACAGCGCCGCCCCGGCGCCGTCCAACGTCATGGCCGACATCTCCGTGACTAGGTCGATATCGCCACCGTCAGACCACCGTTCGGCAGCGCGCCGCGCGGCGCCGGCGAAATGCGCCAAGTAGTCGGCGATTCGTTGCGGGTGGAACGCCGGTTGCAATGCGCGGCGGTGGCGCAGATGCGTCTCACCTTCGCTGGTGAGCAGGCCCTCGCCGAGCAGCAGTCGCGCGCGTACGATCCCGCGGCCCTTCCCGGTACGGCGGGCATGCGTGGTCAGCAGCTCCCAGACCTGAGTGGCGTCGTCAACTAGCAGCACGCGCTCCGGTCCCACCCGAAGCGGAACCCTGTCGGCGCCATTGGCCACCAGCACGTCGAGGAAGTCCAGCGGCGAGCGGCGGAACGCACGCACAAGCGCCACGTTCATCGCCAGGGACCGTGCGGATCGGGCAAGCAGGTCAGGAAGACTCACTGGTGCATTGCTCGTGGCATGGCCCACCGTTTGATTGTGCCCCCACTGGACTCACCGAAAGGAAGCGCAGAGCCGCCTGCGCCGGTCAAACGCTAATCGGGCAACCATGCTTCGCCTGCAGGAGTGGGCCCAGCAGTACCACGCCTATTGGGGCTCTGATGAAGAGACCTTGGAGAACTACGTAGCGGCAATCGAAAGAGCCGAGCGTCCAACCATCGATCCAGAACTGAAGGAGAGACATCGATGAACAAGTTCATGTTTCTGTACAAGGGCTTCGTCCCGCCGACACCGGAGATCGGGCGATCTTGGATGGAGTGGTTCAGCCAGGTCGGCGACAGCATGGCCGACAGTGGGAATCCGATGACCGGCGGCGTCGAGGTGACGTCGGACAAGGTAAATGAGATCGAGCTGGGAACCGACTCGTTCACCGGCTACTCGATCGTGAACGCCGAGAGCATGGAGGCCGCCGTCGAACTGGCGAAGACGAATCCAATGATCACGAGCGTCGTTGTCTACGAGTTGGCCCGGATGTAGCGATGTCGACGAAGGCTAAGTTAGAGGTTCCGTCGATGACATAGGAGGTTCCGTGTCTTACCGTGATCCAGCGGCCATAAAGCGGGCTCTATTGTCTCCGACCTGGGCCGTCGTCGGATTAACCGGCCACGAATACCGGGCCGCGCACGGAGTGGCGGCCTTCCTGCAGGCAAATGGCAGGCGGATCGTGCCGGTGAATCCGCTGGCCGAATCCGTACTTGGCGAGAATGGCTACGCCCACCTCTCCGACATCGACTTCCCGATAGAGGTCGTCGACATCTTCCGTCGCCCGGACCAAGCCGGGCAGCACGTCGACGAGGCGATTGCGATCGGCGCACGATGCGTCTGGCTCCAGCTCGGCGTTGTCGATGAGCAGGCAGCTAGACGCGCGCAGGATGCAGGCCTCGACGTCGTCATGGACGCATGCCCGAGAATCGAGTGGCCGCGCCACGGCCCGCGCAGCGGCTGAACCCCTCGCCCTCGGCTATTCCGCCGGCTTGACGAGGCTATCGTCAGATTGCGTAACGCCCTGATCAGATCGGGCCACCGGCCGGAGGGAAGGCGGATGATCACAGCAGAGACAATCGACCGCGTCACCCGGTTCGACGGTGGGAAACTTCCGGTGGTTTCGATGTATCTCGGGCTCAACCCCGATCCGCAGGATCGAAGCTCCCTGGTCACCCGGGCTTCGAGTCTGCTGCACGAGATCCGTCCGATGGCCAAGGACAATTCCCTCGATCGTGACGCGAGGCTCTCGCTACGGGGCGATACCGAGCGCATCGAGCTGCAGCTGACTGAGGAGCGCCCAAAGCCGGGTGCAATCGCGATCTTCTCCTGCAGCCGCGCTGGTTTCTACGAGGAGATAGAGCTGCCGCGCCGGGTGCGCGACCGTATCGTGGTAGATGCGACACCGTGGGTGCGGCCGATGCTGGCAGTGCTGGACGAGTACCACCGCAGCTGCGTTCTGATCCTTGACAAAGAGAAGGCCCGTACCTGGGAGCTCTACCAGGGCGAACTCAAGGGGACCAGCGAGGTGCTCGACAGGGCGCTGCGCAAGCCCGACTATGCCGGTTGGCATGGGTGGGAGGAGTACCGCATCCGGAACAAGGACGAGGAGCTCGCCAAGAGGCACTTCCGAAGGGTCGCCAGCGTGCTCGATGAGTTCTACCGTGCCAAGCGTTTTGAACTGCTGGCCGTTGGCGGTCAGGACCACGAGGTGCCGGTGTTCCTGGAGTTCCTGCCGCATCGCCTGCGCGAGTCAGTGGCCGGCACATTTTCGATCGATCCCCACACCGCAACCATCAGTGACATCCGCGCGAGCGCGGATGCAGTAGTCGCCGAGTTCGAGCGCAACGAGGAGGAGCGCTTGGTCGCGGAACTGTTCGAGAAGGAGGCCGCCGGCGGCAATGCAGCGGTTGGGCTCGAGCGCACCCTCTGGGCCGGCTCTGTCGCCGCGATCCAGCGCCTGCTGGTTCAAGAGGACGTCACCGCCGCCGGCGTCGTCTGCGAGGAGTCGGGCTGGCTGGCCGCGAGCGGCGACACCTGCATCATCTGTGGGCAGCCAACCCGAAGGACTGACGACGTGATCGACGAACTCACCCAGGCAGTGATCGATGCCGGTGGCACAGTCGAGCATGTCATCGCGGATACGCCGCTGCGGGACCAGGTGGCGGCTGCGGATCTGCGCTACCCGCTGCCGCCCAAGCCCGGCGACCAGGCTTGACCCCCTCGACGCCTATGTACGGCGGAGTTGCGACGAGTCACTACCATGCGTAGCGGGAGTATGTGATGCCGCTTCGGAAGGCCTTCGTTTCGAGCAGCGTCAGCCGAGGCACTTCGTACCCGTCCGGGAACAGCCGCCGGCCACGGCCCTGCACGGTTGGATAACAGAACAAGCGGTACTCATCGACCAGCCCCGCCGTGATCAGAGCATGGCACAACGTGATACTGCCGGTCAGGACAATGTCCTGGCCGGGCTGCTCCTTCAATGTGCGAACCTCAACGATCGGATCACCGGAAAGCACAGTGGAGTTCTGCCACTGCGGATCGGTCATAGTCGAGGAAACGACATACTTCCGCGCTCGGTTGAGATAGTCGGTAATTCCCGTGGTGTCATCGGACAACTTGGGCCAGTACCCGCGCAGATCCTCGAAGGTCTGCCGTCCGGTGAGGAGCGCATCTGCGGTGCTGTCCTGGCGGTGAAGCTCATTGAGCAGTCTGAGTTGTCGACGCCCGCCTCGCCCTGTGGCTCGAACCAGTCGCCAAGCATCTCAATCGATCCATCGACGGTGATGTTCTGGGTGATCGCAAGTGTCCGCAATTCTTTCCGCCCGTCGTTGCCGGGCCGGTACCGATTTGATGACGGCTTGCAGCGGGTTCGACCGATGCTGTGAGGTTATCCGCTGAACGCGGCACAATTCAGGCGTGATGACCCGGCGAAGACTGCTGCTCGGCTCGGCTGGAGTGGCAATCGGCGCGGTCACCGGATGCTCCGATAGGGGCAGCGGCGACGGCTCGTCGAGTTCCACGCCGCAGCCGGCTCCATCCAGCGCCGCACCAACTCCCTCGCGAACGCCCAGCACAACGCGAACTCCAACGCCGAGGCCATCGCAGACCAGTCCGAGGGGCCGGCCCAGCCCCAGGGTGAGCGGCACGATTGCCACGGACCTCAATGTGCCGTGGGGGATTGCCTTCCTTCAGTCGGGTGATGCCCTGGTATCCGAACGGGACTCGGGCCGAATACTGCGGATCACAAGCCGCGGCAAGGTCAGCGCAATCGGAGAGGTCGCCGGGGCCGTCGGAGCTACTAATCGAGGCGAGGGCGGCCTCATGGGAATAGCGCTGGCGCCTGGCGATGAAGAGACACTGTTCGCCTTCATGACAACCAGTAGTGACGACCGGATTGTCCGCTGCAGCCTCGCCGGCGGTCGAGTCGGTAGGCCGACAGCAATCCTGACGGGCATTCCGAGCCGCACACGCCATCACGGTGGTCGGCTGCTTTTCGACCGCCAAGGCCTGCTATTCGTTTCGATCGGCGACGCGGAGGACTCATCGACTGCCCCGAATAGGCGCTCAATCACGGGCAAGATACTGCGCCTTCGGCCCGACGGCCGGGCAGCACCGGGCAATCCGTACGGCAACCGGGTCTGGACCTATGGCCATCGCAATATTGAGGGTCTGGCATTCGACAGTGCCGGCCGGCTTTGGGCCACAGAATTCGGCGCCCAGGAGGCTGACGAGCTGAACCTGATCAGCAAGGGCAGAAATTACGGCTGGCCGAGCGTGGAGGGCAGTTCCAACGAACCTGGTCTGGTATCGCCGAAGGTGGTCTGGTCGCCCACCGACACCTGCTCGCCGGCAGGTTTGGCCATTAGCAGGTCTACCGCCTTCGTTGGCGCCTTGCGTGGCGGGTGCCTGTTCGCAGTGCCCCTCAACGGCACCACGGCAGGCAAACCGAGAGCGTACTTCGCCGAGGACTACGGTCGAATTCGGAGCGTTTCAGTCGCTCCGGACGGCAACCTTTGGATGGCGACCAGCAACACCGACGGGCGAGGGAATCCCGGCGATGACGACGACATGATCTTGCGAGTCACTTTGTGACAAACCCGGTCAGCTGGCGTCTCAGCCTCAGCCGCTCGCAGGTTCGAAATGCTGCAGGCGATACTCAGTCGCAGGGGTATCGCGGCCGGCCCGACACGTCAACTGAGCCTCTCGACGTCGGACCGAAAGCATCTCCACTCGGAATGTCGCGCCTAACCTCGGCACTTCGATGTCAACGAACGTTTCTGACCCGTGGCCCTCGTGAGGGCCGATCTGCTCGACCGACCGTACGGTGATGTCGTTTGCACCCAACGGCGGACAGCGCTCATACACGGCCGCCACCGCTGCCTGGACCGGTGGCGGATATCGCGTCATACCGCGCAGGTGTTCGGTCGGAACGGCGCCGGCGAGGTGCCGCCCGACAGTGGTCACTGCTTCGTCCGCCTCCAAAGTGCCGTAGTAAAAGCCGTCAGGCAGGATGAGCACGTTCGGAGCAAAACGATCGCCGCCGACGTGGCTGCACTCCCACACCAGTTCGGGCCACCGCCTGCTGAGGATCGCCGCAACAGGTCGGCCCCGCAGTGCGCAGCAGGTGTCATGCACGCCATGCGTGCAGACGAGAATAATCGGTTCATTTTCTCCCACGACCTGCGGCGATTCACCGAGCAGGGCGTCCGCAGCGGCCACCAAATCGGTGTCGGTCTGCCACGGACCTTGAACGGTCGCCATGTCGAGGCCGGCGAGAATCCAACGTCGTTCCGCGCGGAGGTTCCTCCTGCCGTGCCGGCGTACCAGCAAGATCCTGGCCATCGTCTGCTGTAGGGCCGCGTTCAACCGTTCCAGGACCGCCGGATCGATGCCGCTGCCGGCCACGGCATCGATCGCCCACGGTCCTGGGTGCTCGAGCAGCAGCCAGCGGCGTGTTCGGGGCGCTGATCCGACGAGCGGATCACCTCGTTCTCGTGCGGCGTCGGCGCAACGAAAACGCGACTGCGGCTGCCTCACTCCACCGTGGCCAGGCCTGCCAGCACCAGGCGGCGGGCGAGGTCCAAACCAAGATCATCTGCGGTGGCGGCGCCACCAGACAGCAGGCCCTTCATCGGCGCGACGTCTTCCTCGCGAAGGACGAAGTCATCCGCTCGGCTACGAACGACGCTGCGTCCTCCGGCGTGATCAAGATGCGCGGCCAGATGCCGGCGTAGCGTGATCATCGTCGTGCTGCTGATCTGATCGGCGTCGCGTAGCTGGCGGAGTGGCCCAATCGGCGCGGCCCGCTGGGTCCCTCGTTCGTGCCGTCGAAGCGTGTCGAAGATCAAGCTGAGATCGGTGCTCTGGACTGCGGAAACCAGCGCTCGGCGGACCAGCTCGGCGTCGGGGTGAAGGGCTTCCCAGTGATCGAAGTCAGCCCCGATGGGCAGCGATCCGCGGATCGCCGGGTCTTGTGTGACCCGGTGCAGTGCCTGTTGCAGCATCTGCTCGGCGATCGCGAACCGGGTCCATGCGTGCACGCCGAGGGTCAGGTGGGTGCTGACGCCGCCGAGCGCCTTCGCAGCATGGAGAAAGCCGCGAGGAAGATAAAGGCAGTCGCCGGGCTCGAGCACTGCCTCGATCAGCGGCTTTTCCGCCGCCCGAGATTGCACGGCGGCCTTGCGGTCATGCCACGGCTGATCGCGCAGCGGTGCCTCGAGAACCGGGGGGTGAATCTGCCAACGCTTCGAGCCCTGTATCTGCAGGACGAAGACGTCGTGCACGTCGTAGTGGTCGCTGAAGCCCTGGTTCTGCGGCGGCGTGACATAGGCATTGGCCTGTACGGGGTGACCTAGTTCCGCGGCCAAGAGCTGACAGAACTCGATGATCGGCGGCCATACCCGATGCAGAGCCTGGAGCACCAGCGTGGACCCGTCGGCGAAAAGTCGCACAAGCTTGTCGTCGCTGACCTGGTCGGCGATTCCTGCACCTGCCCCACCTGGTCCCGTGAAGGCTTTGTCTGCAAGCGTCAATCCATCCTTGGCGACTCGAAGGAAAGGCGTCCGCAGACCTCGCTCGGAAACCAGTTCATCGATGGCAGCACCATCGAGCAGGTCGGTGAAGTCTCCACCCAGCTCGCATGCGGGGGACAGCAGTGCTTGCCTGCCCCAGTAGTCCCTCGCGAAACGGTCGGTGTCCACGCTGACGAGCCGCGACAGCAGGGGGTGCCCGGAACCGTTTCCGAGCACCCCCGCCCGCCGGCTGGGTTCGGTCAAAGTAAATCCAATTCGTCGCTAGGCGTTGCGGTCCGCGTCGTAGCTCGCCCCGGAGCCGCCCTCAGGCTCTACGCCACCGCCCCTCTCCGCTCCATAGCTTGTCCCGGCGCCCTCCGGGGCTTCTCCCGCCATGCGGTCTGCGCCATAACTGGTCTCGGCACCGCCGTCAGCACCTCCGTCAGCACCTCCGTCAGCACCTCCGTCAGCGCCACCGTCGTATCCACTGGCGCCCGCGAGGGTTCCCGGCCCGACGGGTCCGCTGTCCGATCCGGCAACGCCGCCCAGGGCTTCACTGTCCGCCCCGCCGTCGCCCCCAGGGGTGGCCCCGCCGTCGGCCCCACTGTCGGCACCCATGTCTGCGCCACCGTCAGCGCCGGCATCGGCCCCTCCATCGACGCCAGTGGAGGTTCCCGGTGCGCCCACTCCCTGGCCAGCTGCGGGACTAGTCGCCGCTGCCGCCGCGCCCGCGGCGCGGAAGCCCGAATCACCCTCCGCCGCCTCGGCGCCCGCATCGGCGCCCAGATCAGATCCCGTTTCGGCACCCATGTCTGCGCCACCGTCGGCGCCACCATCAGCTCCGCCATCCTGGACGCCCGGGACACCGTCAGCGCCACCGTCCGCGGGTCCTTCCAGCTTGTCGTAGCCTTCGCTGGGAGTTGGCGTTGTTTCGCTCATAGATCCTCCGTTTGTTGGGGAGCACACAGGCTCGATTAGACGGCGCCCGATGGCGTCGTAGACCTAACTGTGGCACCGACCTCAGTAGCCGTGAAAGCGGGGTGGGGGGTCGTCCTGAAGCGACGGACGGTGTCGCATCCGAGAGTTAGCATGCCAATCATGGCCGGATCCTGGACATCGATGCTCGGCAACGATGCCATCATCCAGATGGTTGGCCATGAGGCGTTTGCACGAGGACTTGTGTACGCGCGCAGCGGGCGCGTCACAGATGTCGAGTTCGATGACCATGCCTTGATCATTCGGGGCAGAGTGCGTGGCACCTATCGCGACGACTATGCGACCTCGATCCAGCTCGCTCAATCGGTCTCCGGGGCCTTGACCGCCCGTCGCGGCGTCTGCTCCTGCCCGGTTGCCATGGACTGCAAGCATGCTGCCGCGGTGCTCATCGTTGCCCGCAGCATTTCCCGGGTGTCCTCACAACTTGCCCAGCCGGTCTGGGAGCGGACACTGAGCAAGATCGCCCAGGCACCTGATCCGCCGCCTGAAGCCAGCGCTCCACTTGGACTGGAGTTCGAGGTCGAGCAGATGCCGGCCTATCGGGGGCATGTGACGCGGCTCGACCTCCGGATCCGTCCTCTACGGGCCGGAAAGAGCGGCAAGTGGATCAGGACCGGCATCAGCTGGGAGGATCTCGATTACGCCACCCGAAGCTATCTGCCCGCTCACCTCGATCTATTGCTGCAGTTCCGAGCGGCGGCTGGTGCCAGCGCTCGTTACGTGTTTCCTCGAACACCCTGGTTGTCTCTCAGCTCAGTGGCGGGAGTCTGGTGGTCGCTGCTCGACCAGGCCACCAACGTCGGACTGACGCTCCTTGTTTCGGGGTCCGACAATCCGCCCGAAAGGCCCGCGAGCAAAGCCTCTGTCGTGCTGGACGTTCGCCGCGCCGAGGAGGGCCCGATACTGGTGGCACCGGCCGTCATGCATAACGGCCGGGAATTGATGTCTCGCCGAGTCGGCCTGCTCGGCGACCCGGCCCACGGCCTGTTCCACTGGGGTCCCGGACTCGATTCCCCGGCCGAAACCTTGAGCCTTCTTCAGCTGGATCGTCCCCTGAGCAGGGAACTCCGTCAGCTCCTTTCCGACAGCTCGAGCTTAACGATTCCGATCACCGACGAGCGACGTTTCGCCACCGAAGTCGTCCCTCAGCTCCGACAGAAAGTTCCCCTCACCTCCATCGACGGCTCGGTCTCATTACCGGAGTACCTGCCTCCGGTGCTTCGGCTGATCGCCACGTTCAAGGAGGAGCACCGGCTTCGTCTCGACTGGTCCTGGGAGTACCGGACAGGCGACTCGGTTGCGACATTCGACCTGGACGAGCCGGTCACCCGGCCGTCACTGCGGGATGTAGCCGAAGAGCGGCGCCGGCTTGCCAACCTGAACCTGCCGTATGACAAGATCCCACAGCTCGCCGAGGCGATTGGACGGTCCAGTCCAGTGGCTCATGTTCTGCTTGGTGGTGTCCAGGCAGCGCTCTTTGCCGCGGAGGTGCTTCCAGCTCTCGAGAAAGCCGGCGTCCATGTCACTCTGCTTGGGGACGTGCTCGACTACCGAGAAACTGGCGCCTCGCCAGTCATCGAGATCTCTACCGCTGAAAGCGACGAAGGCTCCGATTGGTTTGACCTGCGCATAGCCGTGTCAATTGAGAACGAGGTCGTTCCCTTCGAGCCGTTGTTCATCGCCCTCAGCCAGGGGCAGGACTACCTGATCTTGGAGACCGGCGTCTACTTCTCACTTGATCGGCCCGAGCTCGACCAGCTGCGCGATCTCATTCAGGAGGCGCGAGCGATCCAAGATCGTGACCGGCCTGTTCTTCGTATCAGCAAGTTCCAAGTCGGTTTGTGGGACGAGTTGATCAAGATCGGCGTCGTCGTCGGGCAGGCAGAGCGCTGGATCAAGTCGGTACGGGCGCTGTCGCCAGACGCCAAGGTCGACTCGGCAAAAGCTGGTCCGCCGGCGACACTGAAAGCAACGTTGAGGCCGTACCAGCTCGACGGGTTCCGTTGGCTGGAGATGCTTCTCCGTCACGGGCTTGGCGGGATACTTGCCGACGACATGGGGCTTGGCAAGACTATTCAGGCGCTTGCCCTGATTTGCCAGGCCCGCCTCGCCGCCCCAGCCGAACCCCCCTTCCTGGTCGTCGCACCGACCAGCGTGGTGACCAACTGGGCCACCGAAGCGACGCGCTTTGCACCGGATCTCTCGGTGGTCACGATTGATGGATCAGACGCCAAACGACGAGCGCCGCTGGCTGAGGCTATCCGTGGCGCTGACATCGTGCTGACCTCGTACACGCTGTTGCGCATCGACACCGAACACTATGCAGAGCTGCCCTGGGCTGGGGTGATCTTGGACGAGGCGCAGTTCGTCAAGAACTATCGGGCGAAGACCTATCAGAGCGCCCGCCGACTGCGGTCGGACTTCAAGCTCGCAATTACCGGAACTCCACTGGAGAACAACCTGATGGAGCTTTGGGCACTGCTCTCCATCACAGCACCAGGCCTGTTTCCACATCCAGATCGATTTTCGGAGTTCTATCGACGCCCCATCGAGCGAGCCGAGCATCCCGAAGTCATGGACCGGCTTCGACGCAGAATTGCTCCCCTGATGCTTCGCCGGACAAAGGAACGCGTAGCGGCCGAACTTCCCCCCAAGCAAGAGCAGATCGTCGATGTCGATCTGCAACCCAAACACATGCGGATCTATCAAACTCACCTGCAGCGCGAGCGTCAGAAGGTGCTCGGCTTGGTCGAGGATCTCGACCGTAACCGCTTCACCATCCTGCGGTCGCTGACCCTGCTACGTCAGTTGAGCCTCGACCCCAGCCTGATTGACGAGGCCTATACAGGGATCCCCGCCAGCAAGATCGATGTGTTGTCCGAACAGTTGCACGAGCTGGTCTTCGAGGGCCATTCGGCACTCGTGTTCAGCCAGTTCACCGGATTCCTGGGCAAGATTCGGGCTCGGCTTGATGCAGAGGGTATCGGCTATGCCTATCTGGACGGCCGAACCCGTAATCGGGCCGCCGCCGTGGACCAGTTCCGCAGCGGTCAGGTGCCTATCTTCCTGATCAGTCTGAAGGCAGGCGGTTTTGGTCTCAATCTGCCGGAGGCTGACTACTGCTTCCTGCTCGACCCTTGGTGGAACCCGGCCACCGAGGCCCAGGCGGTCGACCGTATTCACCGCATTGGCCAGACCAAGACGGTGCTGGTGTATCGGCTCGTGGCCAGGGACACCATCGAGGAGAAGGTCATGGAGTTGAAGGCTCGTAAGGAACAACTTTTCGCCGCCATGTTCGGGGATGATGCGTTGGCTGGAGTTCCGCTGTCTGTGGACGAGATACGTGCATTGGTGGGCTGACGCCCCCACCGACTCCCAGGACATCCGAGGGTTGGTGTCCTTTTTTTGACATGACCAATAGGCGACAATCCGCGGGTCCGGGGTCGACACCTCAATGACTCACGGCTAACTTGCTTGAGGGATCAAGCGCTGGGCAACAGCACTTGACGCCGAGGGCCCGAACATTTTGTTCGTCCGCCAGGTTCTCGAAGGGGGAGGGACCAGCGGATCTGGCCCGGTGAGTGCCTCGCACGTTGGCTGTGAGGCTGCTTGGCTGCACCTCGCAGTCAGCGAGCGGGGTACTCGCCGAGGCGGCCGATGGCCGCCAAGCTCGGGGAATGTGTTCGTGCCTCTCGTAATCAGCGAGAGGCACGAGCGCTTCTGGGAGGAGCGATCGTTCACCCAAGAACAGTGGCACCGACCATCCGACCAAGCAGATAGGTGGCAGCCAACGCAATAGCACCACCCAGAACGACTCGTATGGTCGGGCGGAGCAGGGGACTGTAGCCGAGATAGCCGCCCAATGCACCGGTGATTCCCAAGGCAACCAGCACAGCCGCGACGGTGGCGGGGATACGCCAATCCTGCGGAAGATCAGGATCGCTACCAACGGCAGCAGTCCACCGACGGTGAAAGCGACGGCTGACGCCAGTGCTGCCCGCCAGGGGCTCACGATGTCATGCGGGTCGATATTGAGTTCCGCGTCGAGGTGGGCAGCCAGAGCGTCGCGCTGAGTCAGCTCGGTTGCCACCTGCTTTGCGGTATGGGCGCTCAGGCCCTTGCGCTCGTACAGATTGGTCAGCTCTGCGAGTTCCTCGTGTGGCATCTCGGCGAGCCCCTTGCGCTCCTTTGCGATCAGGGCCCGCTCGCTGTCGCTCTGGCTGCTGACCGAGACATATTCGCCCGCGGCCATCGAGATTGCGCCGCCAACGAGACCGGCGAGGACCGCTATCAGCACCGCCGACAGCCGTGGCGTAGCGCTGGCGACTCCGACCGCTAACGCGGCCACCGACACGATGCCGTCATTCGCCCCCAGGACACCAGCTCGGAGCCAATTCAGCCGGTTGGCCAGGCCAGCCCGGTGTGGTTCATGCGGATGAGGTGCCGCTGGGACGGTCACATCTTGAGTGAACACCTCAGGTCGGCAGCACCGCCAGCAAGGATTGCATTGCCTTGTTAGCGGCGAAGCCCGGCAGGCGACGACGAGGAGGTGGTGGCGGCATATGACCGTTGGATACTCCGGTACGCCGTTGGCGAAGAAGCTGGGACTCAAGCCGGGAATGTCGGTCGCCCTGCTGCACGTACCCCAACATCTGTCAGGGCTCCTGGGCGAGCTTCCCGAGGGAGTGACGATGAACACCCGGTTGACCGAGCGCGTCAACTTTGTGTTGATCTTCTTTCAGCGAGCCGGAGATCTCGCCAACAATGTGCCTGCCCTGAAATCGGCCATCGCTCCCGATGGGATGATCTGGGTGGCATGGCCCAAGCGGGCCAGCAAGTTGCCGACAGACATAACCGAAGACGTGATCCGGCAAGTGGTGCTGCCCGCAGGTTTGGTTGACGTCAAGGTTTGCGCGATTGACCAAACCTGGTCGGGACTCAAAGTAGTCATCCGCAAGGAACTCCGCTGACGCCTCGGCGAGGGCAAGCCGATCAGGTCACCGGTCAGTCAGGGACCTTGAGCGCGGTGATCGACTCCTCGGTGTCGTCGCTCATCAGCAGGGTCACTTCGCCCCGCGGTATGTCGAAGGCCAGATAGCCATCGACGGTCTCCCCTTCGAACAACTCACCGACTCCCAAGACATTCTCGGTGAGGCCGGCCTCCGCCACATCGAACAGCTCACCAGTGTGGTCGAAAGCCTGAAAGTTGTACGGGTCGTAGCCCAGGTGCCCGGCGGTGCAGATGATCCGGACCTCCAACTGGAGGTAGCTTCCGTTAGCTGGTGGTTCGCGGCCGGTGTCTCGCCAGTTGCGGCTGGGCAGGATCAACCGCCCCCGGCCATGCGGGGTCATGAACTCGATCTCGTTTGGAGTTGAGCGTTCGGCTCGGATCGAGGGTTCCGGGGCCCGAGCGACGAGATGGGTATCCCCGTACCGGGCGATGGCGCTGGCCGCCAGCACGATCAGCGCCACAACAGCGATCAGCGCCACACTGATGAGATCGGGTATGCGTGAGCGCTGTTGGCTGGGTGGTGTACGTACCGCTGCGGTCGGCGGCGGCGGCAAGGCATCAGCTGTCTGCGACTGAGCCGCGGGCAGGAACTCCGGGCCGCTCGGCTTCGCGCCCATTCCCGCCGGCTCGACTGGATCGGCCTGCCGGGGATTGCCGGCGCCGGCCGCGTCTAGACCGGACATTGGCTCCACGGTAGCGCAGCCAGCGTCCGCCGGGGAGTGGCGGGAAGCGACGCACGCTCGTGGCCGTTGCCCCGCCGCTGTCCGGTGTCCACAGGACCAGGGCTAATCATCACCGCAGTCCACAGATTTTCGAGGACGGCGCACGAACGGGCCGACTGTCCGCAAGGTACGGGCATGAGCAGCCAGAGCATCAGGCTGGCCGGCCCCGCGGACATCCTCGAAATCGTGCCCTATCTTCTGGGGTTCTACCCGGCCGAAGCGGTCGTCGCGTTGCTGATCCGGTCGGGCACGGTCATGCTGACCATGCGAGTGGACCTCCCACCACCTGAGGAAGCAGCCAATCTCTCGGCCATGATCACCTGGATCGCCGACCAGCATGGCGCCGAGGAGTTGGTCGTCGTCGGATACAGCAGCGACGCCGAATCGGCGCGCCAGGTTTTAGGAACAGTCGGAGCCGAACTCGACTCCTGTGCATTGAAGGACGTTCTCCTGGTGGACGGGCAACGGTGGTGGTCCTTGATGTGCACAGGCAGCTGCTGCCCTAAGGACGGCCGACCGTACGACCCAGGCTCTTCTTCTGTCGCAGCTGAGGCTGTCTATGCCGGGCTTAGCGTGCTCGCAGATCGGCGAGCGTTGGAACGTGAAGTCAGCGGACCACCAGGCGGCGACCACAACGGTCTTCGGTTGCTCGCCGAGCAGCAATCAGCCGAGATCGACCGGCTCGATGTTTCTGCGCGAGCCGAGTTGATCAAAGCGCTGGTCGAGTCTGGAGTGGCCCGGTCTGAGCCGATCGATGATGCGACCTGTGCACGGATGGCCGTGCTGGCAGCTGAGGTGGCGGTCCGCGATGTGGCCTTGGCGCTAATCACCCGTAAGCAGGCTGAGCAACACCTTCAACTTTGGGCGCGGGTGGTATCTCGAACGACCGCGCCGCTGGAGGCGGCGCCACTGTGTCTACTCGGATTCTGCGCCTGGGTCTGCGGCAATGGCGCCCTGATGAATTGTTGCATAGAGCGGGTGACCGCAATTGAACCGGACTACTCGTTGGCACGTTTGCTGGACAAGATCAGCAACTGGGCGCTTCCGCCCAGCTTGTGGGATGAGCTCAGCAGGCAATCGGTACAGAAGTGCCGCTCGTGACGAGGTGATCGGGGCGGGCCTCCACTAGTTTGTCCTCATGACGCGCTTCGTGGTGTGCGGGGAGACTCTCATCGACCTCATCCGCGCATCCGAGGGCCCTCAGGATGCAGCCGTCAGCACATGGTCGGCCCTGTCAGCCGGCGGCCCGATGAATTCGGCCGTTGCCCTGGGGCGGCTTGGCATGCAAACTCAGTTCCTCGGCCGGCTAGGTTCTGATGCTTTTGGCGAACAGCTGCGCGGCTACATCGACGCGTCCGGAGTCGGGCTTGATTTGGCAGTTCAATCCTCGCAATCGACTTCGCTCGCGTTAGTGAGCCTTGATACAGCCGGGGTGGCGACCTACACCTTCCACTTCGGGGATACGGCAAACTTCGGCTGGCAGCCGGAAGAGCTGCCGTCCCTCAGCGCTGACGACTGGCTGCACATTGCTTCACTTTCTTGCGTCGTTAACCCAGGCGCAGAGGTCCTGCTCGACTGGATGCGGACCGTGCGATCTGGGGTCTCCTACGACATCAACGTCCGGCCAAATGTGATCGGTGACCCGACCATCTACTGGCAAAAGGTGGAGCCCTGGCTGCAGGTCATCGGTGGACATGGCGGAATCGTTCGAGCCAGCGATGAGGACATCAACTTCCTGCCTACTAGCCGGTCAACGAGTGACCCGATCGCGGTGGCTGCTGATTGGGTGCGGGCCTATGGGCTGAACCTGGCGGTGATCACCTTGGGGTCCTATGGTGCGGTGGCGATTGAGGCCAGCGGGAAGCAGACCCGCGTTTCTGGAGTTCCGACCGAGGTCGTTGACACCGTCGGCGCCGGCGACACTTTCATGGCGGGCTTCCTGGAGGCACGGATTAACCGCGAACTGAGTCTGGAGGAGTCCCTCAGCCGCGGTGTGGCGGCTGCATCCATCGTCTGTTCGCGGCGTGGGGCCAACCCGCCGACTGCCGCGGAAGTCGACGAGCTGGTCGCCAAAGTCCGTGTCGGCTGATTTTCATTGAGCGGGCCCTCCGTATCTTCCCTTCGCATCGCGATGTCTAGAGCTGCGCATCATGATGATAAAATGCGGGCATGCGGACGACCGTCACCTTCGATGACGACGTGGCTGCGGCGATAGACGAAATTCGGAGAGAACGTCATCTCGGTCTCAGCGAGGCCGTCAACGAGCTGGTTCGCGCCGGTCTGACAGCACCGCCACGACGTTCGGTGTTTGGCCAGCGCACGGCTGAGATGGGAGCGCGTATCGATGTGTCCAATGTGGCCGAGGCGCTGGAGGTGATTGAGGGGCCATCCGCCCGCTGATGCTGATTGACGCCAATCTCCTGCTGTATGCCGTCGATCGGACCAGTCCTTTTCATCAGGTCGCTTCTGGATGGCTCACAGACCAGTTCAACGGACCGCGCCGGGTAGGACTCCCATGGCAGTCGCTGGTCGCCTTCCTCCGGATTAGTACCAACCCGCGCGCGTACACCTCGCCGTTGACCGTAGACGAGGCAATGGGCATTCTCGATGATTGGCTGGCCCTGGACGTGGTGTGGACGCCTACCCCCGGGTCGCAGCACAGCCAACTCCTCACCGGGTTAGTACGACGGCACCAGCTGCAGGGAAACATGATCTCCGATGCACACTTGGCCGCACTGGCGCTCGAGCATGGCCTCACGTTGTGTTCGGCGGACACCGACTTTGCGCGGTTCCCAGAGCTCGGCTGGGTGAATCCGCTGCGTTGACCAGCGCTTGCGCTAGTCAGTCCTGAGCTGTTGCCGCATCCTCGGCATGCGGAAGTCCTGCTGCCTCGATGAGCGCCGCCACGGCTCGCCGGGCGCGTGTGGCGCTGGGTTTCGAGCCATCGGCTTCGGTGAGATAGAAGGTATCGATTGCCTGACCGGCAAGGGTGCTGATGTGAGCTGACCGGACAGACAGCCGCTCGGCGGCGAGCGACTGGCCGAGCGCATACAGCAGGCCGGCACGATCACCTGTTCGCACTTCGACGACCACCGCTGTCCCGCTCGCAGCCTCGACCATCTCAACGTAAGGTCGGAGCGCCTGCCCGTTCGACCGCGCTGAGCCGTACGCTCGAGCTTCGCGACGGCGTACCCCGGAGAGTACGGTCGTGTCGCCCGCCTCGAGCCGCTCAAGCTGCTTGACCAGAAACGCAGAGTCGGGAAGGTCTGTGGCCACCTGCTTGTCGACCCGCCAGGTGTTGACAGCCACGCCGTTCACTGTGCGCAGCACGGCGGAGCGAACCTGTACCGAATGTGTGGCCAGCAATCCTGCGGTTTCACTGAACAGCCCCAATCGATCCCTAGCTGCGATGATCAGCTGAAGGCCCCCGGGTTTCGGTTCCAGCTGAACTCGCGGCCGGCCGTCGAGGGAGACCGACCTGGCAAGGCCCACGTCGACCAGATCCGACTGCTCGGCTCGCCGATCCTCACCGACCAGTAGCCCCTCGCAGCGATCAGCAAGCACCGAGATCAGCTGCGAGCGCCACGGGGACCACGCGGCCGGTCCGGCCGCTCGGGCATCCGCTTCGGTGAGTGCCCTGAGCAGCCTGAGCACCTCGGTTCGGCCGTCAACCGCCTCAACAAGAGCATCCAGGGTGGCCGGATCAGAGTGATCGCGCTTGGTCGCCAGGACAGCGAGGGTGAGATGGTGCAGGACGAGGCGCTCGACGAGGTCGACATCCTTGGACGGCAAACCCATCCGCTCCACGCTGCGCCGGGCTATGGGCGCTCCAATCGCCGAGTGATTGGTAGCCGCACCGGGAATTTTTCCGATGTCGTGGAAAAGGCTGGCCAGCAACAATAGGTCCGGCCGCCCAACCCGCGTCAGGTGCGGCTTGGCTTCGGCGACAGTTTGGACCGAATGCCGATCCACGGTGTGCCGATGCACTGGATTGTGCTGCGGTCGTGCGCGAATCGCTTCCCAGTCCTCGATCCAGCGCGGAATGGAGCCGGTCAGATCAAGAGCCTCCCACACTGGAAGCAGGTCCTCTCCAGTCCCAAGCATGTCGAGGAACGCGTCCCGCGCCTCATCCG
>Ga0126314_10000299_pt1 | contig 24775 bp, 26 predicted proteins | sample Plot105B_FD_92535 | JGI IMG/M metagenome (GOLD analysis project Ga0126314, IMG submission 92535) | Serpentine soil microbial communities from UC McLaughlin Reserve, CA, USA - Plot105B | ecosystem: Environmental > Terrestrial > Soil > Grasslands | place: USA: UC McLaughlin Reserve, Lake County... | reverse complement strand
GGTAGGGGCGGTGGGACTCGAACCCACACTCCGAAAAGGACCCGGATTTTAAGTCCGGTGCGTCTGCCGATTCCGCCACGCCCCCGGGGATTCGGTCGGGAGTATAACAGCTAGTCGTCCGTGTCCTCCGCGGTGCAGCAGTGGCCTTCCGGGTAGGGGTTCGCGAGGCATCCGAGAGTCCATCTAGCTATTGGGTTGGGGATGGCGCCCGAGACGTGTAGGGCCGTGAAAGCATGGAGACACTTAACGCTGCCATGGGCCTCATCACGGACGCCCGCGACGCGGGTACCGTAACGGGAGCGATGCGCGGCGTGGATCTCCTCCACGGTCGCGTTGCCGACCGCCTCTTGCGCCGCGCGGACGCCACCGGTCGACTCGAGGCGCGAGATGGCGGCGACGAGGCTTGGGCAGGTGACCCAGAAGCTCGTCGGCATCTCGCGCGTCCGCTCGTTCTTGATAACGCTCGGCAGGCCGAACGGGCAACGGGATGCGACGCGGAACGGACGCGGCCTGCGCCCGAGCTGTCGTGTGACGGCGTCGTAGTCTTTGTAGCTTTCAGCCATCAGCAGTCAGCCATCAGCTTCTCTTTGTTTGTCGCAGGTGGCGCTCCACAGCAAAATCGTAGCCACTGGCGGCGGGTTGTCATCGAGCGGATGCTCACATGCTTCTCTTGCTGATCGCTGACTGCTATCGTGCCTTCGGCACGATATACACCTTCTCGCCGGGCCGGATCATCCCGTAGCGCTCGCGGGCCGCCCGCTCGATACCGGCGGGGGTATTCAGCTCCTGCATGAGGCGCTCGTTCGCGGTGTTTTGCGTATGCGCGTTCTGCAGCTTCTGTTCGAGCGTGGGGATCTCGGCCCGGTTATGCAGTATATCCTGCAGTGGTTGCACGTAAGAGGCGAGGAGGAGGCCAAGGAAGGCCGCATAGATCACGACCACCAGCGGCCTCAGTCTCCTGGCTACGCTCACCTCGGTTTCACCATGCTCCTTCTATGTATCCCCGCCCACCGTGGACACCTCGACGACGTTAGTCGAGCCAGGCACCGACCCGGCGGTTCCTCCCGTGAGGATGACCTCATCCCCATCCTTGAGGTGTCCGACCTCCCTGGCGGCCTCGATAGCCTCCTTGAAGCGGTCCTCCAGTGAGCCGGTCTGTTCCCCTCGAATGGAGATCACACCCCACACCAGCGCGAGCATCCTGACCGTGTGCTCGATAGGGCTTATGGCCAGGATCTTGTTTGGCGGCCTGAAGCGGGCGACCCTTATGCAAGAGAGCCCCGTCTGGGTCGAGGTCAGGATGGCCTCGGCTTCGAGGTCTTCTGCGAGCTCGCAGGCCGCGTGGGTAACCGCATCGTAGCGGTCGCCCCTCCCCCAGGAGGCCGAGGCCGGGATGTCCCGCCCGTAGTTGATGGCGCCTTCGGCGGCCCGGCAGATCCGCTCCATCTCCTGCACGCTCTGCATCGGGTAGCGTCCGACGGCCGTCTCCCCGGAGAGCATCACGGCGTCGGCCCGATCGAAGATGGCGTTGGCGACGTCTGAGACCTCGGCGCGCGTCGGCCTCGGATTCCGGATCATGGAATCGAGCATCTGGGTGGCCACGATGACCGGCTTGCCGAGGCGCCTGCAACGTGCCACCATGCGCTTCTGCTCTATGGGCACCCTCTCGGCGGAGAGCTCGACCGCGAGGTCTCCGCGCGCGACCATGATCCCGTCCGAGGCCCCTATGATTTCCTCGATGTTGTCTATAGCCTCGTGCTTCTCGATCTTGGAGATAACGGGCACGTTGCCACCGAACTCTCTTATCCGTTCCTTTACCTCCCTTACCTCGTCCGCCGTACGCACGAAGGACATCGCAACCCAGTCAGGGTGGAGCTCCTCCATCCCGAAACGCAGATCCTCCAAGTCCTTGGGCGTGAGGCCCCTAATGGAGAGGGTCGAGTCGGGGAAGTTGAGCCCCTTGTGTGACGAGACGGGGCCGCCTTCCAAAACCTCGCATATAACCTCGCCATCCTCGACGCCCTCGACCCGCAACCCGATGAGGCCATCGTCTATGAGCAGGCGATGCCCCTCGCCTACGTCGTCGGCCAGGTCCTCATATGAGGTCGAGAGTCGGCTCGCATCCCCCACGAAATCCCCTGGGGCGAGCACAATCCGGCTGCCCTCCACGAGCTCCGTCCCGTCCTCGACTTCACCGGTGCGTATCTTCGGTCCCTGCACATCCTGCAAGATGGCGACGTTGCGCCCCAGCTCCTCAGCGACGCCGCGTACGATCCCGGCGTTCTCCAGGTGCATGTTGTGCTCGCCGTGGGAGAAGTTGAACCTCGTCACGTCCACCCCGGCACGGACGAGCGACCCGATGGTCTCCTCCGTGGAGGTCGCAGGACCAAGCGTCGCGACAATCTTCGTCCTGCGCAACCTCAGACCCCTCTCCCAGCCTTCACCCTGGGATTGAAAGCCGCAAGACCAGGGTAGAAGGCTGAGCTTCCGAGGGCCTCCTCTATGCGCAAGAGCTGATTGTACTTCGCGACGCGCTCGCCGCGGGCAGGCGCGCCGGGCTTGATCTGGCCCGCGTTGACGGCCACGGCGAGGTCGGAAATCGTCGCGTCTTCGGTTTCCCCGCTGCGGTGGCTGATCATCGTCGTGTAACCTGACTTGTGCGCGAGCTCCATCGTCTCGAAGGTCTCCGTGAGCGTGCCGATCTGGTTGACCTTTATGAGGATGGAGTTCCCGACGCCATCGCCTATTCCGCGGGCGAGTATCTTCGGGTTGGTTACGAAGAGGTCGTCGCCGACGAGCTGGACCCTGTCTCCCAGCTGCCCTGTGATCATACCCCACCCATCCCAGTCGTCTTCGGCCAGACCGTCCTCGATGCTCAGGATGGGATACTCGTCGCACAGCCCCACGTAGTAGTCCACCATCTCCTCCCGGGAGAGCTTCTTACCCTCGCCGGCGAGGTCGTACTCACCGTTCTCGTAGAACTCGGAGGCGGCAGGGTCGAGCGCGAAGGCTATCTGGTCCCCCAGGGAGTATCCGCTCCTCTCGACAGCCTCCGAGATGAGCCCGAGCGCGGCGCCGTTGCTCTCGAGGTCTGGCGCGAAGCCACCCTCGTCGCCGATGCCACCGGAGAGACCCCGCTCGGCAAGAAGCTTCTTGAGCACCTGGTAGACCAGCGCGACCGAGTGGAGCGCCTCGGTGTAGGTGTCGAAACCTACGGGCACGACCATGAACTCCTGGAAATCTACGTTGTTGGCCGCGTGGGCGCCGCCGTTCAGGATGTTGGCGCAAGGGACCGGGAGGGTGTAAGCTCCGACCCCGCCAAGGTAACGATACAGTGGGAGCGCGACGGCTTCCGCAGAGGCCTTCGCCGCCGCCAGAGAGACACCGAGGATCGCGTTGGCCCCGAGGCGACCCTTGTTCTCGGTGCCGTCGGCTTCGATCATGGCAAGGTCGAGGGTCCTCTGGTCGGCTGCGTCGAGCCCGACGACCACCTGTGCCAGCTCGGTGTCCACGTTCTCGGCGGCGTCCAGCACGCCCTTGCCGCCGTAGCGCTCCCCCTCCCCATCACGCAGTTCGACGGCCTCGTTCTGGCCGGTCGAGGCTCCCGAGGGGACCGAGGCCCGGCCAACGAAACCGCTCACCGTGGCCAGCTCCACCTCGACCGTCGGATTCCCCCTGGAGTCCAGGATCTCACGCCCGTGGACAGCGACGATCTCTGTCATTATCCTCCCTTTGGTCGGAAGCTAGTCAGCATTTCAGCTAGTCAGCATTTCAGCTTACCAGCCTCCTACCACTCTCCCCTTTTCTGGCGCCTCCCAATCTCCTAGCTGACCTGCTGACAAGCCGCCTGCAAGGCAGCTTGCTGACTTGCCGACTAGCTCTATACTAACTCTACGCGCTCACGTCGCGCGGCGCCACCAATCTACCCCTGATTCGGCGGCTCGTAGCCCTTCAGGTACTTGACGTCGCGCTTCTTCTTCTGCTCCTCAACCCACTTGCTGAACACCTCGGTCTGCTTCTCGGTAGCGAGCTGGGACCTTATCTGCGACTCGACCTCTTGAAGGGAACGGGTCTGCTTGGGCTTTACGTCGGTGACCTTGAGGATATGGTAGCCGAACTGGGTCTTGACAGGGCCGACGATCTCGCCCTGTTTGGCCCCGAATGCCGCCTTCTCGAAGCTGGGGACGGTCTCACCCTTGCCGAGGCAGCCGAGATCCCCGCCCTGCGCGGCGCTGCCAGGGTCCTGGGAGTACTCCTTGGCGAGCTTCGCGAAGTCCCCACCATCCTCCAGCTGTTTCTTTACGTCCTCGGCCTTCTGCTTCTGGTCCTTGTTGAAGAGGATGTGTTTGACACAGCGCTGCTCGGGTGTCGTGAACTGGGCCTCTTTGTTCTTTTCGTAGAATTTCTGGATCTCTTTTTCGGATGGCTCGGCGTTCCCGGCCACCTTCTCCTGTACCTTCTGGACCGGGAGGTTCTCGCGGATGTCGTCGCGGAGTTCCTCTTCGGTGATGTTGTTCTGCTTCAGGGCCTGCTCGTAGGCCTCCTGGTTGCTCAGGTCCTGCCCGGAGGAGCGGGCCTGGTCACCGACCTGCTCTTTGATCTTCGCTATCTCCTGGTCGACCTCTTCGTCTGAGACCGTTATGTCGTGCTCCTTGGCGTATGCCTTCGCTATCTCGATGCTGACTAGCTGGGGCATTATCTGCTGTATGGCGGCCTTATACTGCGGGTCGTCTTTGGACACGCTACTGTCCAAACCGCTCTGCTTGGCGAACTCATCCAGCTCCCCTTGCGTGACGGCGCCACCCTCGAAGGTCACGATCTTCCTCGCCTGGGAGTCGACGTTGGCGACCGGCTCGGCCGCCTGGCAACCCGCCATGACGAGTACGGCGACGCCTACTAGCAAGGCGACATACAACAATCTATTCCCGAAGGGCTTGCTCAAGACGACGAAGAACCTCGCTGTATAGATGCCAGAGACCGCCGGGGATTATAGCACGCGGGACGGCCGGTTCGGCCCTTCAGCCAGATCGCGCGAGCGCCCGCAGCGACTCTTCCGCAAGGGTGAGGGGGTCCAGCCCGGGGGCGCGGACCGATGTCCTGCCGGTCCTGGTAGTGACGGTTCCACCCGTGGCCTTCCTTATTAGGGCGGGGGCGGCCGGGCCCGCCGTGGCTCCGGTGACGGTGAGGTTCTCGGAACGGTAGGTCACGGAGGTTGCCCCGACCTCCCGCGCGAGGAGCTTGACCCGCGAGAGGCCGAGCAGGTTCCTGGCCGGCTCGGGAAGCGTCCCGAAACGGTCGACGAGCTCCTCGGCCAGGTCTTCCACCTCGGCGAGAGAGCCGAGGCCTGAAGCCCTGCGGTAGAGGTCTACGCGTTCGATCTCATCCATAACGTACCCCGGCGGCAGATACGCGTCCAGCGTGAGCTCGACGATAACGGGCCGCTCCTCGCTGCGTTCCTGCGGCTCGCCCCTCGCGGCCGCGACGGCCTCTTCCAGAAGGGTCAGGTACATCTCGAAACCGACGGCCGCTATGTGGCCTGACTGCTCGGCGCCGAGAAGGTTGCCCGCGCCCCGAATCTCCAGGTCCCGCATGGCGATGGCGAACCCGCTCCCAAGTTCGGTGAAGTCCATCAGGGCTTCGAGCCGCTTCTGGGACTCGATAGTCGCCCCTAGGGGCGCAAAGAGGTAAGCGTAGGCCTGCTCCGTGGAACGTCCGATTCTACCCCGCAGCTGGTAGAGCTGGGCAAGCCCCATGCCGTCCGAGCGGTCGACGATCAGGGTGTTCGCCGTGGCCACGTCGAGTCCGCTCTCGACGATGGTGGTCGTGACCAGGACATCGGCCTGCCCATTGAGGAAGTGCTGCATTACCCTCTCCAGGGCCCGCTCCGGCATCTGCCCGTGCGCGGTAACGAAGCGCACGTCTGGCAGAAGGTCGCGCAGCCTCTCGGCGACCTCGTCTATGCTCTCGACGCGGTTGTGGACGAAGAAGGTCTGTCCGCCGCGGGCGACCTCACGCTCGATGGCATGCTTTACGAGGTCTTCGTCGTAGGGACCGACGTGCGTCAGGATGCTTCGGCGTCCCGCTGGGGGCGTCTCGATCACGCTTATGTCGCGCAGGGAGGCGAGGCCCATCTGCATGGTGCGTGGGATCGGGGTCGCCGTCAACGTGAGGACGTCCACGGAGGTCTTGTACTCCTTGATGCGCTCTTTGTGCCTGACGCCGAAGCGCTGCTCCTCGTCCACGACGACTAGCCCAAGGTCTCTGGGCCCGACCTCGGACCCGAGCAGCGCGTGCGTCCCGACCAGCACGTCCACCTCACCGGCCTGGAAGTCCGCAAGGATCCTGCGCCGCTCTGCAGGCACGGTGAAGCGCGAGAGGCTCTCAACCCTGACAGCGTAGGGGTCGAGCCTTTCTTTGAAGGTCCGCTCGTGTTGCTGCACGAGGATCGTCGTCGGGGCGAGCATCATTGTCTGCTTGCCCGCCAAAGCGGCCTTGAAGGCGGCCCGCACGGCCACCTCCGTCTTGCCGAAGCCGACGTCCCCGCAGACCAGACGGTCCATCGGGTGCGGCCTCTGCATGTCCGACTTGACGGCAGAGATAGCCGACTCCTGATCGGGGGTCTCCTGATAGGGGAAGCTCTCCTCGAGCTCCCTCTCCCACTCTCCGTCCTCCGGGAAAGCGAGGCCGGGTGCCGCTGCCCTCACCGCGTGCAGCCGCAGGAGCTCTCCGGCGAGCGCTTTGACCCTCTTACGGACCCTGTCCGTAATCTGCGCCCACGTGGCGCCACCTAGCTTGTCGAGACGCGCGCCGTCGCCGCCCACGTACTTGTGCAGCAGCTCCATCTGCTCGTAGGGCACGAAGAGCGTGTCGCCCCCACGGTAGCTCACCCGCATGTAGTCGCGCGTTGCGCCGAGGACTTCCTGGGCCACTAGACCCTCGAAGCGTCCGATCCCCTGCATGGCGTGCACGACCAGGTCCCCGACCTTCAGGTCCGCAAAGGAGGCGAGCGACCTGCCACCCGTACGGCGGCGCGCCTCGCGCCTGCGGCCGAGCAGCGAGTCCCTCCGGAAGACCGCGACCCCGCCATCGGGATAGGTGAACCCCTCCTCGACCTCGCCTGGCAAGGCGTAGAGTCCGGGTGGCAGCTCTGCGTCGACCCGTCCGGTCTCGCGCATGGTGCGGTGGATCTCCCCGAACGCGTACACCGTCCGCAGCGCCTCCCCGCGCGATGAGCACGCGACGAAGACTGCGAGCCCGCCTTCTACCAGCGCGTCGAGCCTGCGGGCCGCCTCCCCGAGCGTGTCGGCGAACGCCGTGACCGGCGGCGCAGAGATGGGTTCTCCTTCTTCACCAAGCGAGAACTCGACGTCGGGCTCGGGCATCCCCCTGTCGTAGAGTTCATGGACGATCCCATCCACATCTTCGGGAACGTCTTCCTGTGGCTCCTCACGCCAGACTTCGATGCCCTCGGGCAGCATCGTGCGCGGCGAGACGGGGTCAAGATCTAACAGGAGTCGGTCGAGGCCGGGGATACGCACGCCGCGGCGTGCCTCCTCCGGCAGTTCCTCGTCCGTCGCGGCGAGGCCGGCGAGGTCGCCTTCGCGGGCGGCGTAGACCGTTGTGGCTTCTAGCTCGCGTACGACACGCTGGGTGGCCAGAGAGACGGCGCGGACGCTCTCTACCTCGTCCCCCCACCACTCTACCCTCACGGGCGAGCGGCGGGTGCTCGGAAACATATCCACGATCCCACCACGCACTGCGAACTCCCCCGGGCGGGAGATCCGATCAACCCGCTCGTAGCCGAGGACGACCAGCCGCTCCAGCGTCGCATCGAGCTCAATCTCCGTCCCCGCGGCCAATGTCATCGGCTCGTATAGCGGCGTCCGCTCCATGAAGGCAAGCGGCCCGGCCACCACGACGCTGGCCGAACGCAGCGAATGCAACGCCCTTTGGCGTCGCCCGACCCTGCTCACGGCAGGGTCGAAGACGTCGCCGTAGGGGGCGCCGCGGGAGGGCACGTGGACGACGGGACCGCTTGTGAAGACCTCGGCCTCGCGGGCGTATCGTTCGGCCACCTCCTCGCTCGAGGCGAGCAGGAGCGCGGGACGCTCGGCGTTCGCTGCCAGGTAGGCTCGGATTCTGCGCGGGGCCCTGAGGGATCTCGCTTTCATCCTCTCGCTCACCAGTCGATTCTACCGCCTGACAGCGCCGTGCATAAGGCTCTCGAGAGCCTTATGCACGGCGCGCTAGTCAGCACCTCAGCTTGTCAGCTAGTCAGCTTTTTTGCTGAAATGCTGAAGTGCTGAGTAGCTGAGAGCTTGCAGAGAGGTTCAAAACCTCTTTGCAAGCTGCTTTGACAAAGACCCTGGAGGCGCCTTAGGTGACCATTCTCGACGAGCTGAACAAACGCGGCCTTGGAACCCTGCCCGGTCTTATCGGGCTCGAGATACTGGAGGCGGAGGACGGTAGGATCTCGAGCCGCCTCGATCTCCGTGAGGAGCTCATGGCCCCGAACGGATACCTGCACGCGGCTACGGTGATCGCGCTCGCCGATACCTCATGCGGCTACGGAACGTTCGTGAACCTGCCAGAAGGCGCACAGAGCTTCACGACTATTGAGCTCAAGAGCAACTTCGTCGGAACCAAACGTGGTGGCGCGATCGGGTGCGAGGCGAAGCTGGTCCACGGTGGCCGCACGACGCAAGTTTGGGACGCGACCGTCTCCGACGAGGAAGGCGGCAAGCCTATAGCCCTCTTCCGCTGCACGCAGATGATCCTCTACCCCCGTTGAAAGTGTCCTCCCCGATTAGTCTCGAGGATAGCCCACGCCCGTGACGCGTAACCCGAACTTGATGTCATCCGCCAAGATGGAGTACCGCCGCCAATCCTCCGCAAGCCTCTTCCGCCGTGATTTCAACCAGAAGATCTCGCACTCGGCTGCAAGCGCGCGACCCCACCGACGTATCGGACCAGGTTCCCGAAGGGCAGCGTACGCTGGTGTGCCCACAGGCGCTTCGATCCCGGCTTTCAGGGCGGTTATCTTTTCGACCAGGCGCTCGTCTTTTCGCTCCAGGTCCGCCATGTGGCGCTCGAGACGCATCAGGTCGAACTCGGACTCCAGCTCCGTGATGAGCTGATCGGCGACCGCATCAGGGCTACCCCTTTGCGATCTCTTCCCGTACACGTTCATCCTCCTTTCCCATCGTCCTCAGTCTCGCACCTTACCCATGTCCGGACCCATATCTTTCGATCCTCCACGCTCAATACCGGTTATGAGCACGACGCTCGTAAGGATGATCCCGAGTCCGGCCAGTGTGCCCAGGCCGAAAGGCTCGTCGAGGAGCAAGACGCCAAACAACAGGCCGAAGACAGGCACGAGCAGCGTGACGGTGACCGTGCTCGTCGGCCCGACGTTCTCGATGAGACGAAAGTAGATCAGGTAAGCCACTGCGGTCGAAAGCAAAGCCAACCCGAGCATGGAGAGAGTCACGACAGCCGATGGCACTTCTTCGGGAAGGCTAACGACAGCAAGGGGTAAGAGCAGAGATACTGCCCCGCCAAGCTGCCCGAAAGCCATCCCGAGTGGTGGGATGCCCGAAAACGACCACTTGGCGTAGGTGGCTCCCAGCGCGTAAGAGAGCGAAGCGATCAACATCGCCGCCACCGCCAACAGGACGACGCCGTTCAAGGGTAGCGGGTCCCAGCCAACGAGCACAGTGACCCCGACTATTCCAAGAACAATCCCAACGGCCTTCTTGACCGTCAGCGCGTCGCCCATCCACACCGTGGCCACGATCGCCGTGAACATGACGGTAGTCGAGTTCAGGATGGCGGCTAGGGAGGCTGTCAGATGGATCTCCGCAGCCGAGATCAGAGTGAAAGGCAACGCCGCGTTCAAGAACCCAAGTACGAGGAACGACCTCCACCGGCTGCGTATCTTCGGCACTCGTCCTGCGGCGAGAGCGTACAGAAACAGGACCGCAGCAGCGAGCCCAACCCGCAACTCCACGAGAAAGAAAGGGCCTAACGCAGGCACGGCGATGCGGATAAACAGGAAAGAACCGCCCCACAGCGCGCCGAGCAATACGAGGCCTGCGAAATCTCGTGGTCTCATAGGACGCTGCTTTCAGATACTACGAGATCCGTGTCGCATCCTCTCGCCGTCGCAATCTTCGGGTTCCGTTTCGCAGCACCCACATCCCCGGGCCCACTATTTGCCCGCTGCGGCGAGCACGTTGCGCTCGTGCTCGAGCAACCTCTCTTTGAGGTGAAGTCCGCCGTTGAACCCGCCGAGCGTGCCATCTGCGGCGATCACACGATGGCAGGGTACGACTACGGGCAGCACGTTGGAGGCGTTGGCCCTACCGACCGCCCTCGCCGCGCCGGGACGCCCGAGCGCGTCCGCAATCTCCCCGTATGACCTGGTCTCCCCAAAGGGGATGCGCGTCAATTCCGTCCAGACGGCCTTCTGCCACTCCGAGCCGACGAACGCCAGGGGCGCGTCGAAGGTCTTGCGCCGTCCGTCCACATACTCGGACAACTCTTCTCGCACACCGGCAGTCCTGGTCTCGTCCACTTCTACGGCGTAACCTTCGTCCTCCAATTCCTCTTCCATGACCGGCCCAAAGTTGCAATCGACGAAGTGCAGCCGCATCAGGGCTCCCTCTTCATTTACCGCGAACGCGAGCGGACCGGCGGGAGAGTCTATCTCGTCGACGTAAGCATTCACGCTACCACCTCTCTCTTCTTGGTCTGACCTTCCGCGTCCCCGAGGCTCGCCCACAGGTGCTGCGTGGCGTAGGCGCGCCAGGGCCTCCAACGTTCGGCGAGTGCGGCGACGCTCCGACGGTCGCTCGCGTGGCCGAGCCTGGAGATGGCCCGCCTGACCCCGAGGTCCGTTGGAAGAAACGCATCGGGGTCGCCAAGCGCACGCATCGCAACGTACGAAGCGGTCCACGGTCCAATCCCACGCACCTCGAGCAACCGCCGTTCGACATCCTCACGCCCGGAGCCGGGGTCGAGCAAGATCCCGCCTCCTGCAAGGGCACGCGCCAGATTGCGCAAGGTTTCGCGACGGGCCGAGGGCAGGCCGAGATCCTCGAGTCCTGCCTCGACCACGGCCTGTGGCTCTGAGAAGAGTTGCGTCGGTGCGCCGCGTTCTGCCGCGAGCGCCTCGGGGAGCGGTTCTCCGCAGCGGGCGACGAGCCGGCCCGCGAGGGTGCGGGCGCCGGCCACAGAGATCTGCTGACCGAGAACCGCACGGAAGGCGAGTTCGGCGCCGTCCACGCTCCCCGGCGCGCGCCGCCCTGGCGAACGCCGAACGAGAGCGCCGAGCAGCGGATCGGCCCCGAGCACGTCGGCGACGGCGACGGGATCGGCGTCGAGATCGAGGAGCCGCCGGCACCGTTGCACCGCGGTACCGAGGTCCCTCACGTTTTCGAGCCTGAGCACGCAGAGGACGTGGTCGCCGCCGTCGGAGAGTGACACCATCCCGGCGCCGTGTGGCAGACGCAGCGTCCGCCGATAAATCTCACCATCGAAAGTCTCTACGCCGGCTACCGCGCGTGTGCCTAGAAAGCGAAGCGTACTGTTCACGTCTAACGGTGGACGGAACGGCAGTCGGAGTGGGATCTCCTCCCGAGTCGTCTCATCGCCGCCAGGTACGGCACCATAGTGATGTTCGAAGTCCTTCAGCATGTCCCTATTGTCGCACCCGACAGACGAGATTACTGGCGGAAATCGGCATCGTTCGAGTCAGCTCCTTCGCGCGCTGGTTCGGGGTTCGGCATTGCATCGCATGGTGCATAATTAGGCAGTCTCGCTGAGGAGATAGGAGGCGAAAGCACGATGGGTGGTGTACTCACCGATCTCGTACGGTGGGTCATCGAGGTAGTCCATTCGCTCGGGTACGTAGGCGTATTCGTTCTCATATTGTCGGGCAGCCTGTACTTGCCGATCCCGACGGAACTGACGTTGCCGCTTTTCGGGTTCCTGATCGGCAACGGACGTCTTACGTACGTACCCGTGTTGCTCTCGGCGACGGCGGCGAGGGTAAGCGCTTCGCTCATCCTGTACGCCGTCGGATTCAGGCTCAGGGAGGCGCGTTTGCGGCGTGTGATCAAGCACTTCGAACGTTACAAGTTCCTTTTCGTGTCCGACTTCGAAAGGGCGAGCAGGGTCTTCGCGCGCCACGGAGGAAAGGCGATACTGATCGGACACCTGATCCCCGGTGTCGGCGCGCTCGTCTCGGTGCCCGCCGGTCTCAAGCGCATGCCACTGCGCTGGCAGTTCCTCGGCTACACCGTTCTCGGGTGCAGCATCTGGAACGGCTCTCTGATCGGCCTGGGGTGGACTCTCGGCGGCCGCTGGAGGATAGTGGAAGTCTTCACGTCTTTCGTCGGGTTCGCGGTCCTGACGGTCCTCATCGCCGCAACACTCTGGTTCTTCTGGCGCAGGCGGAAGGTACACAGGTAGATAGGTACTCGGGCCGGCTTGCGAGATCACAGCAGGTTCGCCTCCAGGGCCCGCAGCACGAGAACGGTCCCTACCCCCGTAACCATCGCCGCCGGTAGGCTTCCGGTCTTCACGGCGATTAACACGACGGCGAGGGCGGCCAGCGCCTCGGCGGGGCCTCCCGTCAGGACCGTAGGGGCGACGAGCGAGACGAGGATCGCGCCCGGTATCTGATCCAACCACGCACCGGCCCGCTCGGAGAGGTCGAACCGACTCGCCAGCCACAGCCCGCCCGCGCGGGTCGCGTAGGTGGCAAGCGCCATCAACACTATCGCGATCAGAGTGCCGGGATCAACGCCCACGCCACACCACCCCCGCGAAGCTCCCCGCCAGACCACCGAGCAGGATGTACCACTGGCCTGGCAGCCAGTGGTGCGCCGCCACCGCCACCGCGGCCGCCACCGTCCAGGGAAGGATGTCGGACGTCCCCTTCCACATCCCCGCGATGAGAGCTAGAAATACGGCGGTGAACGCGAAGTCGAGTCCCCAGCGCGCCGGGTCTTCGATCGCGCCGCCGAAGGTGCCACCGACGAACGTGGACCCTGTCCAGACGAGAAACATCAAGAGTCCGCCGCCGAGCAAGAACGCGGCGTCGCGGCGTCCCTTCGCGAACTCGCCAATGGTGAGCGCCCAGTTCTCGTCGGCCATGAAGAACACGGACCCGTAGGCTTTCAGACGCGGCAACTTCGAGAACACTGGCGCGAGGGCCGCGCCCATCAACAGATGCCTCAACCCGACTACGAGCGTCGCCAGGACGATGGTAGCCACAGGCAGCGGCGATGCCCAGAGCCCGAGTACCACGAACTGGGCCGCCCCCGAGAACACGAGGGCGCTCATCAAGGCGGCCTCATGGGCGCCGAGCCCGGCCTGTCCCGCCAGCGTCCCGAACACGAGGCCGATGCCACACCCGCTGATCTCTATCGGGATACATCTCCTCGCCCCGGCAAGCGCCCCCGCGAGGCTGAACGTGACCCGCTCCTCAGCCCCTGAAATATTCTTCTCCGACACGACGCCCTATCTACGGAGCGCACGATGGTGCCCCGTGGCAAGCACAGGCTCCTCGGCGAGCTCCCAGCTCAACTCCACACCTTCCAACCCCCTGCGCATGCCGCTCCTGCTTCGACGAACCTTCCGCAAAGCAGCCGCGATCCTGTGCTCCTGAGCCTCGCGCAACAGATCTTCCTGCCGTCGCCTCGCTGTCTCAAGATCGAACGGGTTGATCATCGCTTCTTCCATTCTCCCGGTTGCGGTATAATTGTCACGTTGACTTGGGACAATCATAATCGACATGGTGTCATAGGACAATAGGCTAATTAATGGATTTACGAATAAATTCCAAGAGTAACGTACCCGTACACGTACAGTTGGAGGGGCAGATCAAGCACCTCATTTTGACGGGCGGCTTCGAGGTTGGGAGCCGGTTGCCGAGCATCAGGGCGATGGCTGGCTTTCTACGGGTGAACAGGAACACGGTGGCGCGGGTATTCTCCGATCTCGAGCGGGGGGGTTACGTGGAGAGCCGTCGTGGCAGCGGCGTCTACGTCGTCGAGCCTCCCGTAGATGTGGAGGACATCAAGCGCCAGGAGGTACTGGAGAGGGTTATGGATCTCGCGGCGGCACAGGGCGTGCCTGTGGAGGACCTGGCGTACGAGCTGCTCGCACGTTCCGGCGCGGAGCCGCAGGATAAGTTGCCCGTCCTGTTCGTCGAGTGCACGCGGGCGGAGCTGGATCAGTTCTCCTCAGAGCTCGAGGAACAGCTCCCCGTCGAGGTCGAGAAGGTCCTGGTCGAAGACCTGGCCGACAGGGTCTCGGACGCCGAGGATCTGCCGTGGCGTCTCGCGGTGACGACCTTCTTCCACATCCACGAGGTGCAGGAGATCGTGGAGCCCCGGGGGATAGAGGCCGTCGCGCTGCTGGCCGAGGCGACGCTGGAGAGCCTGCAACGACTGACGGAGCTTCCATCGGGGACCCCGGTCGGGGTCATGGGATGGGGGCGCACGTGCATGGAGAACTTTTCGAGCTCCATCGAGGGGGCTGGACTCGACCACCTCGACTTCCTCCAGGTCTACGTGGATCAGGGACCCGAAGAAGTCCTGGACGCCCTCGGAAGAGTCGAGGCCGTGGTGTGCGCAAGCGTTACGGCGAGAAGGCTACGCGAACTCGGCGTCCCGGAAGAGCTCGAGATCATAGAAGAAGACCGTGTCCTGGACCAGGGCGGCATCGAGATGCTCGGCAAGATGCTCCGCCAGATGCCCCGAATCGCGCAGGAAACAGAATAGACGCCCGTTCCGAGGCCGGATGGCGATTGCAGAGAGCGATTCCCAAGAGGTAGGACCGTGTAGGGGCGGTTCGCGAACCGCCCTCTCTGCGGACCGCCCTACGACGCGCCTTCTCGTAGCGCCGGGACCTTCAGGCGCGCACGTTAAAGCGGTTCATCGCAGTCTCGGGGCCGTATTCGACCACGAACTCCACCGCGTCGGCAGCCCTTGGGATGGCGTCCTTGACGACCGGATCCATCCTCGAGAGCACGTAGTCGATGGCTGTGACGCCTACGGGCGGGCGTCCGATACCGATACGCACCCGGATGAAGTCGTTTCCGAGTCGTCCGATGATAGAGCGCAGGCCGTTGTGCCCGCCTGCGCCGCCCCCGACCTTGATGCGAACGGCACCCGCTTCGAGGTCGAGGTCGTCGTGGACAACGATGAGGTCCTCGGGTCTGTAGCCTGAGACGGCGGAGCCCGAGTCGTTCATGAACGTCGTCGGCTTGAGGAGCGTGGCGCTGGTGAGACTTACGGAGATGGGTGCCGCTTCGGCCTTCTTCCTTTTGCGCCAGGAGCCGTGGTGGCGCTTAGCGAGCTCGTCGGCGACCAGGTAGCCGGCGTTGTGGCGAGTTCGTTCATAAGAGCGTCCAGGGTTGCCGAGGCCGACGACGACGGGGGACCAGGCCGGTCCCCCGTCGTCTCGTTCGTCTCCTTTGAAGAAGGAGCTGGCCAGTCTAATCCTGGACGTTCTGTCCCGCTGGGCCCTCCTCGGGAGCATCCTCCTCGGACGCCTCCTCACCCTCGGCAGCCTCCTCGTCTCCGGCAGCCTCTTCGGCGGCCTCTTCCTCTTCTGTGGGCTCCTCGACGATGCCGGCGGCCTCCATCTCCTCCTCTGTGATCTCGGTCGGCGCCGTGATCGTAACCGCAATCTCCTCAGCCTCCGAGAGCAGCGTCACGCCCTCGGGCAGCGTGAGGTCGCCAAGGTTCAGGTTCTCGTTCATGCCGAGGCTCGAGACGTCGAGGGTAATCTCCTGCGGGATATCGCCGGGTAGGGACTCGACCTGGATCTCGTAGGCGACCTGCTGCAGCACGCCGCCCTCTTCGACACCGGGCGCCTCGCCGACGACCGTGAGCGGGACGGTGACCTCGATGCGCTCGCGCATGTTCACCGGCGCGAAGTCGACGTGGACCAGTCGCCCGGAGACGGGGTCGCGCTGCGCGTCCACGACGCGAGCCGTCGAGGTGTCTCCGTCGAGGTTTATGTTGTAGAGGGCGTTGTCCCCGAAGTGGTGGAGGGTGTAGTCCACGATCTTCGTCGGGATCGCGAGCGCCGTGCTCCCGCCGGCCTCGTTGCCGTAGAGGACGGCGGGTGTCATACCCGAGGCCCTGAGGCGTCGGGCCGCGTTCTTGCCCCTCTCCCCGCGCTCCTGCGCCTGTAGATCCACGTTATCTGCCACGTCTCGCTCCTTACGGTCTAGAAGAGTTGGTTCTCGCCCATGAAGACCTCGCTCACCGACTCATCCGTAAAGACGTTCTTGATGGTGCTCGCGAGGATCGGTGCGATATTGAGCGTCCTAATCTTAGACCGCGGCTCATCCTGCTTCAAGGGCAGCGTGTTCGTCACGATGACCTCCTTGAGGGGGGAGTCCTCGATCTTCCGGTATGCGTCCCCTGAGAACTCGCCGTGGGTGGCGGCGGCGCTGACCTCCAGTGCGCCCACGTCTACCAGACGCTTCGCGGCATTGACCAGGGTCCCGCCCGTGGCGATTACGTCGTCGATCATGATGACCCGCTTGCCCTCTACGTTCCCGATGACGTGCGTCACCTCGGAGTGTCCTAACCCGTCGCGCATCTTGTTCACTATGGCCCAGGGGAGCCTGAGGTGTCCGGCTAGTTGCTTGGCGACCTTCACCTCGCCGGTGTCGGGGGCGACCACGACGGCGTCCTCGGCGTCCCTGAAGTCCTGTTCCGCGAGATAGTCGACGAACGTGTGCATCGCCGTCAGGTGATCCACGGGGAAAGAGAAGTACCCCTCTATCTGGCCCGAGTGCAGATCCATCGTCATCACCCGCTCGGCGCCGGCGGCCTGGATCATGTTCGCAACAAGCCGCGCGGTTATGGGCTCGCGCGGCTTGGTCTTGCGATCCTGGCGCGAGTAGGCATACCACGGGATGACGGCCACTATCCTCTTGGCGGAGGCTCTTTTTGCGGCGTCTATCATGATGAGCAGCTGCATCAGGTTCTCATTGACGGGATCGCACAAGGACTGCACGATGAACATGTCGGCACCCCTGACACTCTCCAGGTACCTGGCGTACAGCTCTCCGTTGGCGAACGCGTGCAGCTCGACCCCGGCCAAGTCGATGTCGAGCCGCTCGGCTATGCTCTCGGCCAGCGCCGGGTAACCCTGGCCGCTGACTATCATCAGCCGCTTCTCCGTGGTCTGCGTCAGATAGCCGTTATGCATCATCACCGCGCTAGTCCTCCATCTCGTTCTTCGCCAGCCCGTTCTGTCCCGCCCGCTTCTTACGCCGCTGGGGAGACTCCCTGATCGCACGCGCCGGGGCCCCCACGGCCAGTTTGCCCGCCGGCACGTCTTTATTGACCACGGATCCTGCACCTGTGTAGGCATCCTCGCCGATCGTGACGGGCGCGATGAGGTTCGTGTTTATCCCCGTGAAGACTCCGTCTTCCACCTTGGTACGGTACTTCTCCTCGCCGTCGTAGTTCGCCGTTATGGTCCCGGCCCCGAGGTTGGCGTCGGCCCCGATCTCAGCGTCTCCCACGTATGAAAGATGGGGGACCTTGCTCCCCGCCCCTACCCGCGAGTTCTTGATCTCGCAGTAGGCGCCGACCTTGGCCCCTACTTCGAGGACGGTTCCCGGCCTCAGGAACGAGTACGGACCCACCCTCACCCCTCCGCCGACCTCGGCCCCGCGTCCGACCGAGTGTTCGACTAGGGCACCGTCACCGACGAGCGTATCCTGGAGGTCGGCGGAGGGGCCGATAACGCAGTCAGAACCGATCCTCGTCTCCCCGCGCAGCAGGCTTCCTGGCAGGATGACCGTGTCGCGCCCGATCTCGACCGAAGCCTCGATGTGCGTCGAAACCGGGTCCCTCACCGTCACCCCTGCCCTCATGTGGGCGTCCAGGATGCGGCGCCTGAGGATCTCCTCGGCCCGCGCGAGCTGGGCGCGGTCGTTGACGAGGTTCGCCTCCTCGAGGTTCTTGAGCTTGTAGGTAACCGCCCGGCTTCGCCGCCCGATCGTCTCGAGCACGTCCGTCAGGTACAGCTCGCCGCTCTCGTTCTCAGAGGTGAGGCCCCCGATAGCATCCCTTATCTCAGACAGCCTGAAAGCGTAGAGACCGAGGTTGACGAGCCTGACCCTGCGCTCGGACTCGGTCGCGTCCCTCTCCTCGACTATCCTGACCACGCCGGCGTCCTCGACCACCCTACCGAGGCCGCTCGGGTCGTCCGGCTCGGCCACGAGAACTGTGGCCCCGACACCCGCGGAGCTGTGCCGCTCGACCAGTTCTCCGAGGGTCCTGTCGGAGATAAGGGGCCCGTCGCCGTTGACCACCAGGAGGACGCCTTCATCTTCCCCTTCGAGGGCGGCCAGGGCGACGCGCACTGCGTCCCCGGTCCCGCGCTGCTCTTCCTGCAAGATGGGCTTGGCATCCTCGGGCAGAACCGCCTGGACAAGTTCGGCCTGATGGCCGACGACGACGAATATCTCCTCCGGGAGGAGGGGTTTCGTGGCATCGATCACGTAGTTGACCATCGGGACGCCGCACAGAGTGTGCAGAACCTTCGCCCGATTAGACTTCATCCTGGTTCCCTTCCCCGCCGCCAGGATCACGGCGAAGATCGGCGAACTCTCAGCCATGTACTCGCGTTACTCCTATCGTTCGTCTACCCGGCGGCCGCACTCCGCGCGGTCCTCGGCTGGGGCGGCAGGATTCGAACCTGCGATCCCGGGACCAAAACCCGGTGCCTTGCCACTTGGCCACGCCCCAGTGCAGGCCCGCGACGATTATACCGGAGCGCCTTTTAGCCGTCAGAATCATGACTCCACCCCGTGCGAGACAGGCTCGTAGATGCCGACAAAAGGAGCATCGACCGCATCTTTGGCGCCCCCAGCGGCCTCTTCGTCACCGAAGATCCCGTAGACCGCCGTACCGCTCCCGCTCATCGAAGCCCCGAGCGCCCCTGATGCTAGAAGGGTCCGCTCGAGCGCCGCCACCTCGGGGACGAAAGCCCTGGTAACTGGTGCCAGGTCGTTGCCAACGGCCGAGGCGAGGTCAGTGATGCTCCTCGAACGCAACGCCGAGACGACGCGCCCGACAGAATGTGTGCCCTCCGTCTTCGCCTCGTCATAGGCCCGGTAGATACCAGCCGTAGCCGCGCTCCTGAGGGGCTTGGCGATGACCAGACGATGAGCCTGTGGTGCAGGAAGCGGCGTCAGGATCTCTCCTACGCCTTCACCCAGGGCCGTCCCCCCCGAGATACAGAAAGGCACGTCGGCCCCGATCCCTGCTCCTATCTCACGCAGCTCATCTACCTGCAGCCCGAGACCGAAGATCTCGTTCAGCCCGACGAGGACCGCCGCCGCATCCGCGGAGCCGCCGCCTAGTCCGGCCCCGGCCGGGATCCTCTTGCGTAACGTCACCTCTACCGGAAGCTCACCGCCGGTCAGCCTTTGCAGCAGTCTCCAGGCCATGTAGGCGGTATTCTGCTCTGGTGGTCCGATCTCCGCAGGCTCGAGCTTGAGCGCGAACCCACCGGCGGCGCGTCGCAGCTCGACCCCATCGGCGAGCGAGATGCTCTGCAAAACGGTACTGATCTCGTGGTAGCCGTCCGTGCGAAGCCCGAGAACGTGAAGCGCGTAGTTGACCTTGGCGAACGCCCTGAGCCGGACCTCCCGCATCAAAAAGCCCAGGACAATGCCGCGTGCAAGGCCGCGAAGTCTTCCGGCGAGAGCTCCTCCGCCCTGGCGTTCGGCCCATATCCGAGAGATTCGAGGACCCGCCGAGACGCCCAACGGGCAGGCTCGGGCAGGTTGTTGATGAGCTGTTTGCGGCGGCTCCTGAACGCGGCTAGCACCAGGCGCTTTATCCCTTCGTAGTTATCCGGTGGCTCTCTACGACCCATCTCGACGACCGCGGAGTGTACCCTGGGAGGCGGATCGAACACTGTCGGCGGCACCTTGTGTGAGATCCTCACCCGCGCCAGAAGCTGCGCGAGCACGGCGTATGCCGCGTAGTCCTTGGTACCGCGCTCCGCCGCCATCCTGCGGGCCACCTCGAGTTGCACCATGAACCGCAATGTCCGCAGGGTCTCGACTTCCTCGAGCAACCTCAAAACGAGCGGCGAGGCGATGTTGTACGGGAGGTTGGCGGCGAGCTTGTTCGGCGCGGGGTCGAGACCAGAGTAATCGAAGCGGAGGGCGTCTCCTTCGTGAACGATAACGTTATCCGTACCACTAACGGCCTCACGCAAACTCGGTAGCACGTCGGGGTCCAACTCTACAGCGTGCACCAGGCCGGCCCTTTCGGCGAGAAAGGTCGTCAAGAATCCACGTCCGGGGCCGACCTCGAGGACTACGTCGTCCTCACTGATGCCAGAGGCTACTATCCTGGCGGTGTTTGGGTCCTTCAGGAAGTGCTGTCCTAGGCGTTTTTTCGGTGGTCCCTGTTCGGACACCGAGGCTTACACCTCTAGCGGCAACCCGAAGAGGTTGCGGGCGTTACGGGTGGTTAAGATGGCGAGTTCTTCGTCTTCCATCCCTAACCTCTCGGCAACGAAGCCGGCCGTGAGGACGACGTTTTCGGGCGTGTTCTTCCTGCCGCGCACGGGCTGGGGGCTAAGGTAAGGGGCGTCCGTCTCGACGAGGACGCGTTCCTCATCTATCAGGCGGAGAACTCTGGCCGTCTCGCTATTGCTATACGTGACGTTGCCCGCGAGGCCGACGTAATAGCCGCGCTCCGTCGCCTCCCTGACCTCGCGGTCGCCGCCCTCGAAGCAGTGGAGCACGATAGGAACGCGGGCGCTCCCGAGGCAGGCCATCGTATCGGCGAAGGCCTCGCGAGAGTGGATCACCAGCGGCAGGCGCGTATCGTTGGCGAGTGAGATCACATCCTCAAACAGCGCCCGCTGCACCTCCCGCGACCACTGAGAACGGTAATAGTCGAGCCCGACCTCACCGAGGGCAACTATCCCCGGTGACTCCGAGAGCTCGGCTAGCGCTTCGAGATCAGCCGCCGTGTACGTACCGGCGTTGTGGGGATGTATCCCGGCCGTTGAGTAGACGTTGGGCAATACCGCAGCAAGCTCGGCCCCCCTCTTAGAATCCTCGACGTCGGTCCCGACGTTCACCACGGCCACGACGCCCACCTCAGCAGCGCTCCTCACCGCGCTCTCCGGTGAGGCCTCAAGCCGCAAGAGGTGCGTGTGCGAGTCTACGAGCATAGCGCCTATCCCCTCTTCCCGGGGCCAATAGCGATGGGCATTATAAAGGTATCAGGCTACAGGCATCAGGTTTCAGGTCCTCGACTCTTCACCAGCCGCTCGTAGATCTCAGATCGCCGCCACCCCGATTCCCTGGCCACCCTCGCGGCGGCCCGCGAAGGGCTAGCCCCTTCTGCCACGTAGGCCCGCGCCTTCCTGACCACGTCGTCTATGCTCTGCTCTACCGTTCGTCCGCGGACTACGAGTACGATCTCGCCCTTTACTACCCCTGAGAAGTGCCTGGCTGCTCCCTCGGCCGTCCCTCTGAAGACCTCCTCGTGGAGCTTCGTTAGCTCCCTGCACACCGCGACCGGGGTATCGGCAGGAAGGTCCCCGAGCGTCTTCCCCAGCCGGTGCGGGGACTCGAAGAGGACGAAGGTAGACGATTCGGTAGCGATGCGTTCCAACAGCTCCGTGCGCCCCCTTCCCTTGCGCGGCGGAAAGCCAGCAAATACGACCGTGTCGGCGGGCATCCCCGAGACAACGAGGGCAGTGGTGAGGGCCGAGGGGCCAGGGAGGGCTTCTACCTCGACGCCGGCCTCGATGCAGGCGCGCACTAGCCTATAGCCGGGGTCGGAGACGAGCGGGGTGCCTGCGTCGGTGACGAGTACTACGCGTTCGGTCTTCGCCCTTTCGGCAAGCTCGGGGGCAAGGCTCTCCTCGTTGTGTTCGTGGTAGGCGCGGAGATCCTTCCTTATCTCGTAGTGGGCGAGCAACCGTCCCGTGCGCCTGGTGTCCTCGCAGGCAACGAGGTCGGCCTCGCGCAGGTGCCTGAGGGCGCGAAGGGTGATGTCCTCGAGGTTGCCTATCGGGGTCGGGATCACGGTGAGGGGCAACTCTCAACCGCCGAGCACGTACTCCCCGGAGGATGCGTCCCGGGCGAGCGCTGCGGCGCCTAGGACGCCGGATTTGGGACCGAGTGTAGCTACCTTGACCTCGGCCAGGTCGCGTGAAGGGGGCCTGGCTCGGAGGACTACTTCCCTGCGGGCCGCGCTAAGTATGAGCTCCCCAGCCTCCATAACACCGCCGCCAACGGCGACCACCTCGGGGTTGAAGATGTTTACAAACCCGGCGAGGCCGACGCCGAGCCACCTCCCAGCCTCGTCCAGCACCGAGAGCGCCCCCTTGTCACCTTCGCGGGCGAGCTCTGTGACGTCCTCGCCGAGTATCTGGCGCCTGGTGGCCAATCGTCCTAGCGCCGAGTCAGGGAATTCGACCGCGAGCTCGCGGGCACGGCGTCCTATGGCAGAGCCCGACGCGAGGGACTCCAGGCAGCCGTGGTTGCCGCAGGCGCAGCGAGGCCCGGTCGCCTGGATGGTTACGTGCCCGAGCTCTCCGCCCGAACCCTGCGCGCCGCGCATCAGGACGCCGTGCGTGATCACGCCGCCCCCGATCCCCGTTCCGAGCGTGACGAAGACCAGGTGGTCGGCCTCGCTGCCCACCCCGAACCGGAATTCGCCCCACGCCGCGGCGTTGCCGTCGTTCTCTATCGTGAGGGGCATCTTGATCTTCGGCTCGACCTCGTCTTTCAGGGGGATTCCCTCGACCGCGTGCAGGTTGGGGGAGAAGACGACCTTGTTCTCCTGAGCCAGCACCAGGCCGGGCACGGCGAGGCACACCCCTCCTACCTCAGGACCGTCCCCTACCTCCGAGATCGCCCTGGCGATTGTCTCGACCAGGGGCGCGGGCGAGTGTGGCGTGGGGTAGCGGACCTCGTCCAGGATCTTGCCCTCGGGGGTGACGACCCCGGCGGCGATCTTGGTGCCCCCAACGTCGACGCCGACGGCGTTCATTAGCCCGCCCTCCAGTCCACTATCTCTAGCTCGGCCTGCCCGGAGTACCGGCTGCGGGCGACCGTGTACGTGGCATCGAACGGCCCTGAGGGCAACCCGTCAGGCTCGCCGGCCATCTTGGCCTTGACTCCACCTTCGAACTCGATGAGGTTCATGCCCTCCCAGATCTTGCGCGAGCCCGAGATCCTCAGCCCCTCCGTAATGAAGACAGGGCGGTTGTTCCCGCTGCCGAAAGGGGCCAGCATCTCATGCCAGTCGAGTAGGCCGTTCGAGACGCTCCCTAGCGGTATCTCGGCGTCTACTTCTATGGCTGGGACGAAGATCTCCGGCTTCTCGACGCTCTGGGCCCTGACGGCCTCGTTGACGCCGGCGACGAAGGCGTCGAGGTTGCCGGCTTTCACGGTGAGGCCGGCGGCCATGCGGTGGCCGCCCCACTCCCCCATAAGGTGTCTGACCGTGTAGAGGGCGCCGTAGAGGTCGACATCTGTGTCGCCGGCGCGGGCCGAGCCACCGTAAGAGTCGTCGGCCCTGCGGTTCAGGATCGCCGCCGGCCTTCCCGTGGCGCCGGCGACGCGGCCGGCGATCAAACCCGCAAGCCCTCCCGTCTCCTCGGTTACGACGACCTTGAAGTCCTGCTCGGGATCCACCTCCGCCATAGCCTGCTCGACGGCGAATCTGGTCCGCCGCTGGCGCTCGGCGTTGAGCTGGTTCAGCAGGGAGGCTATCCTGAAAGCCTCCCTGCGGTCATCCGTCAACAGCAGGTCTAGAGCCGGCCGCGGGTTCTTTATCCTGCCGATGGAGTTGATGCGCGGCCCAAGCCTCCACCCGAGGTCGTTCTCGTCGAGCTCTCCCCTGACCCCGGCCACCTTGACCAGCGCCTCTATACCAGGACGCGCCCCCCCGGAAACGAGACCCCTGTTTATGTGCTTGAGTCCCATGCGGGCGAGCGCCCTGTTGTCCCCTACGAGCGGTGCGATGTCGACGACGGTACCGACCGAGACGAGGTCGAGGAGCCGACCCAGGCGCTTCCTGCCCTCGGCATCACCGAGCCCGCGCGCTATGGCCCAGGCGAACTTCCAGGCCACCCCCACCCCCGCCAGGGGGTCCTCCGGGTCCCAGAGCTTCGGGTCGAGCACGGTGACCGCCGTATGCGGTGGGTCTTCCGGCGGGATGTGATGGTCTGTCACGATGACCTCCATCCCCAATTCGTTCGCCAGCGCCACCTCGCTCCTGTTGGAGATGCCACAATCGGCGGTGATCAGGAGATCCACACCCTCGGCAAAGAGATCACGCACGTAAGGTTCGAGGAGGCCGTAGCCGGTCTGGCGGGTCGGCAGACCGACGGTGACGTTGTCCGTGTAGTGAGAGAGCGCCAGGAACAGGACGGCCGCCGAGGTGATGCCGTCGGTGTCGTAGTCGCCGAAGACCCCGATCCTCTCCCTACCCCTGATGGCCTTCGCAACTCTTTCCGCCGCGACGTTCCACTGGTCCTCATCGGGCACCCCGATGGCGGCGAGCGAAGGAGAGAGGAAGTCAGTCGCCGCCCCCGGCGCGACGCCGCGGTTAGCGAGCACGCGGGCGCACAGGAGATCTACATCAGCCTCCCGCGCAAGCTCAGACACCACATCCGCATCCGGCTCGAGGAGCCGCCACCGCGCCAAAAACCCTCCTTACGCGAAAAACCCCAAATTGAGAGTATC
>Ga0126314_10000298_pt1 | contig 24925 bp, 19 predicted proteins | sample Plot105B_FD_92535 | JGI IMG/M metagenome (GOLD analysis project Ga0126314, IMG submission 92535) | Serpentine soil microbial communities from UC McLaughlin Reserve, CA, USA - Plot105B | ecosystem: Environmental > Terrestrial > Soil > Grasslands | place: USA: UC McLaughlin Reserve, Lake County... | reverse complement strand
GAATTGTGAGGATGGCAAGGTAATAATAAATGATAACGATCAAATAATACAAACAAATACACAATCTTTCAACCAGCAAGCCAATAATCAAGAAGGCGGAGAAGATCATAGTGGTTTACTTGGCAATCTCATATCACAACAACAAAGTCCACAAGCTTATGCTAGAAATGTCAATGCAGACAATAAAGTGATAATTGTGGAGAATTGTGAGGATGGCAAGGTAATAATAAATGATAACGATCAAATAATACAAACAAATACACAATCTTTCAACCAGCAAGCCAATAATCAAGAAGGCGGAGAAGAGGAAGAGGAAGAAGAAGAAGATTAAATTGGCATGTTACATTTCGCTATACAGGAAAGCTATAAAAATTCTCTTTATTTTCGTCAAATTTAGGCGATTTGAAGTCGGCTTGCTTTTGCACGGATTTAGCGCAATGATTGCGCGCGCAGTCTGGCCCAGACTGCTTTCTTTTTTTTAGAGATAAAGATAGCTCCATGTTCCTCACCATTGCCAATTTTTAAAAAAACAACAAGCCACTTGAAACAAACACACAAAATTTTTTTGAAACACAACTAGATAGAGATCAAAATTACTTAATATATTATACAAATCTAAAATGAATTGCTAAGGCAGAGAAAAGCCTTTTCCCTTTTCTGTTATTGCATGATTATAGATATCAATGTGCTGCTTTGCAACAAAATCCCACCTAAGTTGTTGTTTGAAATTATCAACAGATTTTGCATACTTATCGTACGAGTCGCCAAGCTCGCGTATTGCCTTCGCAAAGGATACAGAGTCCCTTTTTGCGGTAATTCCCAGTCCCATTTCTGCAAATTCTTTGAAGAAATCTAGATCCGATGCTACAAATGGCAATCCGTGAGCCAATGAATCAAACATCACACCTGATCCAGATGTTATTTTGTACGGCAGCATCACGAGATCGGATGCATAAAGTAGCATCGAGAGTTCTTCTTCTTTGAGAAAGCCTCTCAGTAGATCAATTATTTTTTTATTATTGTTATCAGTACTACTAGTGCTACTTCTTCCATGTTGAACAGGGTAGACATTTTTTTCTTTACTGAAATGGCCTTTAGAAGAATTCAATACCATCATCCACCCGTTTGGCATATCGACCTTGCTTAAAATTTCCCAGCCTTTAGTTGCAGTACTGAATCCAATAGCAACGGCTATCATCTTATCCTGTGGTAGTGAAAATATATCTCTTGCCTTAGCCTTTGGAACAGAGGGCAGTATTGCAGGCTCTGCTCCATGATAAATTACATGGCCACCCCCAATTCTAGCTGCCATATACTTTGAAAAACAGATACCTGCATAACTTAGGTTCAACTTCTCCTTATTGATATCATGAAATGCCTTGTAGTTGACTAAGCGTTTCCATGCTGTTACAGCAGCCCGAGCGGGAATTCCAAGTCTTCCTATTCTTCCTTCACGCTTGACAATCATTGCTTGCTCCATCCATTCTCTCAAGGTGTAAGCCGAATGAAAGGTTGTTACAATGGGAACCTTACATCTATGGTAGAACGGATCTATAAAAGTCTGGCTGGCCCGGGGATTTCTTGAATCCAGTATCAGCCCATAAAGACCCGGCTCAAACTGTACATGAACGATATCGGGTCGGGATTCTTCTTCTACTATTTTCAGCAAAACATCTGAATTTCTCTCATTAGTTGGAGAGATCCCTGTAAATTCACCGTCTCCGTCTTCATTGCAGACTACCTCAACTTCGGTTCCGCCAGTTTTGCATAAAGCTTTCACCAGATTAGAGGTATAGCGTCCAACACCTCCTCTCATCGGAGGATATTCTGTTGAAACCATCAAGATCTTCATTCTTATCTCCTTACTTTTCGGGGAGTGTGTGTATACTATCTCTCACAATTATCAAGAAGTAAATTTATTGGTATTTGTTGCCTTCTTAAGCTGACTCATCGATAATCCCTCGGAAAGTTTGGTCAGTTCTTGTCTATAAGCATCTATTTCTTTTTTCTTTTCCTCTGTCATGATATTGTTTGACTTAAGGATGGCTTCTATGGCATCCAACTGCATTATAGTTACTGGAATCATCAAATCCTTCTCCTTTCCTGGCGCTGCCCTGTACAAGTACGGATTTTCTTCTGTCGCTACCGCCTGCTCTATCCTAAATTGTCTTTTTCTATGTATATAATGACCTCCAAGTATACTTACAATCGTAAATACTACTGTGGCGACAATCAGAAATACCCATAGGTTTGAGAAAAGGCTGTTGAAAGCTGGAATATTTTCAAGCAGCAGTCTGTACTGGATTGTTATCCAGTTTGATATTGCTACAAATAGTGCAATGTATGCCGAGTAAAATTGTCGAGATTCCCAGAATCTTCGTCCTGCCCATTCTCCTAGTCCCCTACGACCCACACCAGGATATAGTTTCTTAAACATCTTCTGTGCTTCTGCTATCATATATATATAAATATAGAGCGTATAATAGACCTTACTGTTAGGGCCACAAGAAGGGAGAGACAGGGCTTATAAAGAAAATTATTCAGTCAGCTGATCAGCTGTCTGCTATTATAATTATTATCATCATCCTCGTGTTTCGCTCTTACGTTGCTATCTTTAACATTCCATTGAGAAATCAATTCTAAAAAATATTCGACATGCTTCTGTGCGACATTGCTCCATCGTAGATTGGAACGAAAATGTTCGACTCTTGTCTTGTATTCATCATAACCCATTGCCAAATTCCCTATCGCTTGCTCAAATGACTGCATGTCGCGATTGCATACAATACCCAAGCCTATATCTGCAAACTCTTTGAAAAATCTTAGATTAGAGGCAATAAATGGCAGTCCATGGGCTAGAGCATCAAACATGACACCTGACACTGATACAACCGTGTATGGAAATATTATGGCATCACAAGCAAAGAAGAGCTTTGACAGTGTACTATCATCTAAGTAGCCTAGATGCAGACTGATGACACTACTACTATCTCCTTTCTTCCTAATGTCGACAGGTTTCTCTGATCCTCTTTCATGCTTAGTTTGCTTCACCACTAACGACCAACCATCTGGGAGCCTGAGACTGCCCAGCACATCAAACCCTTTATAGGAACCCGCATATCCAAAAGCAAGCAAAAGCATCTTATCACTAGGCAATCCCAATTCATTTCTGAACAACTGCTGCTGCTTCTTGTCATTAGCTGATGATGATGATGACGACGGAGAGACTTCGGTGTCAGGCTCTGCACCATGATAAATTACTGTTCCACGTCTGACTATATCCTTAATTGTCCTCGCAGGGCTTATTATTCCATCTGATAGCTTTACTACTTCGAGCAGCAGATCATATCTCTGCTCCATTACCCATCTTCTTATAGCGGCACGCAGAGGCATAGGCAAGAAACCAAATCTGCCCTCTTTTCTTAATGCCCTGTCTTTTACATAGGATCGATACTCTTCCTGAGGAAAAACAGTATGCAGTGTAGACACTGTTGGCACTGGGCATTTTCTGTAAAATCGATCTAATGTGGAGCCATGTGCGAGTCTCCACATAGTATGTCTGATGGTAGTATCAACTTCATATAGTCCTCTTTCATACTGTATATTGACGATGTCAGGCTTTATTTCAGAAACAAGCTGCAACAGGTGATCCGAATTCTGTTTGTCCCCTTTTCTTACAATTCCAGGGTAGAGTGTAACTTTGTTGCTCTTCGGACTATTAGCGGCGCCTGTAGTAGCATGAGCAGAAGGAGCAACAGCAGCAGCGTTGATTGCAACTGAGACATCATCGACGATATTACTTTTTTTGGTCAATGCATGCACCAAATTGTACGTGTACCTGCCAACACCGCCTTTCATTGGAGGATACTCGCCAGAGACTAGTAAGATCTTCATTCCTTTAAGTTGAGGAAGATCGCTCTACGTTTATTTGGCTTCTTGCCTGCTCGATGTATATACTCATTGCTTTTCTGAAGTTATTTGGCGAAAATCGCCTAGAGATTTCATGCATTTTCACTCTTTTTTCATCATCAGCGTATTTAGCATTTTTTGCAATATGGTTAGCGGCTTCTTCTAGCGTATGGTATTGTTGATCGGTTGGAACAATTTCACTGCAACCACCAATAGCTGGCACAATAGGAACTAGCCCTGCTGCCATTGCTTCTACAATTGATATTCCAAAATGCTCTCCAATCATTGTATGAAGATAGATCATGCTTTTAGACATCGAATCAATAAGTTCTTTATTACTGGCATTAGGTGTCAAAGTTACTCTCTGGCTCAAGCCATCCATTTCTATCATTTGCTGTAGCCTTTTAAAATAAGCCCGATTTGCCGGCGCAAGGGAGCCTATAATCTGAAATTTGATTTTCCCTCCAAGAAGATGAGCGATTTTGATAGCATTTTCAATACGTTTTTCTGGCGAGAAGCGAGACACTACTAGTACTTTTACTTCCCTGGCATTGATTGGCTGGCTATAGGCAGGGGAAAAACGTTCAATGTCTACAGGGGGATACAGTATATAGGGATGCACATCGGGAAACGCTTCTCTTATTGCTTCTCTGCTGAATTTGGAAATCGTAAGTATCAGGTTTGACCTTGTCGTGGCGCGCATAGCAAGATAGTGCGTGATCATGCTGTAGGGCTTAAAGTATGCTCTCCAGAAAAAGGATTTTCTGTACTTATTGCTGCCATAGTTGCCGCTTGAATTCATCAAAAATGTGGGAAAGTAAAGGTATAAGAGATATGCCACATTCGCTGAAATTCTATGAGGCAGAGCATCTCCATGCGTATTGATAACAACATCCGACTCCTTGAAGTCTGTCGATGAAAGCATGGTCAACAGCCTTTGATATATGCCAAAATAGTTAAGTTTGAAAGGAAGCAGAGATTTTGTTCGTGCAATATGTATCTTTTTACCATAAGACTTCGCGATTTTCTCAAGATCAGGTGGCTGAACAGTGAGAAGTTCTACCTCATAACCAAGCTCGTATAATGATTCTATAGTTTCAATGGCAACCGATGTCTCGCCGCCAAGGGTGTTTAGTGTGTGATGTATTACGACCGCCTTGCTCATGAAATGGACCTCTCTATTGATAATTATCAATATTGGCACCTGTTTTTAATGCTTCGACGATCTCGCTCCATGTGCGTTTTTGCTTGTGTGTTCATTCAATCAATATGCGTGCAAATTTCCTATAGCATTATTATTATTATTATTATGATTATTGCAATAGATTCTGTAGTCATCTTGATGATAAGGCATGAAGGTCTATAATGTGTATTGTAACTCAGAAATTCATGGCAAAGGTAAGCTTTTGTCTAAGGTGAAATCACTGATTGAGATAGAGATATAGAAAAAAGAAGAAAAAAGGGGCCTACACAGATACTTTTGCTTTACCTGCGCAGGTTGTAGATAGTCAGACCTTTACCTTAAGGAAGATCGACGTTTATGTCTCGAAGATTGGCGCTCTGGTCGTCTGCTTGCTGTGAGAAGCCGTACTGGAGGTCAAAGTCGAAGTTGAAGTTGTCAGCGTCTTGGTCTTGGTCTTGATCTAGATCTTGGTCTTGTACTCCTATGTTAGTTGCGTCTTGGTCTGCTGTGTTATCCTGGTCTACGACTGCAACGTCATCTCCAAACTCATTGTTGTTCGTTAGCCTGTTGTTATCGGCAGATGAGTCCTGTACTGTGGTAGCAGTATTGTCTACGTCTTGATCTATGCCAACTTTAGCTATAGCTTTAGAGTCACCACCGCTTCCACTGCATGAGTCACACTTGTCTTTGTGATCTTTCTTCCAATCATCATGCTTATTATCATCACAGCATTTTCCACTGCCTCCACTGCCTCCCGATGAGGCTGCGTTTGCATCATTATCATCTGCTTCGTTAGAACCGGATTGTGAAGTGGTTGCATCATTGTCGCCTGTTGCTAGCACATTAGATTGTGTGTTAGTTTCAGGCTGAGATACGGATGCAGTATTTGATTGATCTGCGTCATTGCGAGCTGATTGATCTTGGTCTTGGTCTTGTGATGCATCTTGGTCTTGGTCTTGATCTATACTTTGACGTGTATCGTCAATTATTCTTTGAGCAAAGCTTTGGTCTGTCTCATCTTCGTTGTCTGAGTCTTGTGCTATCGCAGGCTGAAAGGTAGGAACCGCGTATATCATCATTCCTACAACAGCTATTGCTGCGACAACAAATTGTATTTTATGTCCTGACATGGTTCGTCTTACTGATTCGAACATCAGCGAGTACGAGTTATTAAGCTATTAAAGGGTTGCTCAGGAATGTTTGTGAAACTTTGTCTTTATAGAGCAACTTTAGGGAAAATATCTTTGAGAATCCCTTATTGAGGGTAATATTTCAACTTTGGTACCTAGCTTGTACCATACCGGAATGGCCTTAAAACCCATCTGGCGGCGGCGCAATGACCTTAAAACCCATCTGGCCGCTGCCTCCTATAGTTGCTACTGAACCCCCGGCCTTACAACCAAATAATAGTTCATGACAGTGATTAAAGACACTGCAACTAGCCATGTGCAGGCAGCTAGTGTTACTAGTAGACTCCCAGACCTACTTGATATATAATACAAAGATATGGCTGCAGGAATTTCAAATGGTATGTCATAAAGTACTCTAACCTGAAGTGTCCAGCTTCCAATGTTGAGTGGAATAAGTCCTACTGAGAGAAAAATCATTAGAAATACAGTACTAGGCTCTCGCATGTTCGATTTGAGAACCCAAAATAATCCTAGTATCAAAATTATAAAGTTGCTGAAAACTCCCCCTAGGCTGGCATGCATTGTCGCATCTAAGATACGGAATCGCAAGTTAAATTGTTCAATGCCAAGGTTTGTCTGTGCAAGTTCTACATCTTGTTCTACGCCACCAGAAGAACCAGTTAACGACACTTTAGTAATGTCAACCGCAATAGATACGAGGATGACAAGAAGAAGCCAAATTATCCTTTTTCTTTTGGCAAAATGATTATTGCTGATGTTGTTGTCGTTCTTCTTCTTTTTCTTTTTCTTCTTGTTCCATATAACTACTAATAACATAGCTACTAGGAAAATGCCTGCAACTGCTGCAAGTACTGTCCATGTATATACATGGAGAAACAAAATGCTAGTAAGCAAAGTCGAAAAAAGAACTATGTCAGAAAGGCGACCAGTTCGCAAATATCTAAAGAGAAATGCTATTGATATGTATCCTACTATCAGCGCAAGCCAGTTAGCATAAAAACCAGCATATATTCCCACTAATGTGTGAAAGGATACTGCTCCAAGGAATGCAGCGATCATCGCTATTTTTTCATTTCTCGTAAGTTCTAGCGTTAGGAAATAAAACGTCAAAACAATACCTGGTCCAAGGATTATTGGAAAATATTCTATTACTTCTAAAAGATTATTATTATTATTACCACCTGCAACCTGATAAACCAGAAAGAGAAATATCAATGAAAGAGGTCTGTCTCCGTCTTGTCCCTGTAGTACGAATGCTTGATAAATAAAGTCAGATAGACTTTTCGATTTTGTTAAGTCTCTAATCCAAGTGTCATAGTATTGAGTATCTACTCCGATATTCTGATTGTCCTTGTTTATCAAAGGATGTTGGGGAATTAGAACCAAAACAACGGATAGAATCATAGCAACTACTAGAAAGCTTATCTTGGTTTTTGACTTTAGCTTATTGTGTTCATAATCATCAGATGGGGTCTGGCTTATGTCTTCTTTAATATGTAGTTTGAGTATTCTCAATACTGCTTTGAAGAGAACTTTCACACCTAGGCAGAATACTAAGAGGAAAATGTAAATGGTAGAAAAACTAGATAACAATAAGAATAGTTCGTTTGCGAGGTTGTATCTAGCGTAAGAACCAAAACTAGGAGTAAGAAATACAGCTAATACTGGAAGAACTATGCCTATTGCACTAATAGCAATCGCAGTCAAAGAAATATATCGCCAAGTCAACTTTGTATTGAAATTAACAAGTTTCTTCTGCCCTTTACGATAATAATAATAGTAGTAGTATAGCATAACAGCGATGATGAGTGGAAGAGATAATAAGGCAATGATACCAAAAACTATGTTGTGTGGACTAATGAGTGCCAAGATGATACCAGTCCCACCATAAGCTATTGAAAAGTAATAACGAATAACCCTGTTGCCTAAAGAAAGAAAGAACCATGAGGCTGCAGCAAGTATGACAATAATTGAATCAAGATGTTGATTTATAATGTATTGCTGGAAAACTGTATAAACTGTCACCCTATCTATTAGCGGATATATAGGCACTCTAAAAAAAGAGCCAACAACATATAGATAAAAGAAAAGACATACAACAAATGACACACTTGCTATTATTGAGGAGATGGGCATTCCATATCCTAAATCCCTACTCAATTTACTAGAAGCAATTGCGAAAAGTGCCTCACGCATATCTGACTCTCCTTTCACACCGAAACTATAAGTGTTCTCCACCTGCATTCTGTTGTGTAGCAATTACTGATCCTTCGGTATCTGGAGAACGCCTCAAAGAGAAAGAATTCTAAGCATTATACAAAAATGATAAAAATTCATGAGGCAACCGCAAGTAAGGACGAAAAGAGTCATGCCTGCCTGCTGATGATAGCGGTAGCTCTCTTTTTAACTTGGGTTTATTATAAGGAATAGTTCAATATATTCATGCATGTTTAGAACACTAGGACAATATTCGAATAAATGGTCAATATCTAATAAATAGGGGTTATGTGTGTTTGATGTACAATTTGAATGAATGAAAGAATTGACCAGTTAAAGAGTTCATATCACAAACAGCCGCCACCATCGGTAATATGTAGTACAAAACAAAAAAACTTTCAAGTATCAATGACTGAAAAATTTCATACACAAAAAATTTCTTTGATTGGCGGCATCTTTATGAAGCGCGTATGAGGCAAAGGAGAGGGTAAAAAACAAATGGAAAAAATAAGTCCAACCACTTCCTCTGTCAATTCTACTATCGCCAATTTTCCAGTAATATGGCTGACAGGATTGCCGGGTTCAGGTAAGACAACCATAGCAAATGCACTTTATCCTAGGCTGAAGGAGTCAGGCTTCAAAGTTGAACTTCTAGATGGAGATATTGTCAGAAAAGAGCTTAGTCCAGAGCTTGGATTTACAAAACAGGATAGAGAAATACATGCTAGACGAGTTGTATATCTAAGCAAAATATTATCAAGAAATGGGGTCGTTAGCATTGTTTCGCTTATATCCCCATATCGAGACTTCAGAAGATATGCTAGAACTGAGACGAATATGAACAACAATTTTTATGAAGTTTATGTGAAGTGCTCACTTGAAACTTGTATTGCAAGAGATCCAAAGGGCCTATACAAAAAGGCCCTTTCCGGTCAGATAAAGGATCTGACTGGTTTACAAGATCCTTATGAAGAACCCGAGAACCCTGAAATTATTGTGGATACTGAAAAGCAGACTGTGCAGGAATGCGCTAATGTAATAATATACAAAGTATTAAAGCCAAATAATAACAACAAGCAGGTTGTTAAAACAGAAGAGACAATTACTCATGAAAATCTTGTATCAAAATAAAAAATAGCACCGAACTAGAATTGCAGGAACTTATGACGAAGCATAAAATAAATCGACAGACATACTTTAGAAGGGAAGAGGATTATTAAACTATTTAGTCAACATATCATCATATAACATGCTCTGGGTACTTTATTCAATTTGTTTCCTATGCGCTGTTAAATCATGAAATACTTCAGGCAATGATATGGAGCACTAATTTTCGGCTAGTTACTAGCGAGCTAAAAGCAGGATTGCTCTGATTTCGAGCTTAAGATTGCTAAGATGATGGAACGTGTGAATCATGCGCGACAGGAACTAGAAAGACAATATACCTTGGGCTTAGAGGATGGCGATAGGGATGGAGTACAAAATGAGCCATCTTTAATTCACCAAACTGTGTTGATAATTCTATTAGAGATGGAAGTTTAAGAGCGTTTTCCACGTCGGATGCTTGGGCAACTCATGAGGGTGAACAGGAGGGGACTATTAATCGTGGGCACTTCTACAATTAACCTGCTGTAGCTCGCGTGTAACTCTTTCATAATGCACACATACATTCAACAATTATAACAACAGCTCTTATGACATCAGGGTACTTCGTAACTTCCGGCTTTAGCTGCATCGATTATACCATCTGTAGTATATGAACAGTTATAATGCAAGCTCTGGCCAAGTAACATGAATCAAACTTGCAACAACCGCCTGCAGGTTTTTCCCTTCTCCGCTGTATTACATCTTGAATTCTACAATGGCAATCTATAGTGTAGAGGTATATCTTAGAGTCGGGCGTCGCGTCAAAGGATTATAAATTAATGGATATGATTTTCATGGAATTAGCATATACCATGTCCATGGCCAAGATCAGACAATAAGAATAGGATTATCAGTCACATAACACATAATGCTGCCAATATTAGATTTATGGCTAATATTAAGGCATTATCAAACACCTCTGCAATAGACTCTACTGGCGTAAATATGCTCACAATAATACATGGATCTTCACTAAACAACCGCTTTAATATGCAGGAAGAAATCCAGCTGTATAAACACTTTTTCAGAAGGTAGCGACGTCAGTAGAGATCCTGAAGCGCTTATGGCACCTCAAGGTTAAAATTGGCCTCTCTCGCGCTCCATGTACCTTGTGCTTTCTAAGAGCCGCTTTGTTGTCAATTTCCTCATTATTTACTAACATGCCTTAGGGTGCCCCGATCATGTAAGTCTTTTTGCTGAGATTGGGAAACTTCTGGGAAATTACATCTTTTTGTATGTGGCAAAAAAATGAAGGTCACAATACATAGCACGACAGTAATTGCTTGAATACGTTCGTATTGTATCTTGTTCATGCAAGTGGCGTAATAGGTGTTCTAGAGTTTTAATGATACCATCAAGGGGAAAGGCCGTTATAATCTAGAACAGTTACTGAGAACAGTCTCTTAATGTTAATTTAAATTAGCAGCTATACTCTGCGGATCAGCTTTGATTATTTAGTATCCCCTTTCCTTTGGGTACCTATAATTTTAACTGCTTGTTATGCAGCGGGCGAAAAACATTATTAATAATAATTAAATCTGATATATTAGCTCGAGAATTTTTCTTATAATATGATTGCATATAAACCTCAATATTACTTAAATGCTTTCAAATTTATGTTCTTGTCTACTTGACTGAGTCGTCCCCGCAATCCGTGACTAAGAATGTGTCATTTTCAGAGCTAAATATATCGGTAGTAATTCCAGCATTCAATCAACAGAAAAATATTCTATATTCAATTAGAAGAATAAAACAGGCAGTTGAATTATGGTTCAATAACTATGAGCTGATTGTCGTAAATGATGGCAGCACTGATAATACATTAACTCTTTTAAAAAGCATAGCACTGACAGACGAACACATTCAAATTATATCTTATACTCCAAATAGAGGAAAGGGCTATGCGGTCAGACAGGGAGTTTTAAATTCACAGGGAGATGTAGTGATATTCTTGGATGGCGACTTGGATATTCCCCCTGATTCAATAAAAGACTATGTTGAAAGGCTCAGCACTTCCGATTTGGTCATTGCGTCTAAAAGACATCCAGAATCAAACGTGACTATTCCAAAGTCGCGCGCATTTTTAAGCAGAGCATTTCATCTCCTTATCAGAGTAGCTACAAGTATACCCCAAAAAGACACACAAGCTGGGTTCAAAGTGGGAAATGGAGATATAATGCGTACAATCTTTAGAAATATTAATACCAATCGTTATGCTTTTGATGTGGAGTTACTTACCATAGCCTCTATTCTGCACTTAAGAGTTGAGGAGATGCCTGTCAAGATGAAGATAGATCGGAAATTCAATACAAGGGAAATTGCCGTCATGTTAGTGGATGTAGCACGAATTTCCTACAAATATAGGATTGCACCTCACTATCATCGTGAATACCTAATGAATAATAACACCCGGAAAAAGGTCTTAGCAACATGATAACGAATACGAAATCTAATGCTTATATTAGTCCATATTGTGATACTGCCACAGAAAACATATGAACTACAACGACAAAGCTAATAATGAAGATTTAGCCAGACCCAGTACGTATTTTAAAGATATCCCATCATTTGCTATAATTGTATTTATGGTCTCTTTGATGACAGCTACTCTAGTAAATACTCAAGCAGCGATGAAACAAATTGCTCATGTTCTTGTATTTTTGGATCTTGGTTATCTATTGGAATTGCTGCCCAATCAATTAGATGAGAAAAATAAAAAATGACAACTCAGCGAATTGCAGAACAAGATTGGAGGCCAAATCTCTTTATAGCTGGCTTTGCAAAGTGCGGGACCACAGAATTATGTGATTATCTCTCACAGCATCCTGATATATTTTTACCATATGAGAAGGAACCTCATACATTCTATGATTTAGCAAAATATCCTGCGTATTTTTCAGGTGATCGTACTGGAAATAGAAGAAACCGTATCTTTAGCCTAAATGATTACTATAAGCTCTTTTCCAAAGGAAAAAAATATAGATATAGAATTGATGGGACTGTCTCTTATACTTTTGATCCAAAATTTTCAGGCATATTGAAATCATTTTCTGAAAATGCTAAGGTAATCCTGTTGATACGCAACCAAACTCATAGGCTGGGTAGCGTGTATTTTCATTCATTTTTAATTCATAAGGAGAATGATTTTGCAAAGTGGCTACAGGATTATTTCATTCCCTACATTAAAACATTCTTGTACCATGACAAGATAGTTGCTTATTACAATGAGTTTGGACGTGAGAATCTGAGAATAATAGAAACAAACAATCTGAGTTCAAATGATGTGCATAAGCAACTATTCGAACATTTAGAAGTTATACCTTTTAAAATTAGTATTAGACATAAAAATGCAACATTATTAGGACCTGGAGATAGCAAAGCATATCGAGAGTTGATTTTAACTCTAACCTCAATAAAACTCGGATCGTTAAAAGCCGCACAGCGTATAGGACTTGAGAATCAAACCACTAGGGTATATTATGTCCTTGGTAATGTGGCCCGAGAGGTGTTTAAGCATAGGAGACATGATGAGAAGAAGAAGAACGATAATAATTATTCTGATATGTTTAAACTCATTCCAGACCATGTCTCTTCAATTCTGGTTGAAGATTATAGGAAAACAGTTGATTTTGCTGTAGATAACAGAGTATTGATCCGTCCTACATGTTAACAGCTACTATGATAAATATAGGGCACTTACTTTATAATTGGAAATATTGGTGCCTTTTTTTTCTTTTCCTCGGAATAAACTTTGTTCTAATATACAGAAGCCTATTGTTTGTTGATATTGGCATTATTATGAGAGGATTTTTGCTTTGAATCTGCGACATATAATCGAACCATCACTGGTGGGGGCAGGAAACCTGGTAGGAAGCATGATAGGAGCAGCATTTTGGCTTCTTTTAGCTTCAATATTAGATGCATCTAGCTATGGCCAGATAAATTATCAGTTGGCTCTAGCATCAGTATTGGCTACAGCCTCTCTCTTGGGTTTTAACAACACTATCATGACCTATGTGGCTAAGGGAAACGAAATACTACTTAAACAAGCTAGCTTTCTTATCCTTCTTTTGGCTTCTATCTCGTCTATCCTATTAGCTCTCTTAAACCAATTATCCGCTGCAATATTGGTCATAGGTATTGTTGCCTTCCTTTTTACAGTAGCGGAAATTCTAGGAAGAAAACGATATCGAACCTACGCTTTAGTTGTGATAACAAATAGAGGCTTGCAGTTTGGATTATCTCTTTCCTTATACTACATTTTTGGCATAGAAGGAATAATAATTGGATACAGTCTGTCTTCCTTAATTCTTGGCTATCGCCTTTTTCTAATCAATAAGTCATCACTATCGCTAAGTGAGATTAAGCCGAAGATGCGTTTCACTATGCATGCTTTCTCTTTATCGCTTTCACAATCACTATCATTGTATTTTGATAAGCTCATTATTGGACCTATTGCGGGATTTGCAGTCCTTGGCCTTTATCAGCTTGGTTTTCAGTTCCTTTTGTTCTTAGCAGTAATTCCAGCAAGTTTATTTCAATACCTCTTGCCACAGGAGGCAAGTGGTACAGAGAGAAGGGTGGTAAAGAAGCTCGGCTTGATAGTTTCGATCACTCTCGCTGTTGTCTCTTATTTCTCTATCCCATATGTTATACAATGGTTTTTTCCAAACTACATCGAAGCTATAACCTCGGCCCAGTTGATGGTTTTGGGTGTAATACCGCTCACACTTAACTCTATCATGAATTCTAGGTTACTTGGAAGAGAGAACTCTATGCCAGTTCTAATTGGATCTGCAGTATACATAACATCGCTTGTGTCCATGTTAGTAATGCTGAAGGATGTTCTTGGATTGACTGGTTTTGGATTATCTGTAGTAGTTTCTCTTTCATTGCAATCGCTAACTCTCTGGCTAGTACAAAAACTATGAACGTTACTGAGAAGTGCATATCAAATCAATTGCCAGTTTATCAGTTTCGACAAAAATAGTATACGTGTATATATATCTCTCTCTTTTCTCTTCCTTCGCAGGTTGTCGAATCAAGCGCAGGGCAAAGGGCGGTAAGAAATCTATATCCTAGAAATTAAGCAACTACGATTTCACATGATTAGATCAACCCACCTCCTGTACTGACACGCCTACAAGCGGCTGTGCATTTTTGCATTTTTGCGAAATGTCAAAGGTGAGGTATTATTTATGGCGTCCCAGATTCAGATGTGCTTATGTACGTAACTGTTTTATTCATGAAAGACTCCTACTATGGATTGTCACTGAAAAGGATTTTTTATCAACTTCTCTCTGGAAAAGGATTTTATAGTATTTTTACTCAATATTGGAGGATATAATGAATGAAATTCTATGATGCATACAATGCGCAATATCACACTGCGAGAGTAACAAACAAAAGTAAAAAGCATATGATGAAGTACTTGAAATTCCTGCGAAAGAGATCTCGCAAAATGCTAGATGTAGGATGCGGCAAAGGATATTATGTCAGAGATGCAATCGACGAAGGCATCGACGCATATGGTATTGATACCTCCACATATGCATTAGAAAATTCATTGGATGAGGTTAAAGATAGGATCACTTTTGGCTCCCTTCCCGAAATACCTTTTGGTGATCAAGAATTTGATGTAATGGCAGCATTCGATGTCATTGAACATATTCATCCTAAAGATACTTCAAATACGGTAAAGGAGATCTGCAGAGTGTTAAAACCTGATGGGATCATAATAATCACAACTCCTAGTACCAATTTTGGTGGTTGCGTATTTGATCTCACACACATAATGTCAGACCACGAAGATTTTGGAAGCTTATATTTGAAGAGCATAAATTAAGAGTGAAAATGTTCTACACTCCCTCTTTAATTAAATACAATATGAAAAATCACTTTCCCATCCTTGATTATATTGAAATCTTACTAGAAGAAACGTTCAGATATATGCTTGGGTATTATTATTACATCAGAAAAAGTGCCAGGTTATATTTTGTAGTCAATAAGCCAAGGCAGATAGTTGGGGACTAGGTGAACTGTATTAACATCAGCATAATCTTTCCTACTGCAAGTCCAGGAGGTCTCCAGAGAGTAGCAATTGAGGAAGCAAAATTCCTTCAAAGGATTGGACACAATGTCAAGTTGATTTCAATAATTAGGCCGGTTAACCCTTGGAATGAGCTATTGCAGGGAATTTCAGTTGAGTATCTTGCAGATTTTAGGGGTCCAACTCCTTTTATTTCTGAAATGCTAAATAGGAATCTCTTCCCTCTTAGGAAGATAACGAGTGACGCAGATATTTTCATCTGCCACAACCTGCCATCTTGCTACGCTGTAATGAGAGGCATCAAAGTCTCAAATGTCAGCAGGGTAATTGCATACATACATGATCCGATTAAATTTACACTCACAGGAAATATTTTTCAGGTACTTTTTAGGTTTGCCCCTGTAAAGAAAATGCTTGCCATGCGCTGGTTGCGGAACGTAGATTTTATTCTTGTAAACTCAAGAGGGTCACAGCTGGTGCTAGCAAAAGAGACAGGGTTGAATAGCAGGGTGCTCTACCCCGCTCTTGCTTCCTTTGCCGACAAAGTGCCAACGTCACACAGAGAGAAGTTCTTTTTAAGCGTTGGGAGGATTGGATTTCATCCCACTTACAAAATCCTGTTCCATATCCTAAAAAGGATTCCAGAAATGGAGGTAGTTATAGCTGGATCATGGTCACATAGTACAAAGAACATAATGGAAATGTTTTCTTCCGATTTGGAGGTAAATCGTAGGGTAAAATTCATACCTAGCCCAACAGATGAAGAGCTGACAAAACTCTATAGGAGTGCGAGAGCATTTCTCTATCCAGGAGTGGAGAACTTTAATATGAGTGCCCTTGAAGCCGCATCCCACGGATGCCCGATCGTCGTTTCTCGCGAGAGTGGAATTTGCGAAATACTTGGTGAATCTGTTGTGATGCCAGCTCAAGATGATGTCGAATCATTTGTCAAAATAGTTCTTCAGCTATTAAAGGATGAGCGACATGCTATAACCCAGGGATTAATGGTTCGAGAGAATGTAAAAGGTTATGAATCGTCATATCATATGGAGAATCTCAGAGAGATAATTGAACAACTCCCACCGCAGGCTTTATCCAAGTAAACAATTCAAGAATTTTAGCCTCTTTTGTTGTTGTTATTATTATTATTTCTGTTCTATGATATCCTGTGTTTCCTAGTGCGAGTCATATTACATATTAATCCTTTGAACCCATTAATTAATTTCACATTGGCTAATAATATGAGCAGAACATACGATGCTAGGGAAATAAAACTGGCGACTGCAAACCATTCAAGTGATGGTGTGGCTTCATATATCACGACTCTTGTATCCGGGGCAGGAGAATCTATGTAGACTCCAGTTCTTAAAGAATAAAATAGTGGAAATAGGTTTTCTACCTTTGTCACACCGTCTTTTGTATATATTGTTGCCTTCAGATTTGGATTGAATGGCTCCGCAATAGAAATTATCAAAGGTTCACTAGTAGTATTATTTAGTTGGAATTCATATTCTTGTGGCGACCATAAATTGTTTGAAATAGGTGTTGTTATTACCTGCACTGCATTCGGTGAAGTTCTGCTACCGCCGTCACCATCATGTATCTCATGAAGACGATTATTGCTGTCTGCAACTAGCCAGATCGAATCAATGACGTTTACACCGTCACTAAAGTTGCTATTGCCGGTATTGTTAGCTGGCGCTTGTAATGGTGTAATCACCAACCTAGAGTGGTCGCCTTCTTTTAATGGGAAAGAGCCGGAAAATGTAGGTCTGTTCATGGTAGCATTCACTATCTCCTTATGATCGTCGACTATCGCGCTGAACATCCCAGATCCTTTAATCCAAATCCTATAATCACCCCCTTTTTTTACATCAAACTGAGTCCATGCAGTAGTATTCATCAATGTTATTTCATTACCACTAAATGACTCCCCACCGACACTGTTTATATTATCTGCATTCATGTCAGATTCAGCCTCAAAAATATAAACTGCAGTACTATTATTTCGGTTTATCCAATCATGAATTTGTCCTCTTATCACTTCAAATTGATCCTTCTGAATTAACAAGATCTCGTTTATTGCATTGAACCCCTCTTCGTTAGTTAATGTCATAGTATGTGTTCCTTCGTTTAGAGTATATTCACCAAGCTCCCTCCACACAAAATTTGAATGAGAGGACGTAGTGTTAATTTGTATGGGTCTGCTGTCTTCCAACGTCGCATTAATCAAGCCCCCTCGGGGATTCTCTAAATATCGAACGAAGAGTTTGTAGTTGTTGTTATTGTCGTCGCCGCCACCGTGCACTTTGAACGGGAAGCTAATGCTATTTTCTACCAGATCTTGATTTGGAACCTCGTATATTCCTACGCTATTGATCCACAAAACTGTGGGCAGAGGCTGTTCTCTAAGATTTGTATGCAATATACTTAGCCTGATACTTGTGACATCCTTACTTGATGGCGTATAACTATAGGCAAGATCCATCCAACTATAAGATGTACCATTACCAATATTTTTCACAATCCTATTCACCATGATATCATTCTTGCCGTACTCTGTTAGTATTAATCGTACTCCCTCTTCATTGTTGTATCGCATGCCAAGCTTGACTATGTACGTTTGGTCAGCGGATACATCAAAAGCTGGAGATGTGATAGCCTTCCAGCCAAAAGTGTAAGTATTCAATACAACTCTCATGGCATTGCTCTCATGCTTGGCATTGCTCTCATGCTCAACCACTTGATCTTCCGGTCGATTATTATGCCATTGCGATATCTCATCTGGCGAATCAAAATCGAATTTTGTCAGTGTTTTGGCATTGTGGACATTATATTTGGATGGTATTGATTTTTCACCCCAAGTAAAAATGGAACCAGTATTGTAGTCGAATTGCCATGTATTGATTCCCAAATTATTGAGGTATGGTGTTATTGAGTTCAGCCAGCCACCGTTGATTGCTCCAGATGACCAGTATCTTCTTGGCAAATGGTGCTCACTTGTTGGATTCACAGTGGTTATTGCTCCCCCCGAGGGTTCCGGCGGTAGCACATCTGACATTACTATAAATGAATCATTATCAAGAAGAGGGCCGAGTTGTATATTATTCAGATAGTCGCTTTCATCCGCGACTCTGGCTACCTTGGACAAGTCATCAGTGCCTGAGGATATCGCATGGCTTACAGAAACCATTGGATTATTATTATTATTATTATTATTCAATTTGTATACCCCAAAACTGCCTGATTTAAAAACTATGTTTTCGTGCAGAATGGCCTTTAGATTCTGCGCCCTTATCTGCATATCTTGAAGAGATACTGGACTAGGACCAATGACATTGTCCTCATTGTCTACATAGTCCTCTCTGATCACCAGATAGTGTACGCCTAGATATTCCAATAAGGGAATGAAAGATGTGTCTTTTTTCTTTATCAAATCATTAATGTAATTGAGCATATAAGGTGGCACATCTAGAAGAGGTAGAGATCCAGTTGATAGCTCAGGAACATCTGAGTATTTGAGCTTTGTTTGTTCTATTCCAGTAGGATACCAAAAGATCTTACCTTTTGCATCGCTGCTATTAACTCCATATTCAGTATGCAAGTATTCTGATACATCTGCTAAATCATGGGGATAAGGAAGTAACGACTCTGTCAGATGACCATTCAAATCTCCAGTTAAGCCAACCCACCCCCATGAGAGGATAAGACCCACCATCAACAAAAGTGCCGCTATTTTTTTCCTGAGACTTTTCCTGTCTAACTTATAAAGAGATGCACTTGCAAAAAAGCTGACCGCCACAAAATATAGTCCCACAAATTTGTAGGATTCACGTATTGCTTCTCCAAAGGGGAGATCAAGAAAAATCCTCTTGTATATATCGTTGTAGTAAGAGCCTGTCGCCAATATAACCGATAATATAACCAATGCGACAAAGAACACTGGGATATAGAGGACTCCCTTCCCAATTGGGCTTCGTATAAAGAAAAAAAGAACGATAAAAGATAAAGGCAAAAAAGCCAATCCTTCCCACAGATCTATATTGTTAATCTGAATGGATGCATCGGGATTAGCGTCAATTCCCGGTTGATTGACTAGCCAAGAACTAGTCCCTTTAAGTACATTTTGTATCGTAGCACGTCGGGATAATTGGTCTACATTTTCATGAACAATACCATAAGTAGCAAACCCTTCAGATTCTTCAGAAAAAACAAGTCCCGACCCTTGTGATATTCTATCTGTATCTGTATTTAACCCCTGGATCACAGGCACCAACCAAAAGAGGTTGCAAGCAATGGTAATGATCACAATGATGCTAATCTTCTTAGCTGTGTGCTTAGAGAGTATGTGGGGTCTATGAAAAATTAAATTCACTATCAAATAAATTACCAACATTGGCAAGAAATAGATAATTGCTCCCTGAGGCTGAGTCGCCATTAGAGAGGTTGAAAATCCTATCAAGATGAACTGTTTTACGTTCTTCCATTCCTTCGAATGTATGTAACTATCTATAGTTGCAATTAATAGATATGACCCAGCTAATGATATAACGAGCCAGTAATGATGGTGTACCTTGTTAATAGTCCATGGATTATAGATAAAAACTAATGAGCCAACAAAGCAAGAAACCGACAACCAGTAACCTCTTGTGCCCTGAAACCTAGATACTATTTGTTTATTTGCTATATATAGAACGGTGGCAGCCAAAAAGAGTGCTATTATAGCAAATATCTTTTCTGCTGCAATATCACTGAATATTATCTGCAATGGATAAAGGATTAATGACAAGGGCAGTTTTGAGGCATGAATTGGAAGATTACTCAGCTTCTGAAATAGCGATTCGTTGACAGTTAGAGCATATCGATGATCACCATGTACTAGAATAACGTCATTTCTAAGAAGATCGCTGTAGTAAATAATGGATAGAACAAGCAATAGCGACAAAAATAAAAAGTCTACTTTATGCGAATACAAGGCACGGATCTTACTTTTTAGGGGAGGAGATTTTGTCAACATTTCATATCAACATTAGTTTATCCAGATCAAGGCTGAAGGTAATAATCTTCAAAGCTGGTGTATTCTCCAAAGTCATTTTTACACCCTATCTTTCCGGCTGCACTATATGCCCGGTTTGTAATAGAAGTTACTGGCATCAAATGGTCCTTTGAACTTGTCGGCTATAAAATCGCTTCCAACAAACAAGGCGTTAACACCTTTCGACTCAGATGCAACCAACATGTATTGCTAGGCCCAGTCTACCCGTCAAGAACAATAGTAAATGTTCTCACAAATGCCCAAATACCATGCCAGAGAAGGAAGCCTTAATAATTACCCCGGAGAAGAAAGCAATTTAAGCTAATTTGTAGATTATGGCACATATGCGCATATTATGGTTTAATTGGAGAGATATTCGAAATCCTGAAGCTGGCGGAGCTGAGGTTTATACACAGGAGGTAATGAAAAGACTTGCAAAGAAAGGTCACGAGATGACACTCTTCACATCAAGGTTTAAGGGTTGTCAACTAAATGAAAATATCAATGGAATAGACATTATTAGAGAAGGTAACAAATATACCGTATACAAAGAGGCAAAAAATTATTTGAAAGATTACAAGCATCAGTATGACGTTATAATCGACGAGATCAATACTGTACCATTTTTTGTTCCTAAGCATGTCCGGGAAAAACAAGTAATAGCAGTAATCCATCAGCTGGCACGTGAATTCTGGTTCTATGAAACAAGGTTTCCTCTAAATTTTATTGGCTACTACTATCTTGAAAAAAAGTGGTTGTCAAACTACAAGAATACAATAGCACTGGCGCTGTCCAATTCGACGAGGATAGATCTGGAAGAGCTAGGTTTCAGAAGAGTTTTTGTTGTCCAACCAGGTCTGAACGTTACGCCACTTTCAAATGTAAAAGAGAAAGAAGCTAAGCCAACAGTAGTTTTTATGGGGAGGTTAAAGAAGGCAAAACTTCCTCACCACGCACTACAGGCTTTTTCAATCATCAAGCGTGAAGTACACGATGCAAAAATGTGGGTAATTGGAGATGGATATTTTCGAAAAAAACTTGAATCGTTCGAGACGAAAGATGTTACCTTCTATGGGTATATTCCGAATGAAAAAAAATATGATTTATTGAGCAGAGCTCATATTATTCTTGTACCAGCTGTTCGCGAAGGATGGGGATTAGTTGTAACTGAAGCTAATGCGATGGGCACACCTGCAGTAGGGTATGATGTCCCTGGGCTCCGAGACTCCATAAGGCATGGCGAAACAGGGATAAACGTTATGGAAAAATCACCTGTGGCAATGGCAAGAGAGGCAATTTCTTTGCTTAAAGATCCCGACCGCCTTTCAAATTACAGTAGAAATGCACTTGAATTCTCGAGGCAATTTAGCTGGGATAAGACTGTCGAATCATTTCAAAAAGTTCTCGATAAACAAAGTGAAGCTAACGCAGATGTAATCGTAGGTTAATGTCTCAGATACATTCTCTCTTAGGGAACAAGCAGAAGCCTATAGTAAAAAACGAGCATCAATAGCGAATAAAGATCCTACTAAAACGAGAGGAACCTCAACGTCGTTTGAGACGAAATCACGCACTATATACATGCGTCACAAACAGCAGCTGCAAGAAATAGCAATAATAGGTTAGAAGCTAGGAAGAGAGGATTCATAATATCCCCTATACGCGCCAATGCCATCATTAACAGCAACAGCTCTACTGCTATGACTGCTGATTGTTGCAGCAGCCATTTTATTTCGCGGGTCGTTAACAATGGCTCAATAGACAGCAGCAGCAACAACAACAACTGCAGAAGAGCAAGATCAGAAAGAGCAAATGCAAGATACGATAGGAGTATAACATCTCTATTCTTGAAGCAAGAAGACAATTAAGTATGCGAGCTTGCTTTACGCGCATATAGTCAAATTTACGCTGTTTGAACCAGGTTCAGTCGTCGGTGGCTTGTTCGCTGACTGTCTACCTTGCTAATATCTCTTCAAAGTAAGAGGACGAAAGGTCCTCTAGGACTCCGATATGGATGTCATAGAATGTTTCGCTGTAGCTATTCCTAATATCATTGAGTCTGTTCCTCATCATGAACACGGACGGAGATAAACGCCTACATCTGCCACTGAGCTTTGAAGTTACAATAATGTGTTGGCGAAGAGGACCAGAGAAATCGATTTATAAGTGACGGTGGTTGGTACCCGAAATGACTTCAGAAAGGGTATTGATAACAGGTATCACAGGCTTTGTTGCTCCCTATATTGCAAAGAAACTCATTGAGCAAAATTATCAAGTTACTGGTTTGCAGCCACCTAGAGCGGACTTTCGTAAGTCGAAACACTTGAAACAAATGGGTATTATTTCAGATATTGATATTATAACCGGAGATGTTAGCGATCTTACCAGTATCCTCTCTGCAATTCAGCGCTCGCAGCCCGACTGGATATTTCATTTGGCCGCACAATCCTTCGTGCCAGACAGCTTCAGGGATCCTATTAGAACTTTTAGGGTTAATTGTTTAGGTACATTAAATATCTTAGAGGCAGTTAGGTTAAAGAATGTAAATCCCAGGATCATATTTGCCGGTTCATCTGAGGAGTATGGTTTGCAATTCAAAGATGAGGATCATTTAGAGAGAATGAGGGCAAAATATGGGGCTGGGATAGAGCCGGTTCCTGAGAAATATCCCGAGTTGCCTATAGATGAGAAATCATTTTTGAGGCCAATGAGCCCTTATGCAACCAGCAAGGTGTATGGCGATATTGCATTTAGAAATTACCATAACTCTTTTGGTCTTGACACTGTTGTTTCAAGAGCGTTTAACCATGAGGGAGCTGGCAGAGGAGACCATTTCGTAACCTCTGCAGTTGTTCGACAATTAGTTTTAATGCATATGAATGAGCTAAAAGTAATGAAGATTGGAGACGTACAGTCTTTTAGGGATTGGAGTCATGTCGAGGATATTGTTGATGGATACTTGTTGTTGGCACATAAAGGACAGGCTGGTTCGACATATAATCAGGGTTCAATGAGAACATCTTCTGTGTTAAGTTATATTCTATATACTATTTCCGTTTTGGGCTATGAGATCAATAAGGTTATGACATTAAATAAAGATAAAATCATAACTTCTCCCTTGGATCCATTAGAACTGACAATTGGAAATACATCTATAGAATCTAATGTTATCGATAATAAGATGCTTCGTCACGAATTAGAATACGATTTGACAGATCAAGGGTTAGTTGTCGAAACTAATAAGAGGAACTTTAAGATTGAATTTGACGAACCAAGGTTTAGACCTTCAGAGGTTCCAATTCTTTTATCTAACATACACAAAATTAAAGAATTGGGTTTTGGATCCAAGAGATCTTTACAGGATATTATACAAGACCAAATAAACCATTATCTTAATTACGATAATAGAAATGAATCTATACTTGAGTATAGTTTCTGAATTCAGGTGCAAAAGTATTTTCGCATGAACATTTAGCGCCATAGTATATAACTTCTTTATATCTATATTAGATGCCGTAATGCTATGAGTATTATTACACTAAGCTATTAGACAGAAGATTATGGACTTCACCTGAGAACCTCTAGCTGCTACAATTGATGCTTTGCACCTCACGATAGTGTGGTATATGCAATAGAGAGACTCATAATGATATCCTATGTCCATTCTCAATTCATTGGATGTATAATTTTTTTAAAAAAACGCACAGGTCACATTCTACGAAAAGTTCATAAGCTGCCCTTGGGGCCTCCACTTTGACCGCATCAGTGAGCAGCGACCCAAATAAGAAAAAAAAATCTGTTCTAAATCACCATATCCAATATAGAAGGTTATCAATACTATTTCTAATTTCGGCAACCTTAGTTTCCTCATCATTATTATATTATCTTTTGCCATTAGCGTACTCTCAGGAGTTTTTTTCTATTTCGAATTTTGGCAGGTTTGGAAGAGAAGAAGGACAATTCTCAAGCCCTCAAGGAATTGCTGTAGATTCTTCATCTGGTAATGTGTATGTGGCTGATACAGGCAACCACAGAATACAAGTATTCTCAAGCGACGGTACATTTCTATCAAGATTGGGAGGATATGGGAGTCGTGATAATGGTACTCTTAGGTCTACGGAAGGAATTGCTGTAGATTCTTAATCTGGTAATGTGTATGTGGCTGATACAGGCAATAATAGAATACAAGTATTCTCAAGTGATGGTACATATCTATCAGGATGGGGAAGATATGG
>Ga0126314_10000297_pt1 | contig 24956 bp, 25 predicted proteins | sample Plot105B_FD_92535 | JGI IMG/M metagenome (GOLD analysis project Ga0126314, IMG submission 92535) | Serpentine soil microbial communities from UC McLaughlin Reserve, CA, USA - Plot105B | ecosystem: Environmental > Terrestrial > Soil > Grasslands | place: USA: UC McLaughlin Reserve, Lake County... | reverse complement strand
GTCGCTCCCAGCCGAGCTCGCGCAGGTCGCGCCGCGACAGGATCGCAGCAGGGTTGGCCAGCCGCTCAGCGGCGCTCGGCCGGCTCATGCCGCCTCAAGTGGCGCGGCCTTCACGCCACTTGAGCGTCGTCACGCTCAGTGTCGAGAAGAGTGGCGTCATGTGGTGTCTCCCCTATAGGAGACGCCACCACGCCACTCTCCCTTTCCGCCTCGCCGGCCGAGGCCTCTTTCCGTGAAGTGGCGTATGTGTCGTCAGCGCCGTCACGCCACTTCCGCCAGCACTTGGAATCGTTGCGCCGACCCGCGGGACCGCGTTCGAACTCGAGCACGCCTTCGCTTGTGAGCGCGTCGAGCTCCGTCTTGATCCTGTCGCGGTCAGCACCGACGCCACCTTCATCCGTCGGCTTGCGCAGCTCGTTCGGAGTGCGCCATTCGCCGTCTGCGAGCACCTCGAGCAGCTCGGCGCGTAGGTCACGCACGACGCCGTCGTTCGGGTCGCGCCGGAAGCCGCCATCCTGCTCGAAGAGCAAGCCCCAAGCTGCCCCGATCGCGAGATCGCCGTCGCGGTCTTTGAGGAAATGGAGCTTGGCGTAGCCATCGCTCGCACGGCGCAGCCCGAGCACCACTTCCGCCCCGCGCACGTAGGCGCTCGAGCCGAACAGGTCGTGGATCGAAAACTTCATCCCCGGCACCGGCTTGCGGCAGTGAACGGGGAGCAGCAGCGAGAAGCCGAAGTGCTCGCGCCAGCCGTCGAAGCGGCGCATCAGGTCGACCGCCTCGCGCTCATCGTTCGAATCGCCCGTATGGAGCTTGTAGAGCGGATCCGCGACGACGAGCGCGTAGCGGCCCTGCTCGAGCACGCGCTCGACCTCGGCTACGTGCCGCTCGTCTGAGTCGAGCGCCAGCCCATCCGGAATGCGGGCGTAGTCGACCTCCTCGCTCTTCTCGAGACCGGCTTCGCGCAGCCGCCGCTTGACCGTGCGCAGGCCCTGCTCGGCATCGAGCACGAGCACGCGCCCGCCGGCACCGCGCCAGTCGAGGAACTCTCCCCGCTCGACGAGCGCGCGCACGATTTGCAACGCCATCGTCGTTTTGCCCTCGCCGGTGTGGCCGCCGAGCACGAGGCGCTGGCCGCGCAGTAGCAGCGGCCCGAGTAGCTGCTCGTCGCCGGGAGGGTCGGGCAGGGCGCAGAGCTCACGCGCCGAGCGCAGCTCGAGCGAGAACTCGTGCTCGGCGCGCAGCGCGGCGACCAGCGCCTCGAACTGCTCGGGATCGCCTGGCCAGTCGCACCAGTCGCCATCCTCGAGCGGCGGCCGCAGCCGGACGGCCCTCTTGCCAAGCATCCGCGCCACCTTCGCCGCGCCTGCGTCGCCGGCCTCGTCGGCGTCGTGGGCGCAGTACACGGTCGCCGTCGGCGGGATGATCGTCGCCCACTCCCGGCGGAAGGTGAGCGCGCCGGCGGGGAGCAGCATCACCGCCGCCTTGCCGCTGACCAGCTCGAGCCCGCGGGCGGCATCCGTCTCGCCCTCGAACAGGTACCAGCTCGTCGCCTGCGGATTGCCGAACACCGCAGGTTCGACGAAGCTCGATCCCGGCTCGGCCGTGCGCTGGCCGCTGCCGAGCTCGCGACTCTTGACCGCGGTCACGATCCGGGAACCGTTCAGCTGCGCACTCGCGGCCCAGGCAAGCCAAACCGCGCCGCCGTTGCGCACCACCCAGCGCGTGCCCATGCAGTCGAGCGCCGCCAGCGTGATCCGCTTGTCGTCGGTGAAGTGGCGGATGCGGCCGAGCACGACGTCGTCGGCCTCGGCCAGCGGCCGGTATCGCTCCCAGGCGGGCGAGAGGTCACGCACCGGCTTGCGCTGGCGCGTGGCCTCCTGCTCGAGACGTTCGTAGTTCACGGCCTACCGGGCTCGCGAAAAGCGCCAGGGGTTGCCGCGGGCTACCTCGGCTTCCGCCGCGGCGAAGCGGGTGTCGGCGGTTGTTGTTTCTGGTACAGTCACTTTGCAACCTTTCGTGGTTGGAATGTTGGGGCCCGCTTACGCGGGGCTCCGGGCTTTGTAGGGTCGGGGGAACGCCATAGGCCGTCGCTCAGGCCCGCGACCCGGTGTTCTCTTCTGATCCGCTCACCTCCTCGAAGCGCCGTAGCTCCTCGAGCAGCTCGCCGTAGGCCCGCAGGTGTTCGGAGTCGCGGGGCGTCGCGCCCGCTTCCCAGCGGACGACGGCCATTGGGCTGACGCCTGCCGGGGTGATCGCCGCCGCGAGCTGCCGCAGCGAGACGCCAGCCGCCTCGCGGATGCGCCTGCGTTCCGCCCCGGCGGGCAAGAGCCGCCGCGAGCGCAGTTGCTCGAGAAGATCGTCACGGTTCGTTACAGCCATGACGGATAAGATACGGTATGGGTACAGGTTTTGGAAGTCGATGATTTGCAAGACCGTGACGATTGCGATACAGTGGCCGTGCGATGTCGAAGACGACGCTCGAGTTCACGGTCGGCCCCGGCGGGTGGCTTCAGGCGTTTGTGCGCGACCCGGCCGGCGCGATCGCGAGCGTTGTCGCACTACAACTTGCACCGAACGCCGATGGCAACTGGGGGCCAGTGGGCACCCTCCACGTGGACCCGCTGGCGCAGGAGACTCTTCGCGGGCTGCCGCTGCGACGCATCCTGATCGCCGTAGCCGCAAGCCAGGGTCTACGGGAGCAGCTGACCGCGAATCTCGACAAGAAGGTGCCCGAGCCGGGCTCCGTCGAGTTCAAGCAGGCGCTCGCCGGATACCCGCAGCCGGAACTGCCGCGATTGAAGAGGCCCGCGGGGCGGAACCTACCCGACGAGTTCTACGCGACCGTCGCCGAGCGCTACCGAGACGCAGCTGGCCGCGGCCTCAGCCCGCGCGCCGCGATCGCGGAAGCGGCAGGAGTCTCGGCCGACGTCGCTGGCCGTTGGGTGCGCCAGGCGCGCAAGCGCGGCTACCTGCCGCCGACGGAGCCCGGGAAGGTGGGGTTCTAGGTTGGCTTCGACGTGGATCACCACGCGCACAACGAAGGACGGCGCGCGGCGCTATCGCGTCATGTGGCGATCCGGTGGCCGCGAGTCGAGTCCGCGCTACGGCGGTTCCTTTAAGCGCAAGGCGGACGCGCTCGAGCGGAAGCGCTGGATCAGCGGCGAGCTCGCGGCCAGGCGCATTCCCGATCTTCGCTCCGTCGCTCCCGAGACGGTGATGCTGCGCGCACTCGCGGAGCGCTGGCAGGCATCGCGGGTCGACGTCTCCGCCGGAACGATGCAGACCTACCGTGTCACGCTCGGGCGGCTTCTCCCCCGTCTCGGCGACGAGCCGGTCGAGAAGATCGACGCGCAGCGAGTGGCCGGCCTCGTCGCGGAGCTGCACGCCGCGGGCTTGAAGAAGCAGACCATCAGGAAGACGCTCTCGGTCGCCGCAATGGTCTTCGACCACGGTCGTATCGAGCCAAACCCCTGGCGCGACCGGCTGACGGTGAAGTTGCCGCGCGAGGAACGGCGCGAGTTGCATCCGCCCACCGCCGAGCACGTCGAGGCCGTCGTCCGCCTACTCCCGACTCGCTACCGATTGCCCGCGCTCGTGCTCGACGCCACGGGCATGCGGATCGGGGAGCTCGAGGCGCTCACCTGGGGTGACGTCGACGAGCCGCGGCAGCGTTGGCGTGTCTCAGGCGCCGTGGCGAAGACGGGACGCGCGAGGTGGGTTCCGGTGCCGGATCTGCTCTTTGAGGCCGTGACGCGGCTCGTGGCACGCGAAGACAGGATCCCCGAGCGGCCGGTCTTCCAGGGCTTCGCGGGCGACCGCTTCCGCACCGCCATCACGCGGGCCTGCACCGCCGCCGCCGTGCCGCAGTTCTCGCCGCACGATCTACGACACCGCCGCGTCTCACTGCTCCACCTGGGCGGCATGCCCTGGGCCCGGATCGGTGAGCTTGTCGGCCATGACGACCTGATGACGACCGCCCGGACCTACACGCACGTCCTCGCCGACGAGCAGGAGCTCGACTACGCACGCTTACCGGTCAGCTCGAGCGCGCTTCCACTCGGGTGAAACCGAAGTGTGCCGCGGCCAAGGCAGATACCAGCGGAGCAGACGACCGAACGCGGTTCGCTGGCACCAGCACTCAGGCTGACAGCCGCACCTCCGATTCTTGGGGTTATGGATTCGTGCGGCAATGCTGCGCTCCATGCGGCGCATTCTAGCCCCAGCGACAGGCTGGAAAAGTGGTCGCTAGCGCTCGCACGGTGCATACCCCGGTGATACCTCGAAGCGGAAGACAGCGCGAGTTGCAGGGCTGTTCGAATCCCGTATGCGCCTCCTCTCGCTTCGTCGGACGACCGCAGCACCAACGCCGGCACGCCTTCGCACGGGTCCGACTGCCCCGTAAGGTCTGCGTGTGGGGCTCATCGAAGCGCGACTGGCCGAGCTTGAGCTGACGCTGCCTGCGCCGATGTCCCGCTTCGGAAGCTTCGAGCCAGTGAAACTGTACGGCGGCCTCGCCTACGTCGCCGGCCACGGGCCGTTCGACGGCCCAACGCCGCTGATGCAAGGGGTGGTCGGCCAGGATGTGACGGTCGAGCAGGCGCACGATGCCGCTCGGCTGACGGCGCTCGCGATCCTCGCCTCGCTGAAGGAGACACTCGGCGAGCTCGATCGCGTGTCGCAATGGCTGCGGGTCGTCGGCTACGTGCAGACGGCACCGAATTTCCAGCAGAACGCGAGCGTCGTCAACGGCTTCAGCGACCTGATAGTCGATCTGTGGGGTGACGCTGGGCGGCACGCGCGCTCGGCTCCGGGGCAAGGGCCTTCGCCGTTCAACGTCCCGGTGATCGTCGACGCGATCGTCGCCGTCGAGGCGTAGCGTCTGCGCCTGCCCACCCGTTGAGCCTTTACAGGCTCGAGCTCCCCTGCCCCACGAAGGAGCACGAGGAGCGGCTCGGGGGCGTGGGTCGCGCTCATGCTCACGCTGCTGCTCGCCTGCACGAGCGCGTGTGGCGTCGCGCTCCGGCGCCTGGACCGGCGCGGCCGTCCCCGACGAACCCGTCGAACCGGTGACGGAAGCATGCTTCCCGCGCTCGATCTTGTCTCTGGTGATGCGGCGGCTCCACCTCACACCTCGGCACGCGCTGCTCGCCTCCGCATGCGCCAGCGCGGCCGTCAGCGACGGTGCCTTCCTGCTCTACGAGCGGCCTCGCCTCGGGATCGGCCACTTCTAGTACGTCTCGATCCTGCTCGCGGCCCTCGCAACCGGCCCCTGGCTCGGCGCGGCCGCCGGGGCGACGGCAACCGGCCTCTACGCGAGCGGCGTCCTCCTGAACCCGGCGATCGCGTCGTCCGAGGTGCTCTCCGGCAGCACGACGATTCGCTTCGTCACGTACGTCGCGGTCGGCGCGGTCACAGGCTACCTCCCGACGCTGCCGTTCGTCCTGCTCGTCGCCGGCCTGGAGACGCAGACGGCACCCGCCGAGGCGCCGTCGCTCGTCAACTCCGTTGCCGAGCGTCTGATCCACGCGCTGGAGCCCGAGGACGAGGTCGCGCGGATCGGGCACCAGGATTTCGCGGTGCTCGCCCCGCTCGAGCGCTCCGACGGCGCTCGCCGGCTCGCGGCTCACCTGCAACGTGCGCTCGCGGGTAGCGGCGTCGCCGTCACGCTGGGCTGGGCCACGTCCCCGCGGGACGGGGACAACGCGCTCTCGCTCTACCGCGCCGCGGACGAGCGGCTCTACGCCCGGCGCGTGATCACGCGCAACGAGGACACCTCGGTCGCTCCGCTGCAACGCAGCGGGTCCCCAGCGGTCCCGCGCTAGGAGGCGCCGAGCTCGGCGAGCAACGGGCCGGTATCGAGCGGCTCGAAGCCGATGCGGCCGGCAATCGTCTCGCTCGAGGGCTTCGTGCCCTCGCGGAAGAGCTCGCGCAGCCGGTCGCCGGTCTCGCGGCTCGCCCACCACTCCTCGCCGACCTCGCGCTCGAGGTGGGTGCGGAGTTGCGCTGCGCGGATCCACGCGCGGAGATAGTCGGCGGAGTAGAAGCCGGCGTCCATGTCGGCGAGGTAGCCCTCGCGCCGGTACTCCATGCCCGTCGCTGCGGTGAGAAGCTCCGCATAACCGGTGGCGGTGCCGCCGTCGTCGCCGAACCGGCCCCAGAAGTCGAGCTCGAAGCGCAGCTTCGCCGCATAGCGGCGGAAGAGGAGCGCCTCCATGAAGACCGTCGCCTCGGCGTTGTCCGCCGCCTCCTCGTCGGAGAGCCCGAAGTAGCGCGCATGCCAGCCCGCGTGGCGCGAGATCGCCTCGACGATGTACGAGTAGGTCTCGGTCAGCGCGTGGTCGCGCGAGATGTTGCGGAAGGTGTACGGCAGCGAGGGGTCGCACCCGGCGTAGTGGAGCGCATGCCCGGCCTCGTGCAGGAACGCCTGATAGTCGTGCAGCCCGCCCTGCGCGCGCGTGATCAGATGGACGACCTTCGGCGGATCGGCCGGGATCACGCACGCCCGCGGCGACTTCTGAGGACGATCGTCGAGGTCGAGCTTGATGTTCGGCTCGTTTTCGAGGTCGAAGCCGAGCCGGGCGAGCGTGTCCATGCACGTCGGGACCGCCTGCTCCTTCGTGTAGACGCTCTCGAGCGGCGAGAGGCGGCGCAGGTACGCGACGTGCGACGAGCTCGGCACCTCCTCACGCTCGGGCCCGAGCAGACGCTCGAGCCAGCGATCCTTCAGCCGCGCGTAGACGTCGGTCGCGGCGTCGCTTGCCGCCGCGAGGGCGCGCTCGAGCTCGCGGATCGAGATGCCCTTCTCCTCCTCGTTGCGCTCGACCGGGTCCTCGATCCCGCTGATCTCGGCCTCGAGCTCCTCCCCCGCGCGCAGCACCTCCCGGCGCTCGTCGTTGAAGCTCGCCGAGACCTCCGTCGCGAGGCGCCCGAGCTCGTCGCGGTCGGCGTAGGCGCTGAGGATGGCCAGGTTCGCCTGTGCGGTGCGCAGCGGGAGCTGCTCGCCCTTGAACGCCACGCGCGCGGCGAGGATCGCGTTCTCGAGCGCGTCCTCGCGCGCAGCCAGCTCGGCCGAGATCAACCCCGCCTCGCAGGTCTTGCGCAGGCGGTAGAGCCGCTCGGTCCCCTCCCCGCCGCCGCCCTCCGACTCCGCCTGCCGCAACGCCTCGAGCTGCTCGCGCGTGAAGAGCTCCGCGTAGCGCGCGACGATCTCCGCGCGTTCCGAGACCTCCTTCTCCCCCACGCGTACGGCGCGGCCCTCCTCGGCCCGCTCGAACAGATAGCGCTGGAGGCGCGACTCGTAGTCGGCCGGGCGCACGACGGCTGCGACGCTCACGACCCGGGAATCTATACCGAGGGCCTCGGCTTACCGCGGGGCGAGCTCGCGCACGACGCCCAGGAGCTGCTCGAGTTTGAACGGCTTCGGCACCACTCCGTCCGCCTCGGCGATCGTCGGCTGGTCGAGGCGCGCGCTGCCCGTGAAGAGCACGACCGGCGCCTCGTGCTTCCGCTGCCGCAGCGAGCGCATCAGCTCGACGCCGTCGTCCGCGCCGATGTGCACGTCGAGGAGCACGAGATCGACTGCTCCGGACGCGAGCGCCTCCTCCGCGGCGGCGACGGTCGGAGCCTCCAGCACGTCGTAGCCGTCGAGCTCGAGGTTGACCCGGCAGAGGAGGCGCAGCGACGCGTCGTCGTCGACGATCAGCACCAGCGGCGTGCGGGTGAGGTCTGCGGTGCCGGGCACGTGCGTAACCGTTTCCCCGCCGCGCGCGTTTTATCACTCAGAAATGGTAAATCCTGCGAAGCGACTGCCTCAGCCGACACCGCTCTTCCGCCGGCGCGCCTGGCTCACCTTTCAGCGGGCGCTCGACCCGCTCGCCTCGCCGCGGCCACTGCCGAGGCGCATGAGCGACTCTTCCTTGCCGAGGACCTCGAGGCTCTCGAAGAGGCCCGGCGAGATCTTCGACCCGGTCACGGCCAGGCGAATCGGCTGAAAGGCCTCGCGCGGCTTCAGGCCGAGGCTGTCCGCGACCCCGCGTAGCGCCGACTCGATCTGCTCCGCCTCGAACGGCTCGACCGAGGCGAGTGCGTCCGCGGCGGCCGGCAGCACCTCGCCGTCGACGGCTCCCGCTGGCTCCACACGCGCGAAGAAGAAGCCCGCAAAGGCCGGGAACTCGCCGAGCGTGGCGATCTTCTCCTGCACGAGCGGCGCCACCTGCCGCACGAGCGACTCGTCCCACTCGTACCCCTGCTCGCGGAGGTAGGCGACCAGCCGGTCGGCGTATTCGTCGGATGGCAGTGCGCGCAGGTAGACGCCGTTCAGGTGCTTCAGCTTGTCGTAGTCGAAGACGGCCGCGCTCTTGCCGACCCGCTCGAGCGTGAACCGCTCGACGAGCTCTGCGCGGCTCATGATCTCCGTGCGGTCGTCGTAGCTCCAGCCGAGCAGCGCCAGGAAGTTGACGAACGCCTCCGGGATGTAGCCCTGCGCGCGGAAGTCCTCGACCGTGATCGCGCCGTGGCGCTTCGAGAGCTTGCGGCCGTCCGGCCCATTCAGGAGCGGGACGTGCGCGTACGCCGGCAGCTCCGCGCCGATCGCCTGCAGGATCTGCAGCTGCTTCGGGGTGTTCGAGACGTGGTCCTGGCCGCGGATCACGTGCGTGATCCCGTCGAGCGCGTCCTCGAGCGGCGAGACGAAGTTGTAGGTCGGCCGGCCGTCCGAGCGCAGCAGCACGAGGTCCTCGAGCTTCTCGTTCGGCGTCTCGACCGGGCCGAGCACGAGGTCGTCCCAGACGGTGACGCCCTCGTCGGGCATCCGGAATCGGATCGCCCCCTCGTCCTCGTAGGCCTTGCCCTCGTCGAGCAACCGTCGCGCGGCGTCCTGCGCCTCCCCCAGGCGATCGAGCTGGAAGGTCACCGCGCCGTCGAGGTCGAGCCCGAGCCAGGCGAGGGTTCCCTGGATCTGGTCGACGGCCGCGGCGACCTCACGGCTGACGTCGGTGTTCTCGATCCGCAGCCGAAACTCCCCGCCCGCGTTTCGCGCGAAGAGCCAGTTGAAGAGCGCGGTGCGGGCGCCGCCGACGTGCAGGTAACCGGTCGGGCTGGGCGCGAAGCGGGCGCGGATCGTCACGCGTCTAGCGTACTGGCGTGGCCGAGCGCATCCTCATGCAGCGCGAGCTGAACCGCGCGACGCTCGCGCGCCAGCTGCTGCTCGGGCGGGCGAGGCTGCCGGTCGTCCGAGGGGTCGAGCGGCTGGCCGGCCTGCAGGCACAGCTCGCCGCGGCGCCTTACGTAGGGCTCTGGTCCCGCCTGGGCGGCTTCCGCCCGGAGTCGCTCGACCGTGCGCTGAGGACGCGGACAGTTGCGCGCGGAGTGCTCATGCGCGGAACCGTGCACCTCGTGTCCGCGCCGGATTTCGGCCTCTTCGCGCGAGCGATCGAGGTCGCACCGGCGGGCTGGGTGACACCGGAGGCCGACGAGCTGGCGCGACGAGTCGCGCCGGCCCTGCGCGAGTACTGCGCCGAACCGCGGACGCGCGAGGAGGTGCTCGCCTGGCTCGAGCGCGAGCACGGGGTGGCGTCGGACGGGACGAACGGCCTCTGGTACGCCCTCCGCCTGCACGGCCGCATCGCCCACTCCGCCGACGCGAGCGTGTGGCGCGCGCCGATTCACCGGCCGACGTTCGTCGCGATCGAGCACGAGCGGCTCGACGTCGGCACCGCCCGCGCCGAGCTCGTGCGCCGCTACCTCGCAGCCTTCGGTCCCGCGACGCGCGCCGAGATCTCCGGCTGGTCGGGGCTGAAGGTGCGCGACTTCGCCGACCGCCTCGAAGGGCTGAGGCGGTTCCGCGACGACCGTGGCCGCGAGCTGTTCGACGTGCCGCGCGGTCCCTTGCCGGCCGGCGATACCCCCGCGCCGGTGCGGCTGCTGCCGAAGTTCGACAACGTGCTGATCGACCGGCAGCGCGTGCTCCCGGACGAGTACCGCAGGCTCGTCGTCCGCAAGAACGCCGACGTCCAGCCGACGTTCATCGTCGACGGCCTCGTCGCGGGCGTCTGGCGGGTCGAGCAGGGGCGCGTCGTTACGGAAGCCTTCGCGCCGCTGCCCCGCGCGGCGAAGCGCGAGCTGGAGGACGAGGCCGTGCGCCTGACGCGCTGGCTCGGCTAGCTTCAGGACGTGCTTCTCGGCGGCCACTGCTCGGGCGGGATCAAGAAGGCGCTTGAGCGCGCGCACGGCTTCGGGATGGACTCGGTGCAGCTGTTCGCGCAGAGCCCGCGCACCTGGCGCTTCCCGGAACACGACCCGGCCGACCTGAGGGCCTTCCGGAAGCGGCGTGAGGAGCTCGGGATCGGCGGCGTCTCGATCCACGCGCTCTACCTGCTGAACCTCGCGAGCCCGAAGGACGACTTCTACGAGAAGAGCGTCGCGACGCTGCGCTCGACCGTCGACACGGCCTGCGCGATCGGTGCCGAAGCGGTCGTCTTCCACGTCGGCTCGCACCTCGGCTCCGGCTTCGAGGCCGGGCTCGCGCGGGCGGTGCCCGCGTTGCGCGAGGCGCTCGAGCGATGCGACGACGCGACGTGGCTCTGCATGGAGAACTCGGCCGGCACCGGCGGCACGATCGGCCGCTCGCTCGAGGAGCTCTCGGCGCTCTTCGAGGCGCTCGAGCACCATCCGCGCCTCGGCATCTGCCTCGACTCGTGCCACCTGTACGCCTCGGGCTACGACGTCACGAACCCGGCCGCGCTGGACGACGTGGTGAAGCAGGTCGATGCCGCGTTCGGCCTCGAGCGGCTGCGAGTGCTCCACGTGAATGACTCGAAGACGCCGCTCGGCTCGAACCGCGACCGCCACGACAACATCGGCGACGGCCTGATCGGCGAGAAGCTGACCGTCTTCCTCGGCCACCCGAAGCTGCAAGGGCTCCCGGCGCTGCTCGAGGTCCCCGGCGCCGACGGCCACGGCCCGGACGCCGAGCAGATGGCGAAGCTACGAAAGCTGTACGCGAAGGCTACGAAGCGATCCGCGCGAAAACGCGGAACGTCGGCTCGCCGACCGGCAGCTCGTGGAACTCGGGGTTGACGCACCCGAGCTCCTCCGCCCGGCTCTCGTAGCATGGCTCGACCTCGGTGTGGCACATCGGCAGCGCCGGCGAGGTCGCCCGCACCGCCCCGAAGCCGCCGCGGCGCGACTCGGCCGCGCGCAGGAGGTCGAAGTCGATCTCGACCTCGAAGACCTTCATCATGCAGCCCATGTACGTGTGCCCGAACTCCTCGTAGGAGTAGACGAACGGACAACTGCGAGAGAGGCACGCGCCCGGATAGACGACCTTGTCGCAATGGACATCGCAGCGGCGGCATTCGACTTCGTCCTGAGGGCGGAGCGGTAGTTCGCTCGGCGCGGCAGCCGCCTGCTCGCGTATCTCCATGACGGGATTGTGGGTGCAATCACGACCCTCCGCAAGACTTGACAACCGGCGGATTGGTGGCTAGGCCAGGCGGCGCGCGACGTTCAAGACGTCGAGCTGCGTGAAGGCCTGGTGGTCGGGCTCGGCACCGTCGGGATGCTCGTCCGCGCGGTACCAGAGCGCCTGCACCGTGGTCATGCCGAGCTCGGCCGCGCCGCGCACGTCCTCGTACAGCCGGTCGCCGACGAACAGCGCCCGCTCGGGCTCGACTTCGAGCGCCTCGAGCGCGCGCTCGAAGATCGCCGGGTGCGGCTTGCGCACGCCCACCTCCGACGAGAAGACGCTGAAGTCGAGCCGCTGCGAAAGACCCATCTGCTCGAGGTCGCGGTGGAGCAGCCAACCGGGGTCGAACGCGTTCGAGACGAGCCCGAGGCGCAGCCCGCGGCCCCGCAGCGACTCGAGCAGCGGGTGGGTGTGCGCCGCGAGGGTCCGCGCCGGGTCCCACGCGCGGTGCTCCGCCTCCAGGTAGCGACCGAGTTCCTCGTCGTCGACGTCGACGCCGAACTCGTGCAGCAGCCGCCGCACGAGACCCGGGTACTCGATCTCCTCGATCGTCCCCGGCGCCCAGAAGAGCGGCTCGTACCCTTTGCGGAACCGCTCCGTCACCTCCTCGACGGGCGGCAGGTCGTCGCGCGCGAGCGCCGCGAGGCCCGCGCGGTGGCCGGCGGCGACGAGCTCCGGCGCGTAAGCGAACTCCATCAGCGTGTCGCCCCAGTCGAAGAGAACCGCCTCCAGCACGGCTCGCTAGGGTAGCCGCGTGGGCCGCAAGCTCCTCTGGGGATCGCTCGCGCTGGCCCCGATCACGCTTCTGCTCCGCTACCTCTTTCACGCCGACGACACGTTGCTGTTCGTGGCCGCCGCGGCCTCGCTGGTGCCGCTCGCGTGGTTGATCGGCGAAGCGACCGAGCACGCGGGGGAGCACACGGGACCCGGGATTGGCGGCTTCCTGAACGCGAGCTTCGGCAACGCGCCGGAGCTGATCATCGCGCTCTTCGCCGTGAACGAATCGCTGCCGAACGTGGTGCGCGGGTCGTTGGCGGGCAGCGTCGTCTCGAACATCCTGCTCGTGCTCGGTGCGGCGCTGATCTTCGGCGGCGGCGACGCCAGGACCGGCAAGCCGCTCGACCGGTTCTCGCTGCTGCTCCAGCTCGGGCTCGTGCTCGGCGCGGTGGCGCTGTTCCTGATCCCGTCGGTGCCCGGGTGGACGGGGGATCCGGAGCGGCACAGCCTCGCCGTGCTGTCGATTCCGGTCGCGATCGTGCTCCTGCTCTTCTACCTCGGCGTCACGATCAACTCGCTGCGCCGCCACAAGCGTCTGCACGAAGAGAGCGGCCACGCGGCCGCCGGCGGCTGGTCGCTGCCGGTCGCGCTCGTCGCCCTCGCCGCCGCCACGCTGGTGACGGCGCTGATCAGCGAGACCCTCGTGCACTCGCTCGACGCCTTCGCGCACGCGGCGGGCCTGTCGGAGTTCTTCATCGCGGCCGTGATCGTCGCGATCGTCGGGAACGCCGCCGAGCATGGCGGCGCGATCGTGATCGCGCACCGCGGCAAGCTCCCGCTCGCGACCGAGATCGCCGTTTCGTCGAGCGCGCAGGTCGCGCTGCTCGTCACCCCCGCCGTTGCGTTGCTCTCGTGGCTGGTGCGTCCCGCGCTCCCGCTCTCGTTCCGGCCGGTCGAGCTCGCCGCCATGGGCGGGGCCGCCGCACTCGTCGCGCTGCTCCTCGCCGACGGGCGCGGGCGGCGCTGGGAGGGTTTTTTGCTCGTCGGGGTCTTCGTCGGGGTCGCGCTCGGCTTCCTGGCGGCCGGCGACCGCTAGCCGCTCGGGCCGAAGACCTCCGGCCCGCGCGTGAACGGGTAGGTCGCCCAGTAGAGGCGCACGACCTCGCCGCGCTCGTCGCGAACCACGCGCAGCACCTCTCCCTGCTCGCGGGCGGAGACGGTGCGGAAGCGCTCCTCGCCCTCGGGCTCGAACACCGACGGCGACCGCTCGGCCGGCTGGTCGGCGAGCCGCGCCTCGAGCTTGCCCCCGCGCCAGCTGAAGATCGTCTCGTCGCCCTCCGACCACCAGCGGCCGAGCAGCGGCAGGATCTCGGCGGGCGGCGCCGCTTCAGGCAGCCACGGCTCGCGCTCCGGCGCGAGCTCGTCGAGCGCGGCCTCGGCGAGGTCGAGCCCTGTCCCGCTCAGGTCGGGCCAGCGGCCCGAGTTCGTCAGCAGCACCGCGCCGATGCCGTCTCGGCGCGAGTAGAGGAAGATCGAGAGGAAGCCCGGGAAGCCGCCCGTGTGGCCGCCGAAGATGCGCTCACCGCGCCGCCACAGCTCGATCCCGAGGCCCCAGCCGCGCGTCCAGTCCGGCTGCGCCATCACCTGCAGGTCGTGCATCTCCGCCGCGCTCGCGGCCGCGAGCACCGACTCGTCGGGATCGCACAGGAACGAGCCCCAACGCGCAAGATCGGCGACAGTGCTGTAGAGACCCGACTCGCCGCCCTTGCCGCCGAGCTCGAGCACCGGCTCCGGCCGGACCGCGTCGGAGTACGGCTCGACGAAGTACGGCAGCGCCGCGCCCGGGCCGGGGCCCCACGTCGTACGCTCCAGTCCGACCGGTTCGAGCAGCTGCCCCCGCACGTAGTCGTGGAACGGTGTTCCGGAGACGCGCGAGACCACGTGGCCGAGCAGCGCGTAGGCCAGGTTCGAGTAGTGCCAGGCAGCCGCCGGCGGCAGCACCTGTTCCGCCTCCTCCAGCGCCGCGAGCAGCTGCTCCTCGTCCGGAAACTGAAGCGTCTCCCAGACGTTCCCCGGTGGCTCGCGCTGGAGACCCGAGGCGTGCGAGAGCATCCGCCGCAGCGTCGGCGTCCCGTGCGCGGCCTCGGGGAGGTGGCGCGAGAGCGGGTCGTCGAGCTCGAGCTTGCCGGCGTCTCGCAGCTGCAACACGGCGGCCGCGGTGAACGTCTTCGTAATCGACGCGACCGCGTACTGGCTGTTCGTCGTCGCCCCGGTCTGCTGCTCGACGTCGGCGAGCCCGACCGCCTCGCTCCAGACGAGCTCGCGGCCGCGGAAGACCGCGCCCGTCAGGCTCGGCAACCGCCCGACGGTCTGTGCCTCGAGCAGGAGACGCCGGAAGCGCTCAGGCGCGGGCAAGGGCACCGAGGGCGCGCGGGATCAGCTCGACGGCGCGCTCCACGTCCTCGTCGTCGATGTCGAGATGCGTCACCGCCCGCAAGCGCGTGGGATGAACCGTCATCGACAGGCCGATCCCCTGCTGCGCGAGCCGCTCGAGCGCTTCTTCGGGACCCAGACCGAGCGGCCCGACGTCGATCTGGACGAAGTTCGTCTCGACCTGCTCGAGCTCGACCGGAACCCCGACGTCGTAGAGCCCTTCCGCGAGCCGGCGGGCACGCGCGTGATCCTCGGCCAGCCGGTCGACGTTGTGCTGGAACGCATAGACGCCCGCCGCCGCGACGATCCCCGCTTGCCGCATCGCGCCGCCGAACTGGTGCTTCAGCCGCCGCGCCTTCGCCATCCGCTCCGATGACCCGGCGACGAGCGCGCCGAGCGGGCAGCCGAGCCCCTTGGAGAGGCAGATCGCGACGGTGTCGAACGGCTGCGCGATCTCCGCGGCGGAAATGCCGAGTGCGGTCGCGGCATTGAGCACGCGCGCGCCGTCGAGGTGCAGGCTAAGCCCGAGCTCGCGTCCGGTTCCCACGATCGCTCGCAGCTCGTCGAGCGGCCACACCCGGCCGCCCGACGCGTTGTGCGTGTTCTCGACGGAGACGATCCTCGTCGCGGGCGTATGGGTCGCATCGCCTTGCCGGACACGCTCGTGCAGCTGCTCCGGCGTGAAGCGCCCGTTCGCGCAGCGCAGCGGCCGGGTCATCAGCCCGGCGAAAACGGCCGGACCGCCGAGTTCCGAGACGAAGATGTGCGAGTTCTCCTCGGCGAGGACCTCGTCTCCCGGCTCGGCCAGCACGCGCAGGGCGATCTCGTTCGCCATCGTCGCGGTCGGGACGTACACCGCCTCCGGCTGACCGAGGAGCTCGGCGGCGAGGCGCTCGAGCTCGTTCACGGTCGGATCCTCGCGCCGTTGCTCGTCGCCCACCTCGGCCTCGGCGATCGCGGCGCGCATCCCCGGCGACGGCTTCGTCTTCGTGTCGGAGCGGAGGTCGATCATCAGACGCCCTTCGGAGCCTCGACCCCCGCGGCTGCCGGCTCGGCGCCGAGGTTCGGGTGGTCCTCGAAGAGGTAGCGGACGACGACCCGCTTCACCGCCTTGACCTCGTCGAGGCGGCCCACCGCGCGACCGTGCGGCGCGCTCTTCGGCAGCTCCGGCTCGTCGGCGGCCTCCGCCGCGATCGCGAGCAGCGCGTCGGCGAAGGCGTCGAGCGTCTCCTTGGCCTCGGTCTCGGTCGGCTCGATCATCAACGCCTCGGGCACGACGAGGGGGAAGTAGACCGTCGGCGGGTGGAACTCGTAGTCCATCAGGCGCTTCGCGACGTCGAGCGCGGTCACGCCGTGCTCGCGCTTCAGCCGCCGCGCGGAGAGCACGAACTCGTGCATGCAGAGCCGGTCGTACGGCAGCTCGTACGCGTCCCGGAGGCGCGCGAGCAGGTAGTTAGCGTTCAGCACCGCAACCTCCGACATCTCGCGCAGCCGAGGCCCGTACGCGCGGATGAACGCGTACGAGCGGACGAAGACACCAAAGGGGCCGATGAAGCCCCGCACCTTGCCGATCGACTGCGGCCGGTCGTAGTCGAACTGGTAGCGCTCGCCCTCGCGGACGATCGCAGGGACGGGCAGGAAGGGCTCGAGCCGCTTGCCGACGGCGATCGGGCCCCCGCCCGGGCCGCCGCCCCCGTGCGGCTGCGAGAATGTCTTGTGCAGGTTGATGTGGACGATGTCGAAGCCCATGTCGCCTGGCCGTGAGATCCCGCAGACGGCGTTCAGGTTCGCGCCGTCGTAGTACATGAGCGCGCCGGCGCCGTGGAAGATGGCGGCGATCTCTTCGATGTTCTCGTCGAAGAGCCCGAGGGTCGAGGGGTTGGTGAGCATCAGCCCCGCCGTGTGCTCGTCGACCTTGCCGCGCAGGTCCTCGACGTCGATGTTGCCGCGCGCGTCCGTCTGGACGGCCGTCAGCTCGTAGCCCGCCATCGTCACGCTCGCGGGGTTCGTCCCGTGCGCCGTGTCCGGGATCACGATCTTGCACCGCTGCTCACCTTCGCCACGCTCGGCGAAGTAGGCGCGCATCAGCATCAGCCCGGTCAACTCGCCCTGCGATCCGGCTGCGGGTTGGAGCGAGACCGCATCGAGCCCGGTGATCTCGGCGAGCGCCTCCTGCAGCTCCCAGCAGAGCCGCAGCGCTCCCTGCACGCCGTCCTCCTCCTGGTGCGGATGCAGATCACGGAACCCCGGGAGCGCGGCGAGCCGCTCGTTCACGCGCGGGTTGTGCTTCATCGTGCAGGAGCCGAGCGGGTAGAAGCCGGTGTCGATGCCGAAGTTGCGCGACGAGAGCTCCGTGAAATGCCGGACGAGGTCCGGCTCCGCGACCTCGGGCAGGCGCGGCGGTTCGGCCCGGCGCAGCTCGGCCGGGAGTTCGGGCGCCGTCAGGCCCGGCCGTGGCGGCCGCCCGGCGCGGCGACCCGGGTGCGACTTCTCGTAGAGCAGCTTCACGCGCCGACCTCCGCGAGCACCTCTGCAAGCCGGTCGATCTCCTCGGTCGTCCGCCGCTCTGTCAGCGCGACGAGCAGCACGTCGTCCATCCCAGGGTAGTCACGTCCGAGCGCGTAGCCCGGATGCACCCCGCGCGCTCGAGCCTCGCGCACGACCTCCTGCGCGGGCCGGGCGACCCGCAGCGGGAACTCCCTGAAGGTCGCGCGCTCCGGAAAGACCAGCGGGCGCTCGAGCCGGTCCTTCGCGAGCTCGGCGAGGGCGAGCGAGGCCTCGCCGAGCTCGCGCAGGCCCTCCGGCCCGAGCCACGAGAGGTAGACGAGCCCCGCCAGCGCGAGCAGCGTCTGGTTGGTGGTGATGTTCGAGGTCGCCTTCTCCCGGCGGATGTGCTGCTCGCGCGTCTGCAGCGTCAGGACGTAGCCGCGGTTCCCGTCCGCATCTGTCGTCTCGCCGACGATCCGGCCGGGCATTCGCCGGATGAAGTCGGAACGCGCCGCGAGGAAGCCGTAGTGCGGGCCGCCGTAGGAGAGGTAGTTGCCCGCCGGCTGACCCTCGCCGATCGCGATCGCGCAGCCGTAGTTGCCGGGCGCCTCGAGCACCCCCAGCGACATCGGGTCGATGTGCGCGATCGGCAGCGCGTCGGCCTCGTTCGCCGCAGCCGCGAGCTCTGGCGCCGGCTCGAGCACGCCGAAGAAGTTCGGTTGCTGGAAGATCACGCAGGCGGCATCCACGGCCGCCGCCGCGAGCTCGTCCGGGTCGGTCGCGCCATCACGCTGCGGCACCTCGACCACCTCGAGGCCGAATCCGGGCGCGTACGTCTTCACGACCTGCCGCACCTGCGGGTTCGTCGCGTCGGTGACGACGACCTTCGAGCGCCCCGTCGCATGCCTGGCGATGAAGCACGCGTCAGCGGCGACGGTCGTCCCGTCGTACCCGGACGCGTTCGAGACGTCCATCCCCGTCAGCTCGCAGATCGCCGTCTGGTACTCGAAGATCGCCTGCAGAACGCCCTGGCTGAGCTCCGGCTGGTACGGCGTGTACGCCGTGAGGAACTCGCCGCGCTGCATCACCGCGTCGACGATCGCCGGGACGTAGTGGTCGTACATCCCCGCGCCGAGGAACGAGAGCTCCGCGCCGACATGCGTGTTCTGCGCCGCCAGCGACTCGAAGTACGACGTCAGCCCCTGCTCGCTCAGCGGCGGCGGCAGCTCGAGCTCCCGGTCGAGGCGAACTCCGGCGGGCAGGTCGGCGAACAGCTCCTCGACCGAGGAGGCGCCGATCGTCTCGAGCATCGCCTCCCGGTCGGCGTCGGTCAGCGCGAGATAGCTCAACCCTGCTCGGCGAGGTGCTGCTTGTAGGCGGCTACATCGAGCAGCGCGTCGGCCTCGCCCGGCTTGCTCAGCCGGATGCGGACGAGCCAGCCCCCGCCGTAGGGATCGTCGTTCACGTGCTCGGGCGCGTCGACGACGGCGCGGTTCACCTCGAGCACCTCGCCCGAGAGCGGCGCGACCACGTCGGAGACCGCCTTGACCGACTCGACCTCCGCGTAGGGCTCGTCCCTCGTCACCGTCGCACCCTCCTCTGGCGGCTCGAAGTGGACGAGGTCGCCGAGGGAGTCCTGCGCGTACCACGTGATGCCGAACGTGGCCTCGCCGTCCTCGATCCGCGCCCAGTCGTGCTCGCGGTGGTAGCGCAGGTCGTCCGGGTAGCTCTCGGCTGCGGCCATCAGCTTTCCTCCCGCGGGTAGATCGGCTTCTTGACGACGCGTGCGCGCCGTGGCCGGCCGCGGACGTCGATCGTGATCTCCGAGCCCGGCTGCGCCGACTCCGCGGGCACGTACCCCATCCCGATCCCGACCTCGAGCATCGGCGAGTGTGAGCCGGAGGTGACCTCGCCGCCCTCCTCGATCGCCATTCCCTGCCTCGGGACGGCCGCGTCCTCCATCACGAACGCCGCGAGCTTCCGGTCGGGGCCTGTCTCCTTGATCCGCCGCAGCTCGTCGGCGCCGGTGAACTCCTTGTCGAGCGCGCAGACCCAGCCGAGGCCGGCCGAGATCGCGTCGGTCTCCGGCGTGATGTCGTTCGCGTGCAACGGGTAGCACACCTCGAGCCGCAGCGTGTCTCGCGCGCCGAGCCCGCAGGGAACGACGCCCCGCTCGAGCACACGATCCCAGAGGCCGGCGGCGTCGTCGCTCTCGACCAGCAGCTCGACTCCCTGCTCGCCGGTGTAGCCGGTGCGATTGACCGTGCACGGGACGCCGTCGAGCTCGCCTGCCTCGAACGTGAAGGCCGGTGCCTCCGGCAGCCCGAGCCGCTCGAGGGCGCGCGGCCCTTGCACCGCGATCAGCGCGCAGTCGTCGGAGACGTCGCGGAGCTCGATGCCGTCGCCGGGCGCGCGCTCCTCGAGCCAGGCGAGGTCCGGCTCGCGGTTCGAAGCGTTCACGATCAGCAGGAAGCGCTCCGGCTCGAGCTCGTAGGCGATCAGGTCGTCCACGATCCCGCCCTGCTCGTTCGTGAGCAGCGTGTACTGCGCCTGACCCGTGCCGATGCGGTCGAGATCGTTCGAGAGCACCGACTGCAGGAACCCGCGCGCGTTTGCGCCTTCGACCGAGAGCTCCCCCATGTGCGACACGTCGAAGGCGCCGGCATCGGTGCGCACCGCTCTGTGCTCCGGGATCACGCCCTCGTACTGGACCGGCATCTCCCACCCGGCGAAGGGCACGAGCCGTGCGCCGAGGGCGACGTGGCGCTCGTAGAGCGGCGTTCGGAGGAGGGTCTGCATCGGGCGCTGATGCTAATGGAGCCGAAAAGGGAGCCGCCCCGGCTTCGACTGGATTGTCGACGCCGGGGCGGCCGGACCGGGTCATCACGGGTCAACCGCTACGGTCGACCCGAGAGGGCACAGCGATACTTACCTCGGGCTGCTGCGGCTAAACCTCGATTTTGCGAACGCGCTCTAGTCGCGCAGAAACGACGGCACCTCGAGCACGTCGTCCGTTACCTCGAACCGCTCCGCCGGCTGCTCACGCTGGCTCTCGGACTCCTGGCGCGACTCGTCCGCCGGCTCCTCGACGCGGCGGCGGCGACGTGAACGCGAGGGGCCGAAGCCGGTGGCGATCACCGTCACGCGCACCTCGTCGCGGAGCGACTCGTCGATCACGGCGCCGAAGATCACGTTCGCGTTCTGGTCGGCAGCCGACGTGACCACCTGAGCGGCCTCGTTCACTTCGAACAGGCCGATGTCGGGTCCGCCGGTGACGTTGAGCAGGATGCCCGTTGCGCCCTCGAGCGACGACTCGAGCAGCGGCGACGACACTGCGGCGCGCGCGGACTCGGTGGCGCGGTTCTCGCCCGAGGCGCTGCCGATCCCCATCAACGCCGAGCCGGCCTCCCTCATGATCGTCCTCACGTCGGCGAAGTCGAGGTTGACGAGACCCGGGATCGTGATCAGGTCGGTGATGCCCTGGACGCCCTGACGCAGGACGTCGTCGGCCATCGTGAACGCGTCCAGGATCGACGTCCGTTTCTCGACGACCTGCAGCAGCCGGTCGTTCTCGATCACGATCAACGTGTCGACCTCGTCGCGCAGCTCGTCGACGCCGCGCATCGCGACCTCGGAGCGGCGGCGGCCCTCGAACGAGAACGGCTTGGTGACGACCCCGACGGTCAGTGCGCCGATCTCCTGCGCTAGACGCGCCACGACCGTCGCGGCACCCGTGCCGGTTCCGCCGCCCTCGCCGGCGGTGACGAAAACCATGTCAGCGCCCTTCAGCGCTTCCTTCAGCTCGTCACGGCTTTCCTCGGCCGCCGAGCGCCCGACGGCCGGGTCGGCGCCCGCACCCAGACCGCGCGTGACGTCGGAGCCGATCGGCATCTTCACGTCGGCGTCGCACATCAGCAGCGCCTGCGCGTCGGTGTTGATCGCGATGAACTCGCAGCCGACGAGGCCGGCATCCACCATCCGGTTGACGGCGTTCGAGCCGCCTCCGCCGACACCGACGACCTTGATCAGGGCCATGTAGTTCCCGCTCGAATCGCGCACGCTCAACCCGCCTCCACCTCAAGCTTTACTGGACAGTACGTCTTCTGCGCACGGCAGGGTACGCCTCGCGGCGGCGCGTGTCAACGCGTTCTGCCGGCGGAAGTCTAAGGCTCAGGCTTAGAGTCGAGCCTTTCGCCCGCTACGGGTCGTTCGGGAGCGCTCACGTCCAGGTAGAGGTAGCCGCCCCGTGCCGCAAGCCTCGGCAGGACGCTCCCTGCGATCGCCAGCTTCAGCGGGACCGCCCGCAGATCCCCGAGGCGCAGCTCGATTCCGGAGCCGAGCAGGAACGTCAGGTCCCGCTCGCGGACGCGCACCATCCTGATCCGGCCGGGGAAGTGCGTGCGTCGGGCGACCGCGAGCGCCCGCACCGCCCGCAGGGCCATGCGGTCCTCGATCGCCGCCCCCAGCTCCGGCTCGTTGGAGTGGGCGAGCCAGATGCGCGGCAGGCCGGTCTGGGTGTGGAGCGGAACCGCGGCGATTGCACGAGTGCTCGCGGCGACCAGCCACGCCTCCGCCCCGCGACGCGCGACGGCGACGGGATGCTCGGGCTGCACGACGACGCGCAAGGTATGTGGAAAGTCGCGGTCGTACGTGGCCGCCGCGACGTCGGGAAGCGCCGCGAGCCGCCGCGCGACGTCCGCGGAGTCGAGCCGCAGCAGGCTCCGCCCTTCAAGCGGCTCTAGCGCCTTCCCCACGTGCGTGGTGACGGAAGGCGGAGCGCCGAGGATTTCGATGCGGCTGAGCGAGAACATCGGCGTCGAGCGCGCCAGCAGGTAGACACCCGCCGCACCGGCCACGATCGCGAAGCCGACGAGCAGCGACCGGCCCGACGGAAGCAGGCGCGCGATCGGCGCGCGCTCGAGCGCGGGCAGGTGGACGACCGCCGCGCGCGTGCGCGCGCGTGGAGGAGGCTGCTGGGGCACGACGCGGCTTTCGCCGCCGCGGGCGGCGCTCCTACTGCAGCGGCGGGAGCTCGAGCGGGCTCAGGAACTCGACCTCGTGCACGAGCTCGACGCCGAACTGCTCGGCCGCGCGACGCCGCGCCTCGACCATCAGCGCCACCGCGTCGGCGGCACGCGCACCGTCGGCGTTCTCGATGAAATTCGCATGCCGCGGCGAGATCTGCGCACCACCGATCCGGTACCCCTTCAAGCCGCACGCCTCGAGCATGCGGCCGGCGCCGAGCTCGTGCTCGGGGTTCTTGAACACGCTCCCGAACGTGCGCTTGTTCGTCGGCTGCGCCGCCTTGCGCAACGCCTGCAGCCGCGCCACGTTTGCCTTGATCTGCTCCTCCGGCAGCGGCGCGAGGGTGAATTCCGCGCGCGCGACAACCTGCCCGTGCTGCAGCTCCGAGTGGCGGTAGCTGAGCCCGAGCTCCGCCGGGGTCAGCCAGCGCGGGCCCTGCTCGTCGACGACGAGCGCGCGACCGAGGATCGCGGCCCAGTCGCTCCCGTACGCGCCGGCGTTCATCCAGACGCCGCCGCCGACGGTCCCCGGGATCGCGCAGGCGAACTCGAACCCACCGAGGCCGGCGGCGCGGACGCGGTGGAGGCAGACGGCGTTGGTGGCTCCCGCGCCGGCGAGCAGCCGCGCTCCTTCGACCTGAACGTCGGCCAGCCCGCCGCCGAGCTTCAGTACCAGTCCGTCGAAGCCGTGATCCGCGACGAGGAGGTTCGAGCCCAGGCCGATCGCGGCCACCGGCAGCTCGCGCTCGCGCGCCCACGCCAGCGCCTGCTCGAGCTCGTCCACCGACTCGGGCCGCGCGAAGGCGGCCGCCGGCCCGCCCGCCCCCAGCGTGGTGAGACGCGAGAGCGCGACCCCTTCCTCGACCTTCACGCGAGCTCCTCGAGCAGCAGCGGCGCGGCCCGCTCGACGTCGCCGGCGCCGATCGTCAGGACGAGGTCGCCCGGACGGGCGCGGCGCGCGACAAAGGCGACGGCGTCCTCGAGCTGCGGAGTCCAGGCGACGGCCATCCCGGGCCGTTCCGTCGCGATCCGCTCGACGACCAGCTTCCCGTCGACTCCGGGCACCGGCTCTTCGCGAGCCGCGTAGAGGGCCGTCACGGCGACCGCGTCGGCAGCGGCCAGCGCGCGACCGAGCTCGTGCGCGAGGTAGCGGGTGCGCGAGTAGAGATGCGGCTGGAACACGACCAGCACGCGGCCGCCGTTCGCGGCCGCGCGAGCCGCGTCCAGCGTCACCTCGACTTCACGAGGGTGGTGCGCGTAGTCGTCGAACACCCGCACGCCGCCGGCCTCGCCGCGTAGCTCGAAGCGGCGCCCGGCACCGGCGAACTCCGGCAGCACGCGCTCGGCCTCTGCCCGTGTCACGCCGGCATGCTCGAGCGCGGCGAGCGCCGCGGCGGCGTTGCGGCGGTTGTGCTCGCCCGTGACGGCGAGCGGGTACGCGACCGGCTCGAGCTCGTCGCCCCGCACCGACTCCGGCGCACGCGCGAGCCAGTGCTCGAACAGCTCCCGCACCTCCGCTTCTGAGGCGAAGGTCGCGTGGTGGTCGAGCTCGACGTTCGTCACCACCGCCACGAGCGGCCGCAGCAGCTCGAGCGAACGGTCGGATTCGTCGCCCTCGGCAACGAGCCACCCCTCGCCCGCTCTGGCGTTGCCCCCGAGCTGCGGGATCTCGCCGCCGATCAGGAACGACGGGTCCTGGCCGAGCCGATCGAGGACGAAGGCGATCATCGCGCTCGTCGTCGTCTTGCCGTGCGCGCCGGCGACGACGATCGACGGCCGCAGCTGGACGAGCTCGGCCAGCAGCTCCGCTCGCCTTCTCTTCACGCGCGCGCGTGACACTTCCGGGTTGTCCGCCGCCACGGCGCTGGAGACGATCACCTCCGCGTCCTGCGGCACGTTCGTCGCGTCGTGGCCGATCACGACGGGGATGCCGGCGGCTTCGAGCCGCTCGATGTAGGACGAGCGCGCGCGATCGGAACCGCCGACGTCGGCTCCCCACTCGCTCGCCACGAGCGCGAGCGCGCTCATGCCTGCCCCGCCGATCCCGACGAACCACAGCCGTCTACCCTCGAGCGGACGCAAGCGCCATCAGCTCCTCCGAGATCTCGTCGGCGGCGTCGGGTCGCGAGACGGCCTTCATCGCAGCGCTCATCTCCTCTAGCCGCCGCTCGTCACCGAGGAGCGACCGCAGCATCTCCGGTACTCGGCCGAGCTCGCTCTCCGGCACGAGGATCGCGCCACCGGCGCTCTGGAAGTAGCGCGCGTTCTTCGTCTGGTGGTCGGCGGTGCCGAACGGGTACGGCACGAGCACTGCCGGCGTCCCCGCGGCCGCCAGCTCCCAGACGCCACCCCCGGCCCGCGAAACCGCGAGATCGACCGCACCGAGCACCGCGCCGTAGTCGTCGCTGAACGGCAGCAACAGGTAGTCCGGACGTGAAACGCGGCGTTTGAGCCGCTCGTACTCGCGCTCGCCGCACAGGTGCACGACCGCGGGACCGCTCGTCCCGAAGCTCTCGATCGCGAGGTCGTTCAGCGCCCGCGCGCCCTGGCTTCCTCCGGCGACGAGCAGCGCCGGACCCGTCACGGGCAGCTCGAGCCGGCGACGAGCCACGGCGCGCGGCAGCGGACGCGACCGGCGCGGAATCGCGCGACCGGTGACGCGGTACTTCGGCGGCTCGCGGCCCGGGATCGGGAAGGAGAGGAAGACGCGCTTCGCGAACGGCGCCGCAAGGCGGTTCGCAAGGCCGACGTGCGCGTCGGCCTCCGTCAGCGCGGTCGGGATCCGCCGACGCGCGGCGGCGACGACCATCGGCCCGCCGACGTACCCGCCT
>Ga0126314_10000296_pt1 | contig 24982 bp, 16 predicted proteins | sample Plot105B_FD_92535 | JGI IMG/M metagenome (GOLD analysis project Ga0126314, IMG submission 92535) | Serpentine soil microbial communities from UC McLaughlin Reserve, CA, USA - Plot105B | ecosystem: Environmental > Terrestrial > Soil > Grasslands | place: USA: UC McLaughlin Reserve, Lake County... | reverse complement strand
TCTGGGAGAACTGGATGACAATGTTGATCCCTCCTCCACCATGCAGGTTGTCAACCGACTGATTAAAGCCAATAAAAATTTTGACTTCCTCATGGTTCCCGGGATGGGTCATTCTCTGGGAGGAGACTACGGTGAGCACAAAAGGCGCGATTTCTTTGTAAAACACTTGCTAAATATTGAACCCCCGCAATGGAACTGGTCTCCAAATATCACTGTCCCTAAATTGTAAATAAAAAGCGAAACCCTGATCGGAAGCCACATTCAGCTTAAGCCCGTGACCCGAAAACCTGAGGCGCTTTGTGTCCTCTTCACGTGGACTATAAAGGAACATTTGTCGTATCACCGGGTAAACAGATTTTCAAATGCTTCGCCTCCCACAAAGGCGGAGACGCACTGAGGTTTGTCATGTTTTATCAAAAGAAAACCTTCCTGGAAGCAGTGGCAATACTGGCTGAAAGTGATGGACTGAATAAGGACGCACCATAATCATGTATGATTTAACAGGGCCCCAAGATGCGGCGGCATAAGCTACATAACTAAACAGCGAAAGGCTTCACAACTCCGTGAACTTTCTTATATGAGTATCACATCATAGCTGTAGCCAAAGCCGAATACGACAGAACAGGGACAAATCTCAGATTTTAATTAGTGATGGAAGATATCAGGCTAGCCAACACAACTTTTGAACTTTGAAACAAAGAATTATTTCAATACATTATCTTAACCCATTCTCAAGCAGGGATTGAATATCCCCCTGGGAGTAATAAATAATGGATCCAACCTTTGTGTATTTTATCGTTCCATTAATCCTTAAATTTTGCAGCGTCCCCGGAGAAATGTTTAACATTTTTCGAACCTCAGCACTTTTTAGCCACTTTTGCGAAGAAGCACTTCTGCTTTCCAGTATCAGTTTTAATTCAGTCAGTAACTCGGATTTGAAGTTTTGAAGATCATCTTTGGTAATTAGATCAATCGTAGCCATTATAGGAAGTTTTATTTTGTGAAGCCTCAGTTCACAGAACTAGCCGTACGCTACTCAGAAGGTATCTGCCAGGTTCAGCTGAGCAAATATAATCAGATTCTGCAAACTGAGGAATCAATCGTTCATTAAACACGAAAACGGCAAACCGTCAGGTGGTGGTATATAATATTACCCTCCCCTGTCCTGGCTCCAGCTTCATTCTTAAGGCAGCCATGTCCTCACTCACTTTATGCTCCACTACTTTAGCATAAATTTGAGTAGTTGAAATCTTTGAATGCCCCAGCATCTTGCTCACCGTTTCGATCGGCACTCCATTACTCAGCGTCACCGTCGTAGCAAAGGTGTGCCTTGCCGTATGAAAGGTCAGGTTCTTGTTTATCCCGCAGATGTCAGCCAGCTCCTTTAAATAAGAGTTTAGCTTCTGGTTGCTGTAGGAGGGTAAAAGCCTGTCCCTGTATAACTGATCGGGGCCATGTCTGTATTTTTCGATAATCTCCGCCGGCACAGAAAGAAGCGGAATTTTTACCGGCACAGAAGTTTTCTTCCGTTTACACATGATCCAACGACCACCGTCTACACCTATGCTCATATGAGAGGAATTCAGACTCATCACATCGATATAGGCAAGTCCGGTATAGCAACTGAATACAAAGAGATCACGGACAATCTCAAGTCGATTGATCTCCAGTGCTTTTGATTTAATGGCATTCAGCTCATCCTTATCCAGACAATGGCGTTCCACCTTATCAAATTTAGGTTGATGTGCAGTAAAGGGGTATTTTTCAATCCATCCTATTTTTAAAGCCAGGTGAACCATTTTACAAAATCGTTCCAGGTGTTTCATAATGCCGTTATTGGCCATTGCAATCTCCCCTCTTCTGTTTTTCTGCTTTCTAAGGAACTGATGGAAATCATTAAAAAATTGAAAGCTCAATTGAGATAACTCCAGATCAGCAGTACCAAATTGTTTTTTAACAAATGCCAAAAGATACTTCTGGGAAGTCATGTAATTTTTCATCGTCCCCCATTCCAGATGATCTCCTTCAGTCTGGTTGTGATAAGTTATCAGCGCAACTAATGTATTACCAGATGCGGGATTATCATCTATGATGTCCCGGAGCTGCTCAATGGTCATTTTAAGGCGCCGGGCTTTCATATCTTCGTAAACGTCAGCAATCTTCGCGTGAAAATTAGAAAGAAAGCTATTCAGCCTTGCTACATCTTCCTTATTTCCTTTTGCAACCCCTTTGGCAGTGTTCCAGCGGCTATCCTCAACAGACTTTCCTGTAGAGATTTCAAGTCTTTTTCCGTTGAGCGTAATTCGGGCCACAACGGGGCTTTTTCCATCCTTATTTACCCTTGTTTTTTTAAGATAAAAATTAATGGTTAATGTGTTTTTTTCATTCATCATTTTATGTCAATTTATCGGTTAAAAATCGATCGGTTTTGACATGAAAAAGGGACCAAGTGAATTCCTCGAGGGACCATCAAAAATCTAGCTTCATTATACCTTAGAGGCCACTTTTTAAAAATGAAACAAAGCAGTTTTGACAGAAAAAGGGACCACTTTTTTTTATCCTCAAAAATTTGAGTTTTGATTCAAAAAAAGGTCATCAAATCATGCAAAATCAAGTACAGAATTGCACTGATTATCGAGACATGGAAGTGCTTTCGAGGGACCAAAAACTTTGAGATTCAATAATGGTCCCGAATATGGTCCCTTTTATATTGAATTTACTTGATATTGTTTGATATGCCTCTGAACAAAAAAGGCCTCAAATCATAGATTTAAGGCCTTTTTGATAGAATTTGATTTTCTATTCGTCGGGGTGGCAGGATTCGAACCTACGACCTCCACATCCCAAATGTGGCGCGATACCGGGCTACGCTACACCCCGAACTGGTATCTTCTTTTTTCATTATAACAATTGCTCATCTAAGCAATTTTGTCGGGGTGGCAGGATTCGAACCTACGACCTCCACATCCCAAATGTGGCGCGATACCGGGCTACGCTACACCCCGAACTTGGTATCTTTGTCCATAGCCTTAATTGCTACGGGACGCAAAGATATAAAAAAAACATATCGATGCAAATTATTTAAACTGTCTTTAACATTAAAACACCCACTCTAAACACGTCAAAAAAAGCTGTTTACTATAAATCAACCACTTACCGAGAATGGCGTTCCAATTAAGTTGAAAAATTTCTTATTTATTGTACCTCAACTTTTGATTTTGCTTTAGCAATACCTTTTCAAGCTGCGCATAGGGCACATCCTGAACTGAAGTTTTACCATCAATCGCCAATATTGCAGCCGCAGCGGCAGACTCCCCCAAAATCATAAATACGGGTTCCATTCTTGCCGAACCATACGCAATATGTGAACTCGACAGGCAGACCGGAACAAACAAGTTCGTACACTCATCAGCTTTTGGTACAATGGCCCCATAAGCGATGCTGTAAGGCAGGGGTGCCTTGACCCCAATGTCTCCTTCATTTTGAACAAATCCCTTATCAGTTACATAACGTTGCGTATTGTGAGAATCCAGGGAATATGATCCCATCCCTATAGGATCCGGAACCTCTTTTTTCCCCAACACCTCATTTTCAGTCATCACATAATCGCTCAGCATTCTCCGTGCCTCCCTGATGTAGAGCTGGTGCGGCCAATTGTTGTTGTCTCTGAACTCATCCTTAGAAAGCCCCCAGGTCTTTAATTTGTCCTGCAATTTCGCAGGTACCCGGGGATCTGTAATCATAAAATAGTATAACCCTTTCTGATAATCTTCATGAGCCTTTATAATATTCCTGCGTTCGGCATAAGAGGCTTCAGGATAATCGTAATTCATCCCGATATAGTCTGTACTGAACGGGCCGTGGTTATTGGTATCTGTCTTGCGGTTTGGAATGTCGTCAAATTTATCAAACAGTTCAGTCCAGCCACTCTGAAATACCCTTGCAAGCAACTCATAGTTTTCAGAATCATAACCGTCAGGTTTTGGAAAAGTAATGCGGTTATCCGGATCATTGGTCAGGCACATCCTGAAACAATAAGCCTGAAGCTTTTTATCGCCCTCCCCCTTCAATCCTGGCGCTTCGGCAGATATCCCGGCAAGCAAGCCGCTGTTCCTGTCTCCAGGAACCTTGTAGGGGTCTACCGGCTTTTTAAAATGATGTCCGTGTTGAAATACCTCCGTCTGCACGCCGTTCCATTCTTCTCCATAAACAGCTCCAGATTCCCGTCCAATATGATAGCTTACCTTAGCGGCAGCCATAAGGTCACCTTCGTAGGTGGCATCGATAAAGATTTTCCCGGTAAAGATTTTTTCACTTAATGTGCGGATGCTGATGATCCGGCCATTCTTCATCACCACACCATTTTTTCTTTCCAGCAATTCCTCACGATATACCTTGATCTTGTTTTCTCTTATAAAATCTTCCATGATCTGTTCCGCCACATGAGGCTCAAATATCCACATTGTCCGCTCTTTACCATCCATAGCGGGTGTACCCTGTCCCTTATTGCCATATTCTTCCTTCTTCTGCCATCTCCAGGCCTGTTCCTGCTGATAGTACAAGTATACCCGATGATAAAATTCTCTCGAAAGCCCCCCTATCACTTCCTTATTTCCGGTATCCGTAAATCCAAGTCCACCCGATGATAAGCCGCCCAAATGCTTGTCGGGTGATACTATGATCACCTTCCTACCGTCGCGGGCGGCACGAACCGCTGCCGTAACCGCAGCTGAAGTACCACCGTAAATGATAATATCTGCTTTGTAGATATCTATTTTTGCCGGGAAAGAATTTGCTCCGGCATTAACCGAAAACAGGCACAACAGGAAGGGTAAAAGTATTCTATAAGATTGCATGTGACTCATAACAAAAGGATTCTTTTAATTGAATTAACTAAATATCTTAATTAATTCAATTAAAAGAACCCTGCCGTTGAAAGATTGCACTAAAGAATTTCAATCATCAGCCTGCCGTGAAGCGGTAGGTTGCTCCGGCCTGCGTACTGAATGAATAGCTGTGATTTACCCCGTCAACTGTACTTTTCAATTTAAAGGCAGCTTTTAAAGCATTCGGAACATGAAGTTTGCAGGCACCGCCCGATAAGGATTTCAGCGTCAATGCGACAACCTTTCCATTCTTCCATTCCATGTTTACGATCTCAAAATTACCTCTCGCCCGCAGCCCCTTAACCTGGCCATTTGCCCATTCATTTGGCAAAGCCGGAATGAGCTGGATGTCTCCGGTCTGGCTTTGTACCAGCATTTCAGATACACCTGCGGCATAACCAAAGTTTCCGTCGATCTGAAATGGAGGATGCGCACAGAACAAGTTGCTGTATACGCCACCACCCTGGTTATAATCCGTTCCTACACCACCAACGGGGGTAATGAAGTTTTGAATAATTTTGTAGGCATGATTGCCATCTTGTAATCTTGCCCAGAAATTGACCTTCCATGCCATAGACCAGCCAGTAGATTCATCTCCCCTTGCCTGCAGGCTCACTTTAGCGGCTTCTGCAAGTTCGGGTGTTTTTATGGTGCTGATCTGTTTACCCGGATGAAGCGCAAATAAGTGCGAAGCATGCCTGTGGTTATCCTTCGGATCATCACGATCCGTCTCCCATTCCTGCAGCTGTCCCCATTTCCCGATCTTCGGCATCAACAGGTGTGCCCTCAGATCAGCAATATGGTCTCTGTATTTTTTATCTATCTTCAACACATCCGCTGCAGCAATGTAATTGGTAAAGAGGTCATAAATGATCTCCTGATCATACGTTACCCCGTCTTCAGTAGGTCCGTGCTCCGGTGACCAGCCATTGGGAGCCACCAGCACGCCATCAGATCTTCTTTTAAGGTGATCATCCCAAAACTCGGAGATCTCCTTCAACAGCGGATAACCGTAGGTCTTTAAATAAGTAAAATTTTTTGTAAAGGCATAATGCTCCCAAACATCCTGTACATACCATGCACTGCCTGGAGTATTCCACAAGAAACTCTCCCCCCCGAATATATTATTCTCTGTCTTAACTGTCCAGCCTCTTACACCGGGATATTCCTTTTGCGTATTCACCTTTTTTACTTCACGCATGCTGTTGATGTAATCCAGGTAAGGATAGTGACACTCTGAAAGGTTGGTCGGCTCTGCAAGCCAGTAATTCATCTGAATGTTGATGTTAGAGTGGTAATCTGAGCGCCATGGCGGATTGTTGCTTTCATTCCACAGGCCCTGCAAATTCGCAGGCAGCCCTCCTTTTCTCGATGAGCTGATCAGCAGGTACCTGCCATACTGGAAAAGCAATTCTTCAAGTCCGTGGTCGGTTGCAGCCTTATAGTTAATTAATCTTTGATAAGTTGGTGTTGAACGCTGCGTTTCATTGGTAGTACCCAGTTTCAGCGTCACCCTGTTAAACAAAGTCTGGTAATCCTTCAGGTGGTTTGCTTTTAACAATGCGTAAGTTTTAGCCGATACCTGGGCGATAGCCGCTTTCACCTTAGGGCCCGGAGCAGCACCTCTCCAAAACTGACTGCGTTTATTGCTGTAATCAGTTGCCGCAGAAAGCAATATGGTAAAGGCATCCGCATTGCGGACGTTAAACTGGAAGCCACCGTTTCCATCAGGTTCAATAATGTTCGAGCCTCCCTCAGTCTTCACCAATATGCTCGCATTATAAGAAAGTCCGTTATCAAGCTTACCCTGAATTTGCAGGCTGAGCCCTAAAGGTGAAACCTTTGCCTGATGTGCATCCTTAAGCTGGATCTTAGCAGAATAGGCGCCTTTTTTACCTGCCGTATACCGCAATACCATTACCTTATCAGGGAAACTGCAAAAATATTCACGCTTAAATGATACATTATTTGAGGTATAGGTAATCAGTTGTGTTGCGGTATTCAGATCAAGCAGGCGTTTATAATCTGAAGGAACTGCTGACGCTGAATCTGCACCCTGAAAATCGACAAAAAGATCACCGAAGGCCTGATAAGCACCTGTTTCCGTTTCATCCCCGGTCCATAAACTGATTTCATTAAATTGAATATGTTCCCTGGACAGTCCGCCAAACACCATTCCGCCAATCCTTCCGTTGCCCATAGGGTAAGCATCCGTCATCCAATTTTTAGCAGGCTTATCGTCCCATAGCTGAAGTGCGGGGCTGCTTTTTATACTTTTATTAGGCTGTGCCCTGAGATCGCTCAAATTCAGCATGAGCTGAAAAAACAGGAACATGATCAGCAGTGGGATACAGTTTAGATACAGTTTCATTTTTGGGCTGGTTTAATTGATAACAATGATACTTAAAGATATGAATCAGATATTCAATTATTCTAACAACCTTATAAGCTATTTTGACATTGCGTCGTGCTTAAGCAAACGTAAAATGCCTGGCATCTATATTATTTTCCTCCAAGCCTCCTTTGTTCTGCATCAAGACCTGTCGAGCGGCTCCGCTCCGATTTAACGGTTGTTTTTCCGAACCGGTAAGTAAAGGTAAGTCTCGCATTGGTGGTTGTACCCCATTGCTCCAGGTTGTATACGTTACCCGGTAAGGTACTGAACACCCTCGATCTCTGGCTATGAAACAAATCGCCTATACCAAGTTTTAGATTGCCGTTTTGATTCGGGAAATTGTAACGCAGACCTGCATCGGCACTCAGCATACTCTTCACCTTAAACGCACCATCAATCTGAGGTGTACTGGTGTATACTGAAGCGTCTGCGCTAAATTGCTTGCTCAGCGTAAAGTTGTTCTGGGCATATAAAGAAGCACTGTACTGTTTTGAATTTAAATCCGTACCATTAAGATCCGGTGCCTGGATCTGTTTGTAATAGCCCACCAGGTTATGGTTCATGCTCCACCATTTATTGATCTTAACAGGAAAATTGAATGTAAGTGATACAATATCATTCGACGCAAGGTTAAGTACGGTTTGATACATTGATTTTTTCACCTCATTCTGCAGCAGGATCTGCGCAATCACGTCTGAAGTATGGGAATATCCAAGGGCGACACTGTATTTTTGCTTCAGCAGATAAGTCGCCTCAAAGTTTGTTGAATACTCTGGCTTCAGGTTAGGATTACCCTCGTTATAAGTATACTGATCGAGATAAAATATAAACGGATTCAGGTTCTGATAATTGGGCCTGTTGATCTTTCTTGAATAAGACAAACTGGCTACATGATCTGCGTCAAAATTACGGCTCAGCGTTACTGATGGAAAAAGATCCGTATAGGTTCGCTCGGTTAGCTGATTTGTCGTCACTGAATTGCCCGTAGAGTTTGTCCGTTCAGCACGGAGACCGGCTTGTAATGACATTTTACCCGCAGTAACATTAACAATAGTATAGACAGCACTCACCCGCTCATCGTATTTAAAGCGGTTGCTCCTGCCAGCATCCGGCACCCATTGGCCGTTGAGATCATTCTCGTAAACAAAATTATTATCACTTTCAACATCTGCCACCTTAATACCGGCCTCCAGTTTAAACATCTTATTCAGCGGCAATACATAATCTGCCTTGATGGCCTTAATGTCAATACCCGAAGGTGCAAAGTTCCTGTAGATCTGTCCGTCCTTAAAGAAAGTTCCGTTTGGAAGAAAAAACCTGTTTACAAAACTTGCATTATTGGTGCGGTCAAAGGTAGAATAATCAGCGTCGATCGTAATTTCCTGGCCAGCTGTATCCAATACCCCTTTATAATTGATATTGTATGAAAAATTCCTGCTGTCTGACCAGTTTTTACCTGGTGTCTGCAATATGGAATCGGGCCGTTCAAATGAATCACCTATCGCAATTCTGCTTAAACCCTTCTGATCAAAGGCGTTCACATTTCCCTTAACCAATATCCCGACTGTATGATTTTTGTTCAGGAAGAAGTCGGTACCAACCTTAAAGTTATTTGCTGAAAAAACCGAAGTATCTCTATTTCTCTGGCTAAAATACAATTGCTTCGAGTTCAGGCCAGGTGTTACCCGGTCTATTGTCAGATTTTCCCTGAACGGCCACCTGCTATAGTCGTAGGTTCCAAATACATTAAAAAATTGCTTGCGGTAGTTAAGATTAACCAGACTGCTCGCCTGCAGGTCCTTATTGTAACCTGCCCCAAGCGTCACATTTCCATTAAACCCTTCTGCACGGTTCTTTTTGGTTTTAATATTGATGATGCCACCTGTACTGTTGGCCTCATACCGTGCTCCGGGATTGTTAATGATCTCTATGCTTTCAATCTCTGCGCTTTGCATAGATTTGAGCAGATTGACCACTTCTGCACCGCTCAGATAGGTTTGTTTACCATCAATGGTTACCAGTACATTGCTTTTTCCTGCAAGAGAGATGTTTTCATTATGGTCAACAGTTACTCCCGGTGCCTTCTTCAGCACCTCCAAAGCAGTAAGGCCGGCCGCCGACGGTGTGGCATCAACATTAAAAATCAGCTTATCTCCTTTTCGTTCCAAAACAGGCTTTGAGGCCGTTATGCTCACCTCGTTGAGTTTATTGGTATTCTCCTTTAGCAGGATTGGCGGAAGTTCATACGTAGCAGACTCCTTAAGCTGGAATACTGCTGTTTTTACTTTTTCATACCCTACTGATGTTGACAGGATATAATAAGTACCGGGAGCGGCAGCAAGACTGAACTTACCGTTTCCATCAGTAATTGCTGTACTTACCAGCACAGAATCTTTAGCGGTATATAAAAGTACACTTGCGGCCGGCAGTGTTTGCTTGTCATCCTGTACGGTTCCCCTGATCTTTTGCTCTTGCTGGGCAGAAAGCCCAAGTGGCAACATATAAAACAAAGAAAGAAATGTAAATCTCAAATAGGTTTTCATCAATAATTGGTGTGTGGTTACAACAATAAGATGAAATCTAAAAGAATTGGTTACAGCACGAGTGAAATAATTCCGCCAATAAACAACAAAATCTATCTTACCTTAAAGAAAGCAGGCATAATGTCTAGTTTAGGCCGGTATATTCAGTACCCATGTAAGCCCCCCATTTGACTGGTTTTGTTACTTTATAAGAAGTGCTATACCTGGATATTGAAAATCCAAGTGGATTTAAAGGTTCGGTACTTTCCGCATTAAATTTTACAGCGCTGTAAATTACATCCAGGTAATTGTCTTTATCCAGATCACCAATCCATGGAGTAGAGGCTTCATTACTTCCCTGCAAGGTATCGCCGATAACATATTGCCTGCTTTCTTTGAAATTAAATGCCACCAGGTAACTATAAAAAATGGTTGTTTTGTTTTTCCAGCCCATCTCATTTTTATTGATAAGCACTTCGTCATACCCGTCACCATTTAAATCTGCCGACACTGGTGATGAATACTGGTATCCGAGCACCGTTACTTCATAGCCGATTTTTCCGATCTTCCCATCAACCATAAATAATTTGGACTTCGGCAGGTTAGGAAATGTACCTATCCCATAATTGGTAAAGAAATCAGGCACATCGTCTTCATTAAAATGGCCAACCGCCGGAGTTGAATACGATTCGGAGCCAGGGATCTGAACCTGCCAGATCAGCGCATCATTCTTTCCGTTAATTGCCATCAAACGCCCATCTACAGCATTTACCACGATATCTTTGAAACCATCTGCAGTGATATCAACCAGGACGGGAGGACCGATAAAACCTTTTGTATCGCTTGTTGCCAGTATCTTAGCATTGGAAATATCACCCCGCATAATATCCTTTAACTTCGTGCGGTAAAGATGTCCTCCAATAGTCTCACCCCCGGTTCCAAAAAAAATACTGATGTCATCACCAGTCTTCAAACAGACCACAGACATGTAAGTTTCTCTGCCGTCAGGTACTTTTACATTTGCCAGGATCTTTCCGCTGCTACTGCTCAGCACCAGTAATCTTCCCGCAGGCCTGTCGGGATCATTGGGTGGTACAAGCGGATTACCGCCATTGGCAACAATCAGATCTTCCAGTCCATCAAGATCCTGATCGGGTACAAACTGCGGTGTGGTAAAATTATACCAGCCAGAATCTGCTGGATTTGGGGTCTTACGCTGGTCAAAAAACTTCCAGATCAATTTCCCGTTGGTACCATCAAGCGCCATTAACTCAGACCAGCGTCCGCCGATGAATACATCGGGCACTCCATCATAGTTGATATCCCGAAATATAGCTGAACCAACAATTTGATTGTCAGCAGAAGCTTTCCATAACAACTTCCCCGTGGCTCCATCAATTGCTATCACCGCAGTATCACAATGAAAGTTTTCCTTTCCTCCTGTTCCCATAACAACATCTAAAACCCCGTCATTATTGAGATCTGCCGTTCTGGAAGAAGATGATGAGCCAATTTTATCCAAATAAGTAGTCCAGCTATTTTTATCCAATGAAGTACTGTTACACGACAAATGAAGTAGTGCCGCCAGAATTAGCGCACTTAACATGCATCTGTACTTAGCGTAACCCAGTAATTGTTTTTTCCCTGAATGCATATGATTTGGCCTGAGATTTAGTAAAGGAAACCAGGAATAAACTTACGTGTTCATTCCTGGTTTCCTTATTGTTTTATTGATACTTTTTATTTTGGCAGGCTTTCATTATACTGAATCTCACCAACAGGTAACACCCATACCGCAGCAGCATATGGATAGGTCAGGACATTGTTAGGTCTGCCTGCAGCACGCTCACCCGCAGGTATTGGCAGATGTAAAGCGCGTAAATAGTCGATCCGGTCTCCCTCCCATGACATTTCCTTTATACCTTCATTGTTAATCTGGTCTTCAGTTACAGTAAGGAGTTCATCCAAGCCGGCCCGCTTGCGAATCACATTGATATCTGATGTTGCTCCCGCAGCGTTGGACTGCCTGAACCTGATGATTGCCCTGGTCAGGTACATTTCAGAGAGGCGGAAAATTGGCAGGTTACTTTCAATGCCAACAGGTGCACGCATGTATTTATTGCCCCAGACATAAGGTTCGTTAGCACCCTCCAATTCAAATTCGTAGATGCCTGATGCACGTTCTTCCGGCGTCTGATTCGCCTTATACGGTTCCAGCCTGTAGTACAGTTGCGTATACCGTTTGTCCTTACGTGCTTCATCTGTTTCTGCCAAATTGTTATCCATCCAGCCCAAAGTTTTCAAGATCTTATTACTCATCACAAAACCTCTCCATGGACAGAAACTATTGTTACCACCAGTTGAAGCCGGACCTCCACCAGACTTAGCGTCCATATGTGATTTATTGTAACTTAGAAATACAAGCCACTGACTGCCTTCCTGCGGATCAAAGAATGGAAACTGCCAGATCGTTTCCTTTCCCCTTGCTTCGGTATCTTTGTTCCAGGCCTGAATCGGGTCTTCAGTCAGATTATAACGGCCGCCATTTTGATCAATCACATAATCAAGTTCCTCCAGCGCTTTAGGATAGTTACCCATCTGGAAGTATACTTTCGCCAGCAAAAATGCAGCACCAAACCTGTCTATCCGTCCGTTCTTATAATTCAAGGGATGTTTGGAAGCATCATAACCTTCCGGAAGCAGGGATTTTGCCCTAATCAGATCTGCTACAATCCGTTGCCAGATTTCCTCTGTAGTACCGATATATGGCTTAGAGGCTTCATTTTGGTTCTTTGGAAAAGTAAGGCGCAGCGGCAATATCCTGGCGTCATTTCCACCTTCTGTCTTATACCACGGCAGATGACAGGTAGCCAGTTCATGATAAGAAATTGCCCGCAGGAACAGCAGTTCACCTTCAATGCGTGGTATATTATTTTGAACTTCTGTTGCGGGGGCATTTGGAAAAGGATTGCCATTACTATTCTGAAGGAATTCCAGCGCATGGTTTACATTGGTAATTACCTGGTAGGTAGCACCAAGATTGCCCTGCATATTTCCCATATCAACCTCAAACTGCCTGTAATACATGGCATCTCCCGGGATATCTCCACCCTCACCAGGAATCCAATACACCGCATCCTCTCCACCTGTTTTTATAAACCTGTGACCGCCCATAATTCCGCCACCCCAGCTGCCGCCAACAAAAGCACTGTAAACACCCACTACCGCACGGTCATATTCATTTAAAGTTAACCATGGAGTTTCAGGAGGCGATTGCAATTTGAAGAAATCCTTTTTACAGGCACTTATAACTGCAATGATAATAATGCCAGACAGGCATATATACATTTTAATATTTTTCATCTTATTATTCTTTATAATTAAAACTTAACAGAAAGTCCAACAGTATATGTTTTTAACTGTGGCATATAGCTGTTATTGTCAATGAAACCCTGGCCTAAATTGGCATCCAACCCAGTACCTGTATTGCCAAGCACCTCAGGATCGTATCCCGGAAAGTCACTAAAAGTCAATAAGTTATTTCCTGTAAGGTATACCCTTACTCCTTTCAGCTTTAAACGGCTCAGCACAGCAGCAGGAAGCGTATATCCAATCTGGACTGTACGCAAACGGATGTAATCTCCCTTATATAAATATTGGCTTGGATTGGTGTTATTCGTATTGGTGTAAGAAGTACCCAATGACGGATTTCCCTGGTTATCATAAAGATATACGTTATCCCAGCGCAACTGAGGATATTTGGCGTCGCGGTGTTCCGGAGTCCAGGTATTGCCGATAATATCTTTTCTAAGCACATTCCCTCCTACGGTAATATAGCTTTGCCACTTTTCCATGTTATCGTAGATATAATTACCACCTGAAAAAGTAAAAAGTACACTAAGATCAAAATTTTTGTAGCTGAAGGTATTATCAATCCCCCCAAAATAAGTAGGAATACTTCCTTTTCCATCGAGCATAAATTTGTTATTACCCAGGTTGGATGAAGTTGCCGGAATCTTAGCACCGGTTCTCACCGTTTCTCCGGTAGCTGCAAATACGGAAGCATCCCGTTCCCATATCATTTCAATACCTTTATCAGGGTCAATACCAGCCGATTCAGGCAAATACCAAATACCCATAGCATGTCCCTTTTTGCTGATGTTATTTGCCATAACCAGCCCTGCCGTGCGGTCTGCCACAGGCGACAGGTTCAGGACTTTGTTGTGCATGGTAGTCAGATTAAAATTGGTAGACCATTTAAACTTGCCGGTGTTCAGATTGACGGTTGACAAATTAAACTCAAAGCCCCGATTGGTAATGTCTCCTATATTTCCCCAAATATTTGGATTATATGGCAAGCCCACAGAAGGGGGCAATGGAATTTGAAGCAGCAGATCACTTACTTTCCTATTGTAGTACACCACCGAGCCTGATATCCTGTTTTTAAACAATCCGAAGTCCAGACCAACGTCGTAACTGTTGGTTGTTTCCCAGGTGATATCGTCTGAAGGAAGATTACTTACCTGTGTACCGACCCTGGTAACCCCACCTTCAGTTAGGCCATAAACCCGATTTCCAATGTAATTGATGAAATTAAGGTTCCCTGGAATCGACTCGTTTCCGGTTTGGCCAAAACTTCCCCTCAGCTTCATGAAATTTATAAATTTTGAAGTTTTCAGGAAGTTCTCGTCAGACAAAATCCAGCCTGCGGAAACAGCAGCAAAGTTTCCATACCTCAAATCACTTCTGAAAGCAGAAGAGCCGTCACGTCTGAAACTGAGTCCAAACAAATACCTTTCAAGGAACGAATAGTTTGCTCTTGCAAAATAAGACTGAAGATACCGCTCGTTCATGCCACTATAAGCAATATTTTGGGTAGCGGGCGTACCCAAAAACTGAAGTGTACCCGTCAGGTTCAGGCCACCCATATTTTGCTGATACCTGTTTGTACGCTGCGCTTCCGTACCGGCAGTGACATTAAACTTATGATGGTCAATCGCTGCCGTATAAATGGCATATACATTATAATTGTAACTCTTATTCGTATTGATCTGTTCTGAGGCCGAAGATCCATCGTCGTTATTGGTGTTTTGTACCAGGTCACGTGATACCCAATTCCTGCTGTTGTCCTGGATCAAATCAAATGAACCCTCCGTTCTCAGTGATAAACCTTTTACCCATGGAAGGCTGTATTCTGCCCATACACCACCAAGACCGCGTAATGTTTCAATTCCGTTTGCACGCATTGAAGGGTCTGTTTGGGCTACAGGGTTGTTAATGGACAATTGATTCCAGTACTGGCCCGGATTATCAAACTGATGAATAGGATACCATGGCAAGGCCCCGATATTTGCGGCAGAAAACCCGCTGCCTATATTGCCCGAGCTCGCCAGTTCCATCCGCCCGCCACCAGAGGTTACACGGTCGTTTTCGATGTAAGACAAGTTGACCCTGACACCGACCTTCAAATTATCAACAGCCTGGAAATCCAGATTTACACGCCCCGAAAATCTCTGAAAATCATTGTTCTTCAGGATTCCCTTATCTTCACGATAATTAAGAGAAGTATAAAAACTCAGCTTTTCTACGGAATTATTCGCACTCAGATTTAGTTCACGGGACTTTCCTGTTCTGAGCAGCTCTTTAAACCAATCGGTCTCCGTATTTTCGGCCTGTGCCCTGGTAATGGAATTTCGTGCATTTACATTATCAGACGGGAAAAGGTTTATATTTCTCATTACATCCGTAGGTGCCAGACCAGAGTTTTTTCTGGCCTGATCTACCAGTTCAAACCATTCTTTGGTATTCACAAACCCCACATCTTCAGCAGTTCTTGTTAAATTTGAAATTCCCTGAGAATAATCAACATTAAAGCCGCCCTGCCCGGTCTTACCCGATTTGGTGGTAATGATGATTACACCATTAGCTCCCCTGGAGCCATAAATTGCAGTTGCAGCCGCATCCTTGAGTACATCAATTGATTCAATATCATTCGAATTGATAGAAGCCATCGGACTCTGCGGGGTTGAATTGGCGTTTTGAGCCAGTCCATCCATGCTGCTGTAAACAGGCATCCCGTCTATAATATAAAGCGGATCGGTACCTGCGGAAATGGAATTGACCCCGCGAACTAAAATTCTTGCCGGTGAACCCGGTGAACCGCCAGACCCAACGATCTGCAGACCTGAAGCGCGCCCCTGCAATGCATCAGTAAAGTTTGACGAGGAAAGCTTTGTTAATTTGTCCTGTGTTATGGTAGCGATAGAGCCGGTAACCTCCCTTTTTACCTGGCTGCCGTAGCCCAGCACCACCAGCTCATTCAACTGAGACACCTGCTCCTTCATAATTATATTCAGATCGGCATTCTGGCCATCATCGACTGTTATATTTTTTGTTTCCGTGGTGTAGCCAATATAGTGGTAAGCGATCTGATAATTTCCCGGAGTGATATTGACAAACATATAGTTGCCGTTTTCATCAGTGGTTTTTCTCAGTTCGGTATCTTTGCCCTTCAACACAATAATAACTCCAGCCATCGGGCCCTTATCATCTGTCACCTTTCCTTTTAAAATACCAGCAGCTACTATGTATGTTGTTCTGATCTGATCAATAGCTTTTATTACAATAGTCTTATCCACAATAGCATAAGTTAAAGGCTGGCCTGCAAAACACTGTTTCAGTACATCTTCCAGTGAGGCATCCGAAACTTCTATATTTACCAGCCTGGTTCGGCTAAGCAAGTCATCTCCATAAAGAAACTGGTACCCGCTTTGCTTCCCAATTTGTTTAAAAAGCGATTTTAAAGATGTGTTTCTGGCAGACAGGTTGATCCGCTGCGCGTTAGCCGCCAGCCCTATCTGAAGAAACAAGGTGATCAATAAAACAAAAGTAATTTTAGCCCGCATAATTATTCGTTTGGTTAGTAACGGGTTAATTTCTGGCAAGGTTAAACCCGGTTTCAATTGTTGGCTAATAAGTAGTATATACTTACCCACCAATAAATTATAAAATTTCATACATTTGGTTTGGTTAGATTTTCCAGGTCATTATGCGCTCAACGCGCCGGATGACGGGAGTTATTTGATTTTTTGTTTAGACGCATGGATCAATAAGAAAATCTAAACGCTACCGGGAGTGTTTCAGCACTTCCGGTTCTTAGATTAACTTAATCGTGTATAAGTTATGGCATAACGGTAATTCTCCTTTCTTCAATTTTAAAGTGAACAAGATCAGTTAATTCGAGCATTTTCAATACCTCTGAAACATTGGCATACCGGGATATTGTTCCTGTAAAAGTCTTTCCCGAAATATCCCCTTCATACACAATCTCTACGTTATACCACCTGGATACCTGGCGCATGATTTTTTCTATAGGCTGGCTGTTAAAGCTGATTTTATTATTTTTCCAGGCCACGACTTCCTCGGTATCCACATTATCGACCACAATTTTTCCATTCCTTGCAGACATGATGGACTGCTCTCCGGGTTTAAGCAAACGGTTAACACCCGTTGTTGAAATCCTTACACTGCCTTCCAGTAAAGTTGTATTGTAAAATTCTTCTTCCGGGTAAGCATTGACATTAAAGTGCGTACCCAATACCTCTATGGTTTGCATACCGGTTTTAACCTTAAAAGGCTTAGATTTATCCTTAGATACCTCAAAATATGCTTCCCCCGTTAACTGAACACTTCTTTCTTTTGAGGCGAACCGTACAGGAAAGCGCAATGAAGACGCAGCATTCAGCCAGACTTTAGTACCGTCCGGTAAATTAATCTGATAAGCCCCTCCCCTGGGTGTAGAAATGGTATTGTAAGATGCTGTATTACCTGCCGAGCCCGCAGACTTCTCTAAAGCAACATCAACAGTATAGATCAGCTGACCATCTTTAGCTTTCTTTATCGTCAAACCTGATTGACTTGCGATAACCCCATTATTTGCTTCGTTCAACACCACACTTCGGCCATCAGCCAGTGTTAAAATTGCCTTATTGCCGCCTGGTTTAATGTCTATTTTTGTATTCCGGGCCTTACTGATCAGAACCTTTTTAGGCGGGGACTGATAAAAGTATAAACCTGCAGACAATATAATGAGCACCGCTGCAGCATAACCCATGATTTTAAATAGTCTGAAATTGTTGTTCGCCGTATGGTTTTGAGGAAGATCTTTAATGTGCCTGTCAATTATATTCCAGCTCTCTGCCTTTTTTTGCATAGGATCAGCAGCGTCCATAGGAATACGTCTTTTTAAAGATTCTTCCATGTAAAAGCGTTCTATCAGCGCTTTCTCCGCTAATGTGCAGTTTCCTTCTAAATATTTATCCAGAAGCTCCTTTAGGCTTTGTTTGTTCATCCTGATATTTGGCTAATGATGTAAAGACACCTGCCACAGCCTTAGGGAGTAGAAGATTTAAAAATTTATTTTGTATAGAAATAGGTCATCAGAATAAATACTTCTGATACACCGATTTTTAGCCGCAGCACCTTAATTGCATTTGCGACCTGCTTTTTTACAGTCTTATCAGATATACCCAGCTTATCGGCAATTTCACGGTGAGATAAATATTCCTTACGGCTGCAGATAAACACTGCCTTCATTTTATCTGGAAGATTTTCAATTTCTTTATCGATGGCCCTTGCCAGTTCTTTTTCGCTGATCTGATCAAGAATGGTGTCGTCCATTACAACAATATAATCTGCCAGGGCGTCAATAAATTCATCATAGTTTTTTCGCCTGCGAATAGCATTCAATACCCTATGCCTTGCGGATATATACAAGTAACCTGCAAGATTGAACTTAGGGTCCAGTTCCACTGATTTTGTCCATAGGTGCATAAACAGCTCCTGAACAACATCCTGTGCTTCAGATTCGTCTCTGAGCATTTTGAGGCAGTGGATATATAAGCCGTCCCAATACCTGCTATAAATCTCGGAAAAAGCAGCATCGTTACCTGATCTTAACAATCCGGTTAGCTCCACATCCGATAATTTACTGTAAATGCTCATTTAAATACAAATAAAATTAAAACGTAATAATCCCCAAATACAAGCAATATCATTTAATCCCGGGTTTAATAAATATAGATAGTTTATATCAGATTCAACCCTGCGCAATAAAAATTCATCCCATATTTTTTGTTCCATCACATTTGTTTAATTCCGGCAGTATTCAGCATTATCAACACGGCATAAAACGGGTTAAAATAAAATCCAATAACCACTGCTCCAGCCGATTCTCATATAGTTTCCATTTGCCACGGTTTATTCAGCAGCATTATTTAGCTTAGTATATAATTTAACACCAGTCAAACCAATTTCCGGTATGAAGCGTTTCTCCCAACTTATACTTTTACTGCTGTGTTTTTGCTCAGCAAAAACACAGGCACAGGATTTTGACAGTACCGGTATCTCCAGAGAAAGATTAAAATATTATTTAAAACGCGCCGTCACCATGGCAGAGTTTCTGGCTGTAGATCCTTATGCCAATGATGGCCCTTATCCCTATAAAAAAGATGACCTGCGCCTCATTCATCATATTGGCGCCAAATTTATCGGCCGTGCCATTTACCGTTGGGGTAAGGAAGCAGAATTGGCCAATCCGGATTTTTTTAATCAAGCAGCAGGCTTGATTAAGGAAGTACACCAAAAAGACCCTGAAGTCATTTTCCAGGCGGCTGTGTTTGAATGCATCACTACTCAGGTCAACCAGCTGGCAGTGCCCGACTGGGCTTTTCAGGCCTTAGGCCAACCGGTAGAAAAACGCAACTTCCGTTATAATGACATGCTGAACACGAAGGGAAAGTTCGTCAATCATTGGGGAAATAACAGTGCCGTACCAGACATTACCAGGCCTGAAGCACAGCTCTGGCTGATGTATCTGTGCGGCATGTACATGAACCTGGGTTGTGAAGCCCTGCACCTGGGTCAGGTAGCGCTTATGGGAATGGAAGACCCTGAACTGAGGGTCTGGGACGCGTTCATTCAAAAAGTAAGAAAATATGCCAAAACACATACGGCACATCATTGGGTATTGCTCGATGCACACACTCCAAAAGGCGGAATGGTGGTCGATGGCAAAAGCCTCCTTGATTTTAATTCATTTCCGCTAAGAATAAAAGAGATTCCTGGGCGGCCTATGGATGGTGTTTTACAGGTAGGCTACCTAGATGCAATTTTCCAGCGGAGCATGGCCTGTACAACACCAAGTGGCTGGAACTGCGATATGCTTCCTTACCTCGTCGAGTTTGATAATTTTGGGATCAGTGATCAACCGGGTGTAGCCGATACCGCCTCCCATTTCATTTGGGGCTATGATGAGGTCAGCTGGTTCTATCTCCTGCCGGAGAAGAAAAGAAATGCCTGGCTGCGATATGCCTCCCATTGGGTGGTGGCACACGACCGTACAGGATGGCTGCAAATGCCTGTTTCCAGGATCATCACATTAAACGACGGAAGTTCTATGAACCGTTTCAGGGGAAATATCCGCTCCAAAGATTGCCCGATCGGGGTTAATGTTGAGCAGACCATCAAAAAAATCTGGAACCAATAGCAGTTGTGCAGCTTAATCTGTATCAGCATGCGTTTTCTAAAATGTTGAGGCTTTATCAGGATTAGAAAGAATACCTGGAAGATAATTGGTTTCTGAAAAATTCGCTGCATCTGTCAGCGAGTTGCCATAAGTTATAGGCACCGGTTGCTTCCTGAAGTAAAAGCCTTTTTCTCAAACAAAAAAATCGTATACTTGATGTTCGTGAAAAAACAAATAGCACATATTGCCCTACAAAAGCTCATTGATTCCCTTCCGGAAGCTGTCGCTTGCTTATTTGTTCCGGATTCATCTTCAGCTTTGAGCTATATGCTGGCTGATAAATCCTCTTTCAAAGATTTCAGCAATCCCGCCCCAGACCTTCACAAGTAATTTCTGGTTTGGGGCTTCGACCATTAATTCCTTAAGGATTCTGATGGCGGAAATCACTATGTCCTCAATTTACAAATAAGCACCTAAAAGCTTGTAAAAAGCTATACACATAATATTATAAATATGAATCAGAAAGAACATAATCCGGTAATCATTACACAGGAAGACCTTGATCTCTTGAAGCCCTACATCTCCCGTATAAAACCTAACTCCAGCGAAATGTCTTTGTCCGCCGAACTCAGCAGAGCTGTGGTCGTAAAGGGAGATGCCTTTCCGGCTCATGCAATCAGACTCAACTCAAAAGTCTGGATCGAAGAGCAAAAGACTGGAAGTATCATGGAGCTAACCATAGTATTGCCGCACCATGCAGATATCAAACAAAAAAAGGTCTCCATTCTTACACCGATTGCAGCGGCACTGATTGGTTTCAGAAAGGGAGAAGTGGTAAGCTGGGAAGTTCCCGCCGGTATGAAGGAATTTAAAATAGTTGATGTGCTGGCACCGTAACAGTGAAATCGATGGTAGATCAAAACCTTATTAACTGGAAGTTGAAAGTACCAAGATGTGGTTAGAAATTCACTTTATGCAAAAATGCCACCCTCAAGAGGGTGGCATATGAATTCTTTTAGGATAAGTAATTAACCTCAAAATTCGGTTTTCGGTAATGTATTTTAAGAGCTCAAAGCGTCTGAGAAAAGCAACACCGGTTTCCAATTTATTTGCATTGCCTGATATAGCTTTCAGGCCTTCTGAAAGGGACTTTTTTTATATTTGTATGTAAGTGAACCCAACCTTTTGTATCCGTTCTTGTGGTGTCTTTTTCAAATGTTATATAAACCCGTATCTCTCTAATTCCATCTATGAACCCATATTCATGATCAATTGAGGATGCCAGGAGGTCCCGGCAAATAACGAAATATTCTGCCACGCATTTATTTTCTCCGACGGTGCTAGCTTCAGGTAAGCTTTCGAAGGCATCCGTTAAAAATTGTCTTTCCGTATACATCGGCGCAAATTTACAAAAAAACGAAATTGAAAGGCCAGCTAATTAATCTCCCAAAAGCTCTAAACTGGTTAAAGTCGATGTGTGCTGGATTTTATAAGATCCGTTTTTTACAGCTGATTAGGTTCGGTATCTGATAATTTTTGCCGGTACTCCACCGACTATAGCGTATGCGGGTACATTCTTAGTGACAACGGCGCCCGCGCCTATAATGGCCCCTTTTTCGATAACGATTCCCGGCATTATAATGGCATTTCTACCAATCCAAACGTCATCCTTTATGATGACCTGACTCGCCTCGGTAGAACCTTGCATAATAATGGGCAGCTCCAGACTCTTAAAATGATGAGTGACAGCCAGTATGGAAACGTTTTGCGCGATCAGTACATAGTTTCCGATTGAAGCAGATTGGATGTACACATCTTCATTTATCTGACAATTGTCTCCGATCACCATCACATTTTTCATCCCAAACCTGAAGCCGCTTTGAATTGTGGTATGTTGTCCCACGGTTATTAGCTTCTTCAGGACGTGAATTCTAAATAAGTTTATCCATTTTCCCATGGGAAAATATGAGGAAGGAAGATTTTTAACGAGCGCGTAGTAAAGTACCAGATAAAACTTTTTCATACCAGCGATTGATAAAATTTATTGATAGACTCAGCAACACTTTGTGAATCGAGGCCTATGCCGATGAGTTTTTCCCTTCCATCAGAGCTTCGTTCACCAGAGGGACGGTTTAATAGCTCTAGTATTGGAGAAATGAAATCTTCGGGGTTAAAGGTGTTTACAACGGTACAGTTCTTAACTCCGTTCAATAGAAGTTTTACGTCACCAACAGCTGTAGATATAATAGCTTTATTGCAGGCCATGGCTTCTTTGATAATTTGGGGCGACCCTTCACTGGTTGAAGTCATCAGCAGCAGATCAATTTTATTTAGATTTTGAGCCACTTCGCTCCGGGACATATTGTGGAATGCGATCATTTCTGTATCGATCTCTCTGTTTAGCAGCTGGATGATCTGCTGAAATAAACTAAAATTCTTTTCCCTTCTCGCTTGATTGCCAGGAAAACCTATCAAAATCTTATCATTTGATTTGGGAATGACTTCTTTCTCGAACAACCTGAGATTTATGCCACAGGCTTGTACGAAGACTTTTTTCCTGTAAGCACTGAGTTTTTCGGCCATTGTTTCATTCATAACGATAACCCCGCTCACTTTTTTTACAAGTGCTTTGGTAATGAATCTCATCAGTCCAAACATTTTGTTTGAGTTCAGGTCGCTTCCGTGAATGGAAAGTACAGTTGGAATGGTGATAAATGGATTGAACAATAAAAATACACCGGAAAGGCCGAAGTGGATATGGATCAAATCAAAGTTTCCGCTTTTAGCGAGCTTTTTTATCTCACCAATGCTCTTAAAATAATTCCATTTCTTTTCGCGCCCGTTGATAAAGTATACCTCTTTTTCCAGATTGACTACTTTTTCAATCGCTTCAATTTGTTCTTTTACGTGTATCCCAAAGTAGATGTAATCGGGAACAGGGAACATATTTGTAATGAACAAGACTTTCATGTACTGGTTGGTTTAAGTGACAGTGATAATTAATCTTTACTAGTTGATATTCTTTTTCCAATGGAAAGTTTATGATTCCATATTTCATCAACCATTAAATTGCCAATCGAATCATTGTAGTGAATTGGGTCTTTAAAGTTTGTCTTTTGCAAAGTGATAGGATTGCGGTAGTCGAAATCATATACGGTCGCATTTAAATTGGACATGATTTTTTTGAAACGTCTTTCTTGATCAGAAAGCCCAAATTGTACCAGGCGATTGTGAAAGTCGTTGCTGTGCGGAACAATGATAAAGACTACTTCAATGTTGTTTTTATGAGTAAAATTATCAAACTCTACCAATTCCTTATTCAGTTCGGCCGGAAATTCATATTTGCCGTACCAGTCGATGGCTTTTGACAGGATGGTGAATTTCCAGAATTCTTCTTTGGTCATTGGCGGTTTTTGGTCAACATTGACTTTTGTAACAAGATATTTAATGGTAACGTATGTGGCGTATGCCACATCTTTATTATAAATATAAATGAGAGGGTTGTCCAAAACTCTCTGCAAGCCAGAAATCCGGTCCTGATAACCAAACTTGTTAAACATATTAAAGTTAACACCAATGACTACTTTTTTCAGTTTTTCCCTTTTATGAGCCAAATAGAAAAGATCAAAGATTTCATTTAATTTTGTACCGTTGGTATTTAGTTTTTTATATTTTTCCCCTGTAAGTTTTTCAATACGTTTTATGGGCAAAAGCTCTGTCCTGGAATCACCAATAAGTATATTTCCACAAGGCTCATGGACATAATCAATCGTCCTGTACATTAGTTGATTTAAGCCTTCAGCGCTTGCTCTGGTATCCTTGCTGAAGATGCCAATGTTAAAGTAATTGAACGGGTCTACTATGACGTTAACTATGGCCCAAGTTAAGAAAGGTATGGAAAGACATATAGCGCTTGTTAAAAATCGTTTCATTGTATAGTGTTTAGAATTGAAAATAGATGAAATTTCCTGCAGGGTTCTTGGTAGCACTAACAATGATTATGATCAACAGGAAATAGTATGATGTCCATCGTAGTGCTTTATTTGTATTGAAGAGGTCTCTTACCCTATCATTGTTTTTTAGTGACTCAATAATGAGCAGTAGCAAGATGAAGAAAGTAAGAAGTAATAAGTCAGACGGCTTTAGTCCCATGCCCCTGAATTTTACCGCAACGGTCATAAAATCGAAGTATTGAGGAATGTCTGAGAACATATTTCTTAAAATAAATAAAGCATCCGATAACGAATTGCTTCTGAAAAATACCCAGGCCAGGCATATGAAGCTAAAAGTAAGAATCACATGCAAGCCCTTTTGAAAGTTATTTTTTTGTTCGATGTCTATCTTAATCAATCTCTTTTCAAGAATCAAAATAGAGCCGTGTAACGCCCCCCACACAAGAAATGTCCATGCTGCTCCATGCCAGAATCCACTCAGTACAAATGTGATTAAGATATTAAGATCTGCTCTGAATTTAGATTTTCTATTGCCCCCCAATGGAATATATACATAATCTCTGAACCATGTTGACAAAGAAATATGCCAGCGACGCCAAAATTCCGTTAGAGATTTTGAAAAATAGGGTGTATTGAAATTTGTAGCGAGTTGAAAGCCTAACAGTTTTGCCGTACCGATGGCAATATCAGTATAGCCGGAG
>Ga0126314_10000295_pt1 | contig 24994 bp, 28 predicted proteins | sample Plot105B_FD_92535 | JGI IMG/M metagenome (GOLD analysis project Ga0126314, IMG submission 92535) | Serpentine soil microbial communities from UC McLaughlin Reserve, CA, USA - Plot105B | ecosystem: Environmental > Terrestrial > Soil > Grasslands | place: USA: UC McLaughlin Reserve, Lake County... | reverse complement strand
TTCTTATCTCTAAACTGGTTCAGACTTGTGTTGTTCATTCAAGATCCGTCTGTGTATCTATTATCGTTTTCGGTTGTTTCAGTATGTGAATCCATTATAGTCAGGAATGTCAATGCACAAATATGAACTTTAGTATGGCTCAATATTATTAGCACAGATACTACAAGGGCAATAAAAATGATTTTGGATTTTGGATTATCACGTTAAAACATGTTTCACATATTAGACGCCAATGCGCAAGGGAATGGGATACAAGCACAAAATTTAATGCAAATAGATTAAAATCTGTGATACACATATAGATAATTTTATCTATGACAGTGCCGCTTAAGTTAACTATTCCAAATAGAATCACTTTTAATGGAGCATTAACTAGTGGAATATTCATACTACCTACAGGCGGATCTGTCAATTTAATAAGACCTATTATACTTAACGAGGATAATCACTCGGATTTAACAATTGATAAAGGGAAGAACTGCTATTGAAACAACCAGATTATTTACAGAAAGAGCAAGAAATTGAAAGGAATAATGATTTAGATCCGCAACTAGAGCGATCTCATCATGTACAGCTAAGGGATGGGTTTGGCAGAGTTGCACAAAAATTGAGGATCTCCGTTACAGACAGATGTAATTTGCGTTGTGTGTATTGCATGCCATCAGATAACCTCAAATGGGTTGAAAAAGACAGCATTTTAAGCTATGAAGAGATCACGAGGCTTACTGCAATCTTCGTTAGTCTAGGCATAGACAAGATTAGAGTCACAGGAGGTGAACCTACTGTCAGACCGTATATAAAAAATTTAATTGAATCCATCTCAAAAATTAATGGAGTCAAATCCATTAGTATGACAACAAATGGGTTATTATTGCAAGAAAATGCAACAGAACTAAAAAGAGCAGGCTTGGCTGGAGTCAATATCAGTTTAGATACTTTTAGACGCGATAGGTTCAAATCCATGTGCGGCATAGACGGGCTTGAGAGGGTTTTAGCCTCAATAAAGGCAGTTGAGCTTGCGGGCCTTAAACTGAAGATCAATACAGTAGTTATCAGAGGTTGGAATCAGGATGAAGTTATAGAATTTGCTAAATTCGCTAGAGATACAGGACACACCGTAAGATTTATAGAGTTCATGCCTCTTGATGGTACAGGTATTTGGAAGCCAGAGCTTGTTGTTAGTAAGAAAGAGATGATTGGTATGATAAATACTAACATAAATAATCTCGTCCCTTTGCATAACAATATTTCAGAACCTGCAACGCTTTATTCGTTTGCAGATGGTAAAGGGACCGTCGGTTTTATTCCTTCCATGACTGAGCCCTTCTGCAAATACTGTGACAGGATAAGAATTACTTCTGATGGAAGGTTGCTTACCTGCTTATTCGAGAGTATGGGTTACAATTTGAGAGATCTATTACGAGATGGAAAAACGGACAGCGATATACGAAGGTATATCTTAGAAAGTATACAAAAAAAACCAGAAGGCATAATAGCCGTCATACGAACTAAAGCATTGAGACCGACTCTAAATCTTATGAACAGGATAGGCGGATAAAATAATCTCTAGAACTGAAAAGGAGCAGCAGTCGGAACAGTATAGTCACCCGATGTTAGTTGACGTAAAATTATTTGCTTCTTGTAGAGAGCTAATCGGTAAAGACAAGATTACGTTAGAATTGGAAAAAAACCAGATGACAGTCGGTAGCCTTAGAAAAAAAATTCTCGACTTATACCCGGTTCTATCCTCGCAAATTCAGTTTGTTGTAGCGATTAATTGTGAGGTTGTAGATGAGATAACACCCATAAGTAGCGCAGATGTAGTAGCAATCCTGCCACCAGTAAGCGGAGGGTAAAAAGGGTTGTTCTATATAATTCATTGAACAGTGTACTTTTTACAAAAATTGAGTAAGATCCTATAATAGATATAATTTGGCTTACTCATTAATTGGTATACTTACAAAGGTTGTTAAGATATGACAGCAGAGCCGTCTATCTAACAATATTTTTATACTAACTCAGTAGTTCCGTGTACAATACTATTACCTTTAGGATTTTTTAATTATTATGATTATTAGCACGCAGATACATATAAGCAGTAGGTGAATTAAAATGCATTTAAGATTGACAGCTTATCAGTATACCTCTGTTGACAGTGCTTTTGAAAAAATAGAACAGCACGTTAGGTTGACACCTAAATCAGAAATAGTTTCTACCGTAGGCGCTTATAGAAGAGTACTCGCAGAGAACATAATATCTAAATCAAATATTCCAGCTTATGATACTTCGCATATGGATGGATTTGCTGTGAAGGCAAAAGAAATCTCGCGTGCATCGCGTATCAAGCCAGTATTTCTAAAGATCAGACCGTGGCTACTTACAAACCCTTCAGAAAAATCTGACTTTCATCATCCTAATCATAATACACCTTTCTTAGCTTCATGGCCTTATAATATATTGAGAAGTGGTGAAGCTTTTGAGATCTCTACTGGTGGATATTTGCCAAAGGGTGCCAATACTATTATACCATTTGAGGAGGCAACTATAATCGATAATGAGATAAAGGTTCATTCTCCGTCTCCAAAAGGTGCATTTGTATATCCTACTGGAATAGACATTAAAGCCAAGCAGCTAATTTTTTCAAAAGGCCAATTATTAAGAGCTCAGGACATAGGCCTACTAGCCAGTTTGAGGATAAAAAAGGTCGTATTATTTAAAAAACCGAGAGTTGGATTAATACCTACCGGCTCTGAACTTTCCGATGAGCTGGATCACATTGCTCTTGGCAAGAAATTTAATACAAATAGTAGAATCATAGCTAGGCTAATACAAGAAGGTGGCGGACTACCAATAGATTTCGGAATTACATCAGATGATATCAATGCAATTCGTCAGAAACTGTACAATGCTTTGGAGACTTGCGATTTAATACTAACAACTGGCGGTACATCCATTGGTAAGCATGATTTTGTACAAAGTGCTATCGACTCGATTGGTAAACCTGGAATGCTAGCACATGGGATAAAGTTAGATCGAGGCAGGGTGGCTGGATTGGCTTTATTGAAACGTAAACCGATAGTTTGTTTGCCGGGACCAATTCAGGCAGCACTAAATGTTTTCATAGTATTCGCATATCCAATGATTAGACATCTTTCTGGTAGACCAGGAAAAAAAACTAGTTGGACATTTTATGCAACACTAACTAAAAGCTGGCAGGCTAGAAAGAGATTCCCAGATTTCTTAAAGGTAGTGTACGTAAAACTATCTTATTATAAAAATACTTTCAAAGCAGAACCATTAGCAGGTGAAACTGAAAGTATGTCACTTCTTTCAAAGGCTAATGGTTATATCCTTGTTCCAGGAAAAGTGAGGAAAATGATGGCAGGCCAAACCGTTGCAATTAATCTTCTTAGAGGATTCTCTGAAATCAATGGAGAGTTAATCTGAATTGGTTGTTGCATATTATTTATATGATTGCACATTAAAATAGGCATTGACAAGTAGACTTATTCTATCTCCGCTATTGAGGCTGTGTCAAATTATATGAACTAGGGCAAAAGAAAGCTCGTACGGGCTCAAATTAATGTTTACTTCCTTTTAACATCTTGAATATATGCATTATTCCCGGAAATAGCGAGTCTAATGATTCTGAGACGGCCCTGATGCTACCTGGAAGATTTATTATTACAGTAGTTGCTCTGATTCCTGCTACCCCTCTAGAAAGCATAGAAAATGGTGTTCGTCGCTGTCCAAAAATCCTAAGAGTTTCAGAAATACCACATAACTCCTTTTCTATAATGTTCTTGGTTGCTTCTGGTGTTACATCGCTGGGGCCAACCCCAGTCCCCCCACAGGTTATAACAATATCAAGCTTCAATTCATCACAAAATCTTTTAAGTTCAGATTCTATGAGATCGGACTTGTTAGGTATAACTTGGTACTCTATTATACTAAAATCATTACTGGTTAACCTGTCCTTAACTATTTTACCCGATCTGTCTTCTTTTTCGCCTCGTGAATCACTGGTAACCAAGACGGCAGCCTTAAGCGATACATCGGATGATTCATAGAATGTCCTGAGGCCACCACTTTTCTTTAGGAGTTTGACTGACTCTATAGATAACATTTCATCGACAGGTTTTAACATATCATAAATTGTGAGCGCTCCTATGGATGCCGCAGTTAATGCTTCCATTTCTACACCTGTCTTGGCTACATTTTTGACCTCCACAATTACTTCTACATAATGCTGCTTTAGTGAGACACCTACTTTGACACTATCAATAGGTAATGGATGACAGTACGGTATTAATTCCCAAGTTCGTTTTGCTCCCATAGTTGCAGAAAACCTCACCGCTTCGAAAATATTGCCCTTGGGAGACTTCCCGTCGCGGATTAGAGTAATGGTATCGGAATTCATCTTTACAATGGCTTGTGCGATGGCTGTTCGAAATGATTCTGGTTTATTGCTAATATCATACATACCATCATACATACCTTCTTTCATAGAAATCACTTTTTGTTCAATAGATTACCATCAACCCAGCGTGCAGCATTATTGTATATCTCTTTCTTCCATATAGGTACTTTAGTTTTTATCTGATCAATGCCATATATACAAGCTTGGAAGGCCTGCTTTCTATGTTCAGCTGATGCGGCTACAGCAACGCTAACGTCCCCGACTCTTAAGTCGCCTGTTCTATGGATTGCCACAAATTTGTTTATTTTCCACTTGGTTTTGACTTCGTATTCGATTTTTGCAAGATTTTTTTCTGCCATCTCTTTGTATATCTCATAGTGCATCTTTAAAACTGCCTTTAACTCATTATGGTCTCTGACTGTTCCTAAAAAGAGCGCAGTACCACCAGATGATCTATCCATTATGTCTTCCAATATCCTGCAAAAATCAATTGGTTCTGAAGTTATACATATCATCTCATTTTAGCCTTTAATAATTGAGAATGCCATTGTTATTATAACGCTTCTAGTTAAGGATTCTATATTTTTATGTATATATCCATACTATCTGCAGTTTAGCATAGAAATGAACATATTGATCACTAGCGGTCATGGCAAAGCAATTGGACTTATCATTTTATGTTATTACTGGATTTGGAAAGAAATTTTTGCATGATAACAAACTGTCATTGAATAGAGCAAAATGACCATCACATTGACTCTTTTGTTATATTAGTGTTCAATTAATAGGCAAATCCAATTGAAATTGAAATACAAAAATAATTGTGACTAATCCATTATTGAATCTACTACTGTTGAATTCTGACTCTTTTGTACAAAAATGCTAATAGATTTGATGATTCTGTTATCCATAGGATAATCATGTTAAAATGATATTGGAACAACATGGACAGATTAGTTTTTTCTCTCTCCCAAAGTAAGCAAATTCTAAAAGACAGTTCGAACATTTGAGAAGTTTCCGGTCCAATATAACCGGATTTTTGTTCTCAATAATCTCCTCTAGTATACTCTCCTTCAACCTATGGAATATTGCATTGAGGATAGTAGATGAGACATCTCTTTGGGATACAAGGTTTGTGTTAGACATAGGTTGATCGAAATAATAATTCAAATAGGGCACTGGAAAATCAATGTTATGCTCTCTAAATACAAAAATCGGTATTGCGGGATGAGATGTCGCAGCCACCCCTATTTCAAAAGCTACCCAATTCTGGGTGTATTCATTTTTAACTAGATTCTTTGTTAATACAAGGAATAGAGCGCTCGATTTTTGAATTTCATCTTTTATCCACCTCCAATTAGGCCTATTATTTCTTGACCATTTTTCATATTCCATGAGGACAGGTTTTACACTAGTGTTTCCAAATTTTCTGATAAAGAAACTACTTATCTCTTTGTCCTTGGCACTGTGAGAAATGAATATTTGATTCCTTGGCATACATATAATCTGTATTGTTAGGCTATTACTGCCAATTGTACTTTTGCATAAGGTCTGATCATAACTGTAACAGTCAATCAGAATAGAGCTCGGTCAAAAAGAGTAGATGGTTCTTTTATAAGACAATTATCTCTTGTTTATTTTTATCATCAAATTCCATTACATAAACTTTGCTTGATAAAAAATGCTAGACGCGAATTTTTCTATTCATAATATGAATGCTAGAGTAAGAAAGAGTACAACGACTAGTTTATCCTTGATAAATGAACTCTAGATATTTTCAATTGTCTAGGCCACTTTGATATATTAATGCCCTTATGAATTATTTTATATCGTAATCCCAGTTCACAAGCTATAAGAGTGAGATTTATAAAGACTCATTATATTACTACATGATGATTTATCACATTCTGAGTATGACACTGAAATATAGGTAGAATATTATCTTTTATCTTTCGTCGGGCAACAGTTAACAGTTTTATAGTTTACTCTAGAACCGACAGTATTTTAACAGGGCTATTTTTAGAAACATATATGTAGTAGACTACACAATTGTTTATTGACTTTTATACGGCACAAATTCTTAAAACAGAACTTCACTGTCACAATATTTATTCAAATTATCAAAATGAATCATCTAGAATTCCCTTTGACTGTGGAGTAACCCTCGAAGAACAGTTAGATTGTGCACTCATGAAGGAAATTGATGTTCTTTTTGTAACTAATCATAATACACTTGACGGTTACCGTCAAATACTTGAGTATCAACAGAATCATAGCAAATATCACTCTATCAAAATATACCCTGCAGAAGAAGTTACTATAGATAATAAAGGACACGTAATTGCCTATGGTATAGCAGAAGAGATAAAACCTGGCCTAACTTTAGAAGAAACATTAGATAGAGTCAAGGCACAAAATGGACTTTCCTGTGCAGCCCATCCATTCGCTGTCTCAAACGGAATACGTGAAAAAGCAGTAATGTGTGATCTGATTGAGTCATTTAACAGTAACAATATAGATATTTTTTCAAATATCATTTCAGATAAATTTTCAGAAGAAAATACGATGAATAAAGTTGCAGGAAGTGATTCACACGTAGCTTCTACAATAGGCAGGTGTATAAATACACTGGAATCAGAAAACAATATGGACTCGGTTTTGAACAGCATGCATAAGGGCAAGCTCAAAATCGATAAAGCTAATTATGCCACAGAAAATGAATTATATGAGCTAGCTTATTATGTACTATCTAGCTCGCATAAGTCATTGACTACATATATATTCGAGAATTATCATCCGGTGATTCATTATGCTGCAAAGCTAGCTCTGAATTCATTTAGTTCAGATCCATGTAACAGGTTCTGGCGTACATTGGCAGCATTTACATTCTATCTGACTAGACGAGCATCCAAAAAAATTAACATGAACGGACACAATCCAATGATGTTCGAGCAAAGGTCTTGGAGAAGACTAATCTCTCTTGCACTAATTCCGTGAGCCTTGTGTATGAATTGAAGCGAGATTACTAAAAAAATTAAAATAATGTCATCGGCCAATACTAGTGTTATGCTAGGAAATATCTGGTCTTATGCACATTTCCATATATTTCATTTTGACAAGAATCACAACTAAGCCCATTCTAGTTAATTTACACGAAATCACTTCGCAAGACTTGAATGCAAATGTAGTTACCTCAAAGATAGTTTGTCCTCTCCAATTGCATGTTACCTCAAAATCATGGGATGAATGTATTTACCAACGTACTAAAAGATAGGCCTCAATGTATATTACTTCACAGGCCTTCTTGCTGACCATCACAGCCATATTGAATAGTTCGTTTTTATAACCAACTGATAATAATTCTCTGGAACAAAGAAGGTGTATTTGTATCCCATCTGTTAAAGATTCAACTCTATTTTCGAATTTTGTAAATGCCTGTGAAAAAATACTGGCAACTAGTAGTAAAAATATAAAGGTAAATGTCCTTGCTGAATATCTTTTTTCGCTAAATGATGAATCTTTACCTATTGCTGTCCTATTCTTCTCTAATAGAATATTTCCACGAGGTTCAAAATTCGTGATGAACGTAGGTTTTAGTACAATAATACAAGTACTCTCTGAGATAGCTACTCTAGATTTAATTCAAATTCAGAAAGTCTACTTACAACATGGTGATACTGGTGCACTATCTGAATATGCAGTATCAAAAAAGAACATGCTTTCACTTTTCCAACAACAACCTTTAACGTTATCATCTGTATATGGCCGACTTAAGGAAATTGCAGATACTATAGGTTCTGGTTCCAGTAAAGATAAGAAGAACATCTTGAAAGGATTACTTATCGACAGCTCACCGCTTGAAGCAAAATATCTGATAAAAATCATAAACGGAGAAATGAGGATTGGTTTGACGGAGGGCCTAGTAGAAGTTGCGATATCAAAAATATTTGGAAGAGATCTTAAAGATGTTAGAGATGCAATGCTCGTTCTAGGAGATATTTCTCATCTAGTCTTGCTAGCCAAAAGAAACCTTCTACATACTGCTTTAATCAAGCCACTTATGCCTATGAGTTACATGTTAGCAGATGTGATGCTTACTGCAGAAGACATAGTCAATTATTATAAAAAAACCTTGATTTGTGAATTCAAATATGATGGTATACGAGCACAGATGCACAAGTTCGGACAAGAAATCAGACTATTTTCTCGTAAGCTTGCTGATGTTACGAATGCATTTCCAGAATTAGTTAATGCTGCAGCTGACGTAAGACTGTCATCACAACCCTCAAAGGCATTGTCAGACATCGATTTTATTTTAGATGGAGAAGTAATAGCATTTCAAAATGAGAAACCACTTCACTTTCAAGAACTCCAAAAAAGGCTTCACAAAAAGAATCTGACAGAACAAATCATAAGAGAAACCCCGCTTGTATATGTAGTATTTGATATCATGTATTTCAACGGAGAAAGCCTGAACAAAAAGTCAATTAAAGAAAGAAAAGATATTCTATCAAATATATATTTTAAAGGACCTATCATTAACTCAATATACAAACTTGTAAATTCAGAGGAAGAGATCATTTCGATGTTTGAAAAAAGCAGAGATAATGGTAATGAAGGATTGGTACTAAAAGATCCGAATTCTCATTACTACCCTGGGAAAAGAGGGAGATATTGGATAAAGCTGAAAAAGGAATTAGATACAATCGATGCAGTTATCGTAGTTGCTGAATATGGTCATGGAAAGCGGGCGGGGGTGTTATCGGATTACACATTTGCAGTAAGAGAGGACGATGATATGAATACGGAACTAAGAACCATTGGTAAGGCTTATTCGGGATTAACTGATGATGAGATAATTCAAATGACAAAAAGGTTAAAATCAATTATGATAAAAGATGAGGGCATTAGAATAATAGTAAAACCAGAAATAGTTTTAGAGATTGCATTTGATAGTATTCAGAAAAGCAATAGACACGACAGCGGTTTTGCATTGCGTTTTCCCAGGATAAAAAATATACGTGAAGACAAAAACGTCTCAGACATAGACTCGCTACAACAGGTCAAACAAATCTACGAAAAGCAGGTTCATATAATGAGTAAAGCAACTAGGGACGACAATGCAACTGCCTGATCATATGTTTCCCTTAGACATTGAGTAAAGTATACAAAAGAAATTTTACTAACTATAGCAAGAGAGTGAATATAATATTGATCGTATTGATTACTGTTACAAATTATGTAGATGTTGAGTTTGTTCAAATTACCAATACGCGCTTTCAGACTCAATATTAGAATAGATAGGTTCCCCTATGAGTGCGATATATTCATTAATTTTTTCTAAACCTTTGAACACTCCTTCAACAGCAAAAACTGAAGGTGCCTTAGTTGATGGCAGCTCACCACAACAGCTTTCTTCAAATTTCTTAATACTATACTCTGTGTATTCAATACCAGATCTTCTCAACAGGTCACTTGCCTCATTAGACTCAACTGAATCATCTACCAGCAAAATGGGTTTACGCCCAACCATTCTATAATGATCTATGATAGTAACATAAAATCGTACCTCTGCCATTAGTAGACCTGCAATATGTACAAGAAAGGTTCACTGACTCATATAGTGAAGATTTTACTAAAGGGTTTGGTAACATAAATCACATGAATCACATAATCCCGGTGTATGATGATAAGTTATTGATTATGATCTTGGCGCAAATCATATTCTGTTGCAAATTTTTTATCTAAAGCCTCTTTGTGTTTCACATAGTCACTGTATCTCTTACCCCATGAACTGATAGAGCGATATTGTTTTATACCTGCTACTATCCATATCGCAGAAATAATAATTATTGCAGCCAACAATATGCTCAGAACTAGACCAAATTCGTCTTCCATTTCAAGGACTACGAAGAATGATGGATGTCTTAACAAAAATATTGAAAGTGCTATTGCAAGACATGCCAAGATTATTGCAGAGAGAGAAATCAACGTGAGGGTTCTTTTCAAGTGAAATATCTGTTCTATGAAACTGTCAATCAAACTTAAGATATTATTTTGTCTTTTGGTTCCCCTGGTTAGGTCGTTATTATCATCTTTCATATGCTCATCATTATCTTTATTCAAATAATATCATCACGAATGAGTTTTTAAGGTTTAAATCTTTCGTAATGGCTTCACTGCAGATGAACCCCGGTAAGTTCCCTTAAAATGCAAATAAACTTGAATATCGCTATCCAACAACTCAATATATCGTTTTGGGAATTTTAAAAGGATTATCTAATGAGTAAAAAACCTATTGAATTATCCCAAAAATCCTATACCAGAGCATGAATGATTAATGTGGTATAACATGACTGATGATGAAAGGGATAAAATACTAAAAAAGAACTCGATGGTTTCATGAATCTAAAAAGTGCTAAACTAAGGCCATTTTATAGCAATGCATTCAACCAAGAAATTGACCGACACGTATCATGTATGAAAAAAGGGATTATTTTGATGCAGCATTGCATTTTGATATGGCTAATTCTATAAATGAATATTTAAAAAGCCTTAAGGGGATAGGACTATAAATTTAGCATATAAAGAATTTTACGGTTATATTCACTCTAAACGATCACCCTCAAATTTTATATTAATACTCATTTTCAAATTACTTCCATATATATCCCATATCTCTTCAAACTATAAAAAATATTGAAATGTACAAGTATATTTAAAGCAAATTAACAAACACTAAAAGAATAATCATGTATATATTGTAGAAGGTTATCTAACTCAAATTATACTTTATCCTATATTCACTACACATCTTGACCGCCTGTCGATTGACAATAAAACTCAAAATTAGTGAACTAAATCGAGTGGATATATATCGAAATTGTGTTCAATCGTAAATTGCAATCTACAGTAGCGTAGTTCTGAGGAGTATTGATAATCCAGCCAATTCTGCAATATGTATTCCTATAAGATATGGCAACAACCTTATTGCATACAATTGCTCCATTGCAAAGTAAGCATATACAGCAATTATATTATGTAACATGAGCAGGGCTACAAAAAAGACGAGGCCTATAGTGAATGTTGCTTTAATGTTCTTGTATATTCTTAAATAAATAATAAGCAAAGCTGTTAGAATTCCGATATTTGTCAGTCCTATAACCGCAATTATACCCATCAGAATATCCATTGAATAGCTAGAGGAAATCAGTTTGGCTTCTCTTATTTACTTTTTTCCAGATCTATTCCATATTATTTTATAAGACTTTACAAGATCGAAATCCAATATTGTTGTATGACTTCATTTTTTTATCTTTGATCTTACTTCGTTAAATGATTCTATGTTGGCTTCCAGGTAATTCGAAATGAAATACAAAATGCCATATTTTTCACCCATTTTGCTCACTAGGTTATTCTTTTCTAGTGCTACAATATGATGCTGAATTGCCATATAATCAAGTCCTAATGCTTCCGCAAGTTGATTAATATTATATGGACGTTCCTTTAGTAATTCAATAATCCTTATTCTGTTATTACCACCTTTCGAACCAGCGAATAGATACCACAACAGGCGTCTGGCATTAGGATCTGGCATTGTAAACTAATCATTCTGATTTCTTTGGATATAATTAAAGTTGAATATTGTTATTTAAAACAGAAGGTAAGTTACACAATATAAACTATCCTGGAGAGTGACGATAAACCTAGTGTTTTGAGATTATTATTGTTACCGCAAAACCTTAAAGACAACTACAAAATATACCAGCAGATGTATTGATAACTTTTTTTGCCTGAATAATCAATCTTTGCAAAGAGAAGGATTTTAGAGAATATTTCAGCCTTATTAGTAAATTGCCTGATAACATATACCGAAATAGGATTCAGGTCTTAGAAGAAGAAGTAAAGAAGTGGAAGTCTAATTGTGAAAGGGCAAAATCAGACCTGCTCATGCTGGTTAAAGAACGAGAAGAGATGGAAAACACCCTAATTGGACTTAGATCATATAGAGAGGACATTCTAAATACACAGGATGTAGAAGCACCAAGACATAATGGATCATATCAAAATAAGATGGAGGATTTAGAAGACGAGGTTCAGATGTTGAAAATTACCTATGAGGACCAAAAATTATATGCTGTTGAAGTAAAGGAGCAACTAAACAAGCTGAAAGACGAGATTCAGTATGCTAAGAATGCGATATATTCACGATAAGACATATCATTTCAATGAAAAGATCTTGTAATAAACCATGACAATATCTGCCTTTTTTCCATTAATGACCAACCCTATATTTATTATTCATCCATTGTGCGAGCAACTCAAATTTTGATAACATGTTTATAATCGGCTATTTGTTTGGAATTGTACTAGAGTAATCTATGACGCAGATGTAGAGAATAAGCGTTAAATAATTTAAAAATCTGGGTTAACATGGTTAGTCTAAATTAATAATCTTGTCTTGTCTATGAATGTTATAATATAAAAATCGTGAGAAAATGCCTTGTAAAGGAATATGTATACGCCATAAAGTTGTGGGTCGTTATGCTAATGGACACAAACGTTGTCAACACTGTAATTTATTCATAAAATGGGAAGAATTGTTGTGTCCATGTTGCGGGTACAAATTAAGGATAGGACCAAGACATTCCAAGTTCAAGGCAAAATTAACAGAACTAAAAATGATAGAAGAGTCACAAAAAGGAATATTATATCATGATCTGCCAAGTGCACGAAGAGGAAAATTGTAATGATTGTTTAAAACTAGAAAATATTCCTTCCGTGACACATTTAGATTTTTTTATAATAACAAAATTCAGAATTATTATAAGCATTTTTTATATATTTTTTATATCGTGATAGTGTAAGGTTAATGATGAGAGCTGACATGTCCATGCCAAATAATGGAATAATTGTGTATAATGGAACTGTCACAATAACAATGAAAGAAGGACCGGTTAATGATGTGCCTCTAAGTATTGAGACGCTAAATGATAATGAAGTAGTATTTGGGTAGATCCAGCAAAGACAATGAATCATTTTGGTAATACACCGGCATATGGTACTATTATACGAGATTGTATAACCAAAATCAATTATAGATCGTAGACCAGAAGTAAAGATGATACCTTTTTGCCTGAAATACAATATCAGTATCCTTGCATATGGGAGTGTATCTGGTGGGCTTGTGTCAGAGAGATATTTGGGAAGGACACAACAACCATCTATTGCGGAATTAGATACATTAAGCTTTAAAATACATGCAGATGATAGATGCGTGGGGCGGGTGGGATTTGTTTCAAGAACTTTTGACAACTTTGAACAGAATAGCACAAAAGTATAATGTTAGTATTGCAAATGTAGCAACCCGATATATCCTTGACAAGTCTGCAGTAGCAGATGTTATTATTGGTGTTAGACTTGGAATACCTGTCACAGAAACAGTAATGCACAGCTATTCAACTTTCGTTTGGATAAATCAGATTATAATAATATAGATGCAATATGTACAAAGTCAAACAACTTGTTTGAGAAAATCTGGGATAGCGGTATGGGTATCGATGATCCAATACTATTGCTATACATCGTATGAAATACAGCTGGTTTTGGATTCTTATTTAAATATATATTTGCACTGGTAAAAGAATGAAATCAAACCCTGTTATGTCAGGGCACGAGCTGATACAAGCCCTTGAAGCATATTAAATAATACTGTAGCTGCTAATGGTCTCCTGTATATATTTTCACTTGGTATTCTAAAATAGCATGTATACCCTTCAAACCAAAATACCATTCTCTTATGTCTGAGCTGCTTTTTAGTTACCTAGTATTTATTGCTAACTACATAGCAACACCGACTTAAGAAGCACCAAGTTCTGTACTTATTCTTTCTACTAGCTCGTCAGTTGTAATTGGTTTTTTAATAAAGCAATCTACGTTCGTGGTAGGAAACAGTTCTCTTAATGATTTGTAATATACTTCAAATGCTGTAATGAAGCAAACCTTTACTCTATTATCTATTTTCTCTATCTCTTGATATAATTCAAAACCATTCATTTTTGGCATCTTTATATCAATAAGCAGTAGATCATATAACCCAGCTTTGAAATTTGATAACGCTCCTTGAGGATCATTAAATGTATCAACTATAAATCCATTACTTTCCAGGCCCATGCGAAAGGCAATTGTAATATCGCGTTCGTCATCTACAAGCAATATTCTTTTCTTATCATTCTTCATCTTTGGGTTTACCTGACAGTGTTTTACATTACTCCTCCTCCTTTATGATGTTTGCTTAGCTGTACGAACCTCAGTGGGTATTCTTGCGATTTATCAATCATTCTCATAGATGTCACGACAATTCAAAAATAATGTGAAATTCGCAGGTTTGCAGGTTCATTATACAAATTGCCCTAGACTCTAAGTATGAGTTTATATGTACGTAATATTGTCTGGAGCATAGACAATAAATTGATCTGCTGGGTTCCATTAACAGAATTGGATCAAGTATAATGTTAAAAATTTTCGCTTCGGCCTAATTTGACATCAGAAATCTATCACATAGGCAACTAGTCTATCTGCGCAATGGCAGGCTAAAGTAAAACGTAGCTCCCTTGCCATCACTATTATTCTCAGTCCAGATTTTACCACCATGAGCTTCAACTATGTTCTTTGATATGTACAAACCCAGCCCAATGCCCATATCAGATTTTGTAGTAAATTTCGAAAATATCTTTGGCAGTATTCCGGGATCTATACCCGTACCATTGTCTATGACGCTTATGACGACAAAGTTGTCATCATCGTCGTTCTTATTATCATCGGTTTTCTTTTCTGTGGTTACATGAATAGATCCTTCTTGAGTGAACTTGATTGCATTATTCAATAAATTAGAAATAATTTGGATTATTCTTGATTTATCTGCTAAAACAAAAATATCTTTAGGCTCATAGATTAGTTGAATCCTTCCACTATCAACTTCCGCATCATATTCTTCTAGAAGATCTGTGATGATATCTTTTAAATTGAATCGTTCCTTATTGAGTTTTAACGTATGGCTTTCTATTCTTGTTACATCTAGTATATCATTTGTTAATCTTTGAAGTCGGGTAGCGCTTCTACGTATAGCCTCTATAGATTCTTCTCTTACCTCAGGTTGGGCAAACAAAAGGCTTGAATGCAACAGGATTGATTGGGTAGGTGTTTTCATCTCGTGACTTGCAATGTTGATAAATTCATTTTGCATTTTATCATGAATTTTTAGTTGTTCATTAATTGAAATAAGATAATTATTTGCTTTCTTCAACTCAAGGGTTCTTGAGTTTATAATGGATTCTAACCCTTTATTCCATGATATGATTATCCATGCGATTCCAAATGCTATTAATCCTATTGCTATTATCATCAAGGTACTAAAATTATTTTGTTGTTTAAACAGTGAGTTAACGGTATTTGTAAGATCATGTGGAGAAATAACATATATTGTCCAGAGTTTTTTTCCGTTATTGGTTATAGGCTTTGAGACTATGCTGCTCATCTTAGTACCTAGCTCAATATCGATAGAATCAGCATTAAATCCTACAAGTGAGCGCCTGATAAAGTGATTCAATGACTGTGATTGGGCGCCCGAGATTTGAGACGCATATTGAGATATATTTTTACCGGTCAATCGATTATTGTAAGACGACATAATTGTCCCATTATTATCAACAAGTATTACCAAATTCTTTTGGACTTCTGCAGATGATTGTTTTTTTAGAATGTCCGACTGGAGGTCAAATGTTATTATGGCAGCGACTATGCCTTTGAATGATCCTAGAGGACTATTATTAGCATTTAGATTATGTTTATCAATAATTGGATAGGAAATATACATTTTAACAGGGTTCCTGTTGTTATTTTGTTCCACTATAGTATTGCCATAATACGGAGTACGAGTATTCTTAGGTATTGTAAAATAAGGTGTACTGCTGAAATTAAGACTATATGGATTTTGGTTTTTGCCTTCGTTGAGGTTGCTAGCACTACCACTTAACCAAATTAATTTGCCATTTTCATCTACCCACATATAAGAATCTGGTAACTCATTTGTAGATTCTTGTACTGCATCTAGCAAAATTCCGCTGGCATTGTCATGATTTTGAAGTCCACGGGAATTAGAAAGAACCTGTAGATTCGATTTAACAGAGTTTAACCCATTTGATAAAATTAACGAAATATAGTCGGCTTGTATTTTCGCATTTGACCTAATGTCTTCTGACTCAAGTTTAAGAGTCTGATCAGAATAAGAAATAGAATACTGATAGGAAAGGATAGCTAATAACGTTGCGCAAACAGCAATAATAGTTAGTAGGATATAACTTTTCTGAGGAAACTGCAAAAATCTCATTTTTGCTGATTATTAGCAGCGCCGTTATTAGGAGTCATCGCATTTGTCATCTCTGCTGACGGCGATATTATACTTTGTATACGATCTATCAGCTCGTCCATAGCGATCGGTTTTCGAATGAAGTATCTTTCATCCATTGCAGGAAACATCCTTCTTAATTCTTCGTAGCAAACCTCAAATGCTGTCCAAAAACAAATTATAATTCCCTTATCTAATTTCCTGATTACTTTATATAATTCAAATCCATTCATTTTAGGCATTTTTACATCAAGAATCAGTAAATTGTAAGTACCAACGCTATAGTTTGACAAAGCTTTGAGGGGTTCGTTAAGTACGTCGACTTTGAATCCCTGCAGTTGCAAACCACTCTTTAATGCGGAGGTGATATCTGATTCGTCATCTATGATGAGAATCTTGTATGGGTATAGTATGGAATTATGGGCATATTTGCGTTTTTCTGGATAATATCTATCCCCAGTACTGGTGCTGTTTGAGTTTAATATGCCCTTTTTTAAGAAGAGCTTTTGTATCTCGTTATAATGTACTATAACGGCTTTTCCTTTTCGTGTAGTCCTATAATATGTCCTATTATTATTGCCCTCATCTTTGTAAGTTTCTAATAAATTGTGATAAAGCAACAAGGTAAGATAGTGATTGGTCATAGAATCACTTAGATTACCCTTTCCAATTATGTGATTTTTTAAACTCCCATCTAGACAAATATGAAGAATAGTGGCCACTACGTCGATCTTAGAACGTTGACCGCCAATATTGTCTTGTTGTAGTTCGCTAATAAGAAAGTCATTATGATTATCATTACCATCATCATCACCACCGTACAAATTGGTCATACAGCGTATCGTGCAAAGTATATCACAGGATAATGATAAGTCTTCTGGAAGACAAATGGTGAGGAAGATTGGTCAGCATAAGCAGGTTTTTCATTTTTTAGAGATACGATACCAGGTATATCAAGGCCATATTCAAGTATAACAGACAAATCTACTTTCATGTGTTGTTCTCAAGTTAATCTAATACCAATATTGACTAATTCTTTTTTAACTTGTCATTTTGGGAGTATTAGTTTCTTATTGCTTGCCTCATTTTTTTCTATTTTTGACAGTACTGATAGTTTTTTTCTAGGAAACATTTCTTCATAGGATTGCAATATGGTTCTACAGAATTCCGATCCTTTCTCTGTTGGTTTGTAAATACTAATTGTTCTTTTTCTTTGAAACATTTCATTTTTGACGATCAACCCGTTCGATTCTAAATAATCAATAATATACTCATGTTTTTTCAAGTTCAATCCACAATAACTTATTAAATTGCTCTTGTTAAGCTCACCATGCTCTACTAGTTTCGAAAGTATGTCTTTGATAATATAATTTCTGTCTCTGTACGAGCGTGTAGAACTTGGCAGAACCATCTGCAATTGACTGTCAATGGTTCTTCCTATTCTGCTGTCTTCCATTAAAGTGGAGTAGTCATATACTTCGGATTCTCTGATACAATTGATTACTTTTTTTGAATCTAGGCTCATGGGCAATCTGCTAATATTAGGGAAATGATAAAAGCAAATCCAATAAACGTTGGTGAAAGTTCTTCCCTATTAACAATCAGCAGTCATCCTGCGACGCTGATGGCTCCTTCATAGTAGTCACATGACTCGTCATTCAGTGCTGCAGTGCGGTAATCAATTGCAGAGCTCTTTTCTCTTTTGTCTTCTGTATTCCATGTTTATCTGGTTCAGCAGAAATCTACTCGTATGTATGACACATAAATAGTAGCCTGTCTATCTAGCCGTTTGTCGCACTATACCCTACTCATAGAATGGACAGTAGGTTTTCTTATTGAGAAGACACGTTAGGCGGAATATAGTTCGCTACAGGAGAACCATGGTGATGAACAAGTAGCCACTGATTCAGTTGTTCATTGCATTCGAATACATTAGTGGCAATGACACCAATTCTAATTATTCACCCATCAGTGGAAGTTGTTTCTATGTTTTCTACACATACAACTACTGCTGCTTTGTTATCAAATGCTCTTACTTTTGTATTGGTAATTACAAATCTTATCACCTCTGTATTGCTAAATATCGTTATCCAACTTTCTCGTACTGCCAACCAACCAGTAAATAAATCCCAGCCTGGATGTATGCAAACAACATTTTCGTCATGCATCCATAGTTTATCCATTATTTCTATAGATAGGCTTTCGAATGCACGATAGAATTCAACGTTGACCTTATTTACTTCTCTTGTAATTTCATCATTTTCTTGCATTTCTTTCATAAGGAGCATTAAACTATATTATCTTGAAGATGACTGTCAAAATGTCTTTCTGCAAATTCCTAATAATTTTATTTATTTTTCTGGTAGGAGACACAGTATATACATTACAATAGTATATAGTATATTATGTCATCAATAACCAAACGTCTTTCTTTACATGCTCCAGCAAATGTCATTTATCGAGGTCTTAAAGATACACGCTTAGAACGACTTTTTCCTGAATTCTTTACCGGAGTTACAAAGAGGTTAACAAATACTAATAAAGCAAATAGTGAACTGCAATTTACTACAACAACTTATGACTCTCAAATACAAATCAAAGAAATTTTCAAATTGAAAGTATTGCAGAGCAATGCTACTGAGATAATATATACTACTAGCATAAATATAGCAAATGACCCCGTAGTAGAATCAGTAGTATATACACACATAGCGAATGTACTGTATGCATTACTCATGCTTGAGACAGGATATGTGAACGGTTTAATGGAAAAACAAAATTAATATTAGATAATTATTAAATCATTTTTGTTTAAATCTAGGATTACCTTGAAGTTTTTACAGACTGTTGTATGCTATGTGTATTCTCCAGTGGGCTGGCAATTTTTGATGCTGTATCATACTAAATGAAATTAGCCCTTGCATACCGAGTGTCATATATATGACATCGTCATTTTTTCTAATACTGTTCCTCGCTTTAGAATTATGCCAATGCAAAAATAAAATTTATGAGTCTACATGTGACAAAAGTGTCATACACAGATGCAGAGTCTTCACGGAGCACTAATCTCCTCTGTCGTGAAATTCATTGAAACATTTGCAAAAATGTCCTTTATTTCGAAGACAATTTTCATGCCTTCCTTCGGAACATTTTATACATTCTGATGCGGGTTCTGGTTCTGGTCGAGCCATATGTGTATACAATTTAAAGGGTATAAAATTTTATATGGTTATCTAACTTATATAGTCCATCTGATTGCTAACAAGCTCAGATAATCATTGCAGGTTGGCCTCATCTAACCCTGTTCTCTACCTAACTATGTTTGTGATATCAGATATAAAGATGCTAGTTAGTATAGTATTAATAGGTAACTATTATCCACACTCATCAATAAGAAGTATCGCTGCTTAATGCCGGCGTTATAGGAAACGTAGCAATGTCACATTTCTAAATCCAAGACTGCCTGTATATTTTCGCTAATACTGAAAACGTAGAAAATAACTCTTCTAAATTCCTATTGTGCGTATCAACTGCCCTTCTACTATTGCCCCAATAAATAATATAGTTATCACTACTGCTATCTCAACAACAGTCGGAATAACATATTTTTGCCATGAATTTCTTTTGTTTATATCTTTAACCAATTGGTATGATAATATACCACTTCTTGATATTGCGATACCATATGCTATAATCTCTAAAATTCCAAAAGGTGTTAGAAAAGCTATTAGGGGAGAAATATTAGATAATGCTGGCGAAATAGTTGATAACGCATTAAATACTAACCCGGTTGAAAAAGCAGAAAACGTTCCTAATGCAATACCGAATCCGGGAATAAACATTCCTAACGCTACTCTCAAATTATTTGCAAAGATGCCATATTGATTAATGCCTCTGATTTGTTCCTGAAAATGCGTCTTTATGAACTCTGCTTGACTAGCATTTATCTGAACAAGTGTCACGCCAACAGAATAAGCAATTATGAACACAATCATGCCAAATATAAAGAATAGAAATCGCCATCTGGATATGATTTTAAACTTGTTATTTTTATCAGAGCCATCAGTGAATCTCTTCTAATATTGATAGTCAGTTTGATATTCTTCATTAGCCCTTGTTGTTGATAATTATTGTAGCGCGACAGTAATTTGGATTTCTTCCCGCTTGACCCTTTCATTTTGATATGATATGAACACAATAACGTTATTTTGAACCCAGTTTCTTATTATTCTAGATCATAGAGATAGTAATAACTTCTTTAAGAAACTATAGGTTCCAAGTTGATACAAACCAAATATACCTAATATGACATATTAGATATGAGGAGGAGATACGTATTAGGATCGATATATACTCGTCAGGGTCATCAACAATAACAACGTTGATTCTAGCTACAATACTATCATTGGTAGCTGTTGCTATGGTATCTATTCCTCATCAAGCAAGTGCCAAAGTATGTGTGAGTACTGTCAGCAATCAAAAAGATAATAATAACAACAATAACAACAATGCAGATACCACATGTAATCATCAGCAAATCTCAAATAATGATGACCATTCTACCATGAAGGACAAAACGCCTTTCCTTTTAGCCATACCATTTCCCTAAGAATAATTTGCATCATGTAATTTTATAGTCCTTAACTGCTTGATAATTGAAATCCAATAAAAAGATTAAAAAAGTAATTGTCTTATTTTTTCTTATTTCATTCCCAATCTACAGTTGTACCTCTTCCTGCTTTGTCTATTTGGTCTTTGAATATTACCACCAAATTATTAACAATGCTAAGTTTGCCCCTTGAGGTTGTATGGAAAAATGCAGCACTTCCACTGTAGTTATAACTGCATGTCCACTTAAATCTGCAAAGCCGTCACTTCTGGGTACAAGGAAAAGAGCTCCATTATCAGAAAAATTTACGCCTTTTACTGCTCCGCTACCGGGATAAGATACTTGTAGCCCATGCGTACCATTGATAACTACAGGTTTTGGAGGTGTGACTTTATCTTGTTCTGTAAAGATTTTGCTGCTATTCATTAACTAAGTTGAGTCTGTATAAAATATTAGCATGCTAGGATAAAAATCTGCATTTCTCTTCCTATACATCTAATTATTAAAAACGAGATCTAGTGAACTCTATTAAAGAAGATAATGGTCTTGTATGTAGCCAATATTTTGTAGTAATAATTCCAGAAGAGTAGGTTTAGAAAATTACATATATGCTTTATTTTTATGTGCAGCATGTTTCTTTATTTTCGCAGCTGCAATTCTCAGGCTCCTTTAGACAGGATGGACATATGATGGTACCGCATCCGACGCAAGTATTGTTGAATTTATTACAGCCCCAGTGTTCACAATCATTCATACAGCAATTTTATCACTGCTATATAATTACTTTGAGCTTGACCTCGTGTATTTATCGGATATGGTATACTTAAAATATGTTAAACAATTACATCAACATTGTAGTTTAGGTCATTGTTGCAGATTTTAATTTTAGAAATTTATATTGAATAATAAATTCGATAATTGGCATGAATGCCTCATAGACACAAGGATTTTTGTTATTATGCAGAGATAGATGTCTTGACTTATTCTTACCCCTTATAATTTAGTATTTGCTTAAGATTTTAATTTTATATTTCTTTTCTTTATTTTCAATATCAAAGCTACTCCAACCGAGTAGTGTTCTGAGCCTAACCCCTGTTACGTTTTCCTTAACATTATAAGAGATTAAATGATTAAAATATATTATCCTTAAGATATCAACTATTCAAACATTGTGATTCAGTCTGGTTTATGCATTTCTGCATACTTTCTGCTATCATATTTTACCAGTCATCATTACAGTTTAGCAACTATATTTAATATTTGGCCATTCCTATTAACAAGTAAACTTAACAAGTCACCTAGATGCTTTTTCTTTATTTGTTTAGCTATGTCAACAACTCCATCGACCTTGTGGCCGTCTACGGATGTGATAACGTCACCTCTTCTTATTAGATATCCACTCTTATCTACATCTAGAATTGTACCTTTGAGGCCAGCGTTGTAGGCAGGGCTCCCCAGAATAACTGATTGTACTACAGCTCCTTTGCTTTTTTTTGGCAGCACCATATCTTCAGCCAAGCTGGGAGTTAAATCAGAAGTACTGATTCCGAGTCTTGGAGTAGAAGGAGTGGAAGATGATGATTGCGATGACGATGATGATAATAGCTTAATGTTATTATTATTATTATTATTATTATGATCACTATTATTTTTCTCGCTCTCGTGCTTGTCGTTATTGTGATGGTTACTGGTATTCTTCAGATTTTGCTGTCGATGTTGCTGCTGCATGCTAGAGGGAGTAGATGACTGGTTGTATACCCCATATTCATTACTACTATTTTCATCCTTTATCTGTAATTTTTCCATCATATAAACAATCGACATGTACTCTGTGTCATTTCTATTAGAAAGATAATCACGTATAACGGGACTATTCGTATTGCGCCATACTATTACACCTTTAACAACCCCTGATTCATTTGCTATTGATAAAGTAGATAATATAAGACGGTCAGACGGTGAACTACTATCAATAAAATTGGATGTTCTATCAGTATAAACAACATATCTAATAGGTTTGTTGTTAAAAACTTTTGAGAAAACTTTTAGGTTATGATCTAGATCTGTTACATTATAGTAATTAACACTTGCCAAAACTATACCATCAATATTATTATAGTAATGCCTTTTTACATCATTTGTCTTGATTCCTTCGAAGTAAAGAACAGGGTAAAAGTGCAAGTCTTTTCTTTTTTTCTGTAATGCTTCGTCAAGTTTAGATTTAAGCATAAAATTAACAGTTTCTTTTGGAGCTTTCTTATTCTCATTTCTGTCATTGGCATCTTTATGACTATGATGGTTATTATTTCCCTTGACTTTATTTGCGTGTGCAACATTATTAAATAAATTAAAGTCATCTATAACAAATCCATCAAGTGATGATGGGTATTTTGTTTTAAGAGAATTGAGATATTTAATCCAACCATTCCAATTGAAGTTTCCTTTAGGTCCGGCTTCTGAAGGAGGAAGCAATATTATTATTATCTTCAGTCTGGTTCCATTTGCTGATTGTAATAGATTTTCTGTCATTGATCTTGCCGCTTTAGACTTGAAATCAATCATGGGAAAGTAATATTCATTATATCCCTGCATAAGAATAGCATCTATTGCATTTTTTTGCTCAGTTATATTTTTAATCGATTCAAGGGGTCGTGGATATGGTTCCCATACTCCATAGTTTGTCAAAGAAACAACAGTATTCATACTTCTATCATTATTATTATTATTATTATTATCAGAAAATCCATTTCCGACTACAGGAGAAATAAATATCGAAGCTAATAGTAGAAATTGTAATGATATCAGGGTTATCGCAGTTGTCTTTTTGCACGAGGTTTGGATTAACGTCATCATATACTAACCAGATTATCCAATAACACTATAGCATAGCTGGATGCATAATATAAGCAATAATCTCGGATGATCATGCATATTTACAAGAATTCTTTAGATTGTATGTCTGGCAAGATGGATTTCTAATGAATGTAACTAGCTAACTATAAAATTGATAAAGGATATTAAATAAATCAATGACCAAACTTTGACTTCTGATGACAAGAGCTTTGATTTTGGCATATTGATACATGGTGGAGCAAGTGTTGTAAAAATAAAAGAAATAAATGAAATCACGAGATCTCTTAAATCTGCTGTCTCTTGTGGTTTTGATTTGTTAAAGAATAATAGCAGCAATAACGCAGCAGTCGATTCGGTCGAAGCAGCAGTAGTCAGCATGGAAGATAGTGGGATATTCGATGCTGGTATTGGGTCTTACCTTACAATTGACAAGACAGTAGAAATGGATGCCTCAATTATGGATGGAAGAGATATATCAGCAGGTTCTGTAGGAATGGTTACAGACATTAAAAACCCCATAAAGCTAGCAAGACAGATTATGGAGCGAACGGATCATGTGATGATAGTCTCAGATGGGGCGACTAAAGCTAAGCTATTTGACGATGCCATTGAAGATTACACTCATGAGCTAAATGAAAGGAAAATGCATGAATATAATAGAGCTCTAAAAAATTTCAGAGCAAAATGGGAAAAGAATAGCAAGTGG
>Ga0126314_10000294_pt1 | contig 25022 bp, 21 predicted proteins | sample Plot105B_FD_92535 | JGI IMG/M metagenome (GOLD analysis project Ga0126314, IMG submission 92535) | Serpentine soil microbial communities from UC McLaughlin Reserve, CA, USA - Plot105B | ecosystem: Environmental > Terrestrial > Soil > Grasslands | place: USA: UC McLaughlin Reserve, Lake County... | reverse complement strand
AGCTGTCCTTCACCCCCGGCCCCGTGCGCGCGGGCGACTACCTGCTGGAGGTCGGCACCGCGGGCAGCACGCCGCTCATCTTCCAGTGCCTCGTCTATCCGCTGGCCCTGGCCGGGGGTGGAAAGCTCACGCTACGGGGCGGCACGCACCTGCCGCACAGCCCCAGCTTCCACTACGTCGCCACGGTGTGGCAGCCGGTGGCCCACGCGTACGGGCTCCCCGTGCACCTCACCATGACGCAGGCGGGGTTCTATCCGGAGGGCGCGGGGGAGATGGTGGCCCACGTCTTCCCGCCGCAGGAGCCGCCCCGGCTGGTGGAGCTGCCCGCGCGGGGGATGCTGCGCGAGGTGCATGTCTCGTCCTTCGTGGGAGGCCTGCCGTTCGCCATCGCCGAGCGGCAGTCGCGCGCCGCCGTGGCGGTGCTGCGGGAGCGGGGCATCCTGGCCGAGGCGGAGAACCGCCCGTTGCCGGTGAGCCGCTCGCTGGGCACGGTGACCTTCGTGCTGGCGCAGTTCGAGCACACCATCGCCGGCTTCACCGCGCTGGGGGAGAAGGGGCGGCCCGCCGAGGACGTGGGGCGCGAGGCCGGCGAGGCCCTGGCGCGCTTCATGGAGACGGGGGGCGCGCTGGACGAGTCGCTGGCGGATCAGATTCTTCTGCCGGCGGCGCTGCTGGCCGCGGGGCGCCTGGGGCCGGTGACGCCGGGCACCACGCGCTTCACCGCGGCTCGGGTGTCGGACCACCTCACCACCCATGCCCGCGTCGTCGAGCGCTTCCTTCCGGTGAAGGTCCGGGTGGAGGCGGGCGGCGCGGTGGAGGTGGCCCCGGCTTGAGGGCCGGGGTGGGGGTGGCTCAGGCCGGCTCGTCGTTGTCGCGGTTGGAGTTGTTGCCGAAGGTGTTCTGGTTGCCCATCTCCTTCGAGGTGGACCGGAAGGCGCGGAACCCGAAGGGGATGGCGACGAGGAACACGAGGCCAGCGAGGCCCACGGCCTTCCAGGGGAAGGGCTGCGCCTTCACCTGGATGTCCTTGCCATAGTTGTTGAGGTTGTTGCCCATGGCGCGCTGCTTGGCGGCCTCGCGCTCCTCGGCGGTGAGCTCACGGGGGGCGTTGAATTCCTGGACCGGTTTGCGCGGCTGAGCCAGTGCCGCTCCGCCGCCGGTCGCGAGCGCGAGGACCAGGAGGAGTCGGGCAAGGGAGGGATTTCGCATGAGGGGGGAGGCTATCACGACCCAACGGGAGTGCTGAACAGGGCTTGCACCGGGAGAGCGTGTCCAGTACGCGCCAGGGGCCCACATCCACCCCGGACGCCATGCTGCGCCTGCCCTTCATCGCCCTCGCCAACCTGTTGCTGCTCCTGCGAACCCTGTTGGGTGCGCCCTTCCGCCTGTTCGCGGCCAGTCACAGGCCCGCCTATGTGCGCTTCCGGCTTGCGGGGGACCCTCCGTACCGGGAGCAGCGCAAGCCCCGGTTTTCGCTGGGGGGAGGCTCGCGTCCGGAGCCCGCGGACGTCACCTCGCTGGAGCGGTTCGGCGAGTCCCTGAGGCTGCTCGCGAAGGACCCCAAGGTGAAGGGGATCCTCCTGGAGGTGGAGGAGCTGGGGTTGCCGGGGGCCAAGCGCGACGCGGTGGTGGCGTTGCTGGCGGAGTTCCGGGCGGCGGGCAAGCGGGTGGTGTCCTGGGCGGTGATGGTGGACACGGACACGTACCCGGTGCTCTGCGCGGCGGACGAGGTGCTCCTGGCCCCCATGGGGAGGCTGGAGCTGGTGGGGTACTCGGCGGAGTCCACGGCGCTGGGCGAGGGGTTGTCTCGGATTGGCATCCGGCCGCAGTTCATCCGGCGGGGTGACTACAAGACGGCGCCGGAGCTCTTCACGCATCCGGAGGTGTCGGACATCCAGCGGCGCACGGTGGAGTCGTTCCTGGACGAGCGCTACGCGACGCTGGTGGACGCGGTGTCGGTGGCGCGGCGCAAGACGCCCGAGGAGGTGAGGGCGCTCATCGACCAGGGCCCCTACAGCGGGCCGAGGGCGAAGGCGGCGGGGCTGGTGGACGCGCTGGTGGACGAGTCGGACCTGCCGCTGCACCTGGGGTTGGTGAAGGTGGAGGCGGGGAAGGAACCAGCGGACGTGGAGGACACGGAGCTGGAGGCGCTGGACACGTATCTGGAGACGGTGCCGTTCCCGCCGGTGAAGTGGCGGCGGATGAAGCGGAAGCCTCGGCTCGCGTTGGTGCCGGTGTCGGGGATGATTGTTCCGGGGAAGGGGAACGCGGGCGGGCGGCTGGCCACGGTGGACGCGGTGGTGAAGGGGTTGCGGGCGGCGGGGCGGGACAAGCGCACGAAGGCGGTGCTGCTGTATGTGAACAGCCCGGGTGGGGCGGCGATTGCTTCCGAGCAGATTCTGGAGGCGGTGCAGCGGGTGGCGCGGAAGAAGCCGGTGCTCGCGTACATGGACCGGGTGTGCGCCAGTGCGGGCTACATGGTGGCGCTGGGGGCGAAGGAGCTGTGGAGCGCTCCGCATGCGGTGGTGGGGTCCATCGGTGTGTTCGCGGGCAAGTTCGACACGTCCGGGCTGATGAACATGCTGGGCATCCACAAGACGCTGATTACGCGCGGGGCGAACGCGGGGCTGCTGTCGTTCTCGCGAGGCTTCACCGAGGGCGAGCGGGCCGCGCTGGAGGCGGACATCGAGGAGATGTACCAGTCCTTCCTGGGGCACGTGGCGAAGGCGCGGGGGCGGACGAAGGAGGAGATCCACGCGCTGGCGGAGGGCCGGGTGTACTCGGGGCTGCGCGCGAAGGACGTGGGGTTGGTGGACAGGATTGGCGGATTCGAGGAGGCGTGCCGGTACGCGCTGTCCCTGGCGAAGGTCGCGCCTGGGGACTTCGAGCTGAAGACGTATGGGGCGGCGGAGCGACGGATGTCGCTGCTGCGGTTGTTGACGGGCGCGGCGCAACCCCAGACGTACTCGCTGTGCTCCGTGTCGTGGAATTTGAGCGGGCAGGAGCGGGAGACGCTGGCTTCGCTGGCGGATGAGACGCGGTGGAGTTCGTGGCTGCGCGAGTCGTTGCGTGAGGTTCGTGGCGAGAGAGAGTCGCCGTAGTGGTCGAGAGTGAACGCCACGGGCTTGGTTTTGGCAGCTGCTCCATGGATGGCAGGTGCGTTGAGTGCATGCGGGAGTGATGCACCTCCGGGAGAAATGCCATGAATCATCGGGACGACTCTTGGGAGGACACTCCACGGTGCCGGCAGTGCAATGGGGAGTTCGAGTTCGTTAAGGCGCAAGGTCCCGTGGAGACGTATCGATGCGTGTCTTGCGGTCTGGAGATGGTCGGCATCATGACCCCTCCGATTGAGGAATTTATCAAATTCCTTGGGCCACGAGGAAAGCTGAGGGTGCGCTGGGACGGGAAGTCAGCAGGCGCAAAAGAGGCGCACGCGTTGCGTCAGTTGGCGCCCGAACTCCAGGCCAAGTCTGTTCCGGAAGCCCTGGCTCTGCTCAGAAGCAAGAGCGAATGGGTCTTTGAAGAGCTAACTCGGGGCCAAGCGAAGGAACTGGGGCAGCGGGCGACTGCCCTGGGCCTGGAAGTCAGCACGGAGTTTCCAGATGCCCAGTGAGCCGGCGAAGTGGGAGTAGCTTTCTGGCTTCCGCCCTCACCGGCAATGGTCCGGGCATCCGGATGAAGAGAATCTGGCGAACAGTCGTGAGGAGCGGGCAAGTCAGGCTGGGTGGAGGAGCGCCGTAAAGGGGCCATCCGGAGTTGACCTGACGGTAGGAGCATTCTTGCTGCTTGAGTTGGCGATTGGCGATGCCTATGGCGCGGGGTTCGAATACGCGCCGGAGATGACGAAGTACAACGGCCTGTCGCGCTATGTGCAACATCCCCGGCACCTGGGGACGCTGCCTGGCATGTACACGGACGATACGCAGATGAGCCTCGCGATAGCCGAGGCGCTCATCGACGAGGAACCCTGGAGGCCGCTCAATCTCGCCACGCGGTTCGTTCAGGTGTACCAGCGCGACCCTCGCGAAGGGTATGCCCGAAGCTTCCAGGAGTTCTTGGAGACCGTGCGGGATGGGCATGACTTCCTGGCTCGAATTCACGGAGACAGTGACAAAAGCGGTGCGGCGATGCGCGCCGGGCCCTTGGGCATGTTGGGTTCGTCCAATGAGGTCATCAAGCGTTGCACGATCCAAGCTGCCATCACCCATGACACACCGGATGGCATCCACGCGGCATGCGCCTCGGCGTTGATGGTGCACTACTGCCTGTACGGAATCGGGCCCAAGGCGGAAGTGGGGGAGTACCTCCAGGAACTGGTCCCGGGGCAGTGGATCCTACCCTGGGAGGGCAAGGTCAACGCGAAGGGCTGGATGAGCGTTCGCGCGGCGATCACGGCCCTGTCGCGCAATGACTCCATGAGTGCACTGCTCAAGGACTGTGTCGCATTCGGCGGAGACGTGGACACGGTGGCTTCGATGGCGCTGGCTGCTGGCTCTTGCTGCCAGGAGATTGCCCAGGATCTGCCACAGCACCTGATCGGCGGGCTGGAGAATGGCCCCTATGGTCGCGACTATCTTCGCGCGTTGGACGCACGACTCATGGCGCTCGCAGCCGGGTAGCGGTTCAGGGTGGTGGAGGGCCCTCCAGCCGAAGCCGAAGGGCCCCCCTTGGGCCTACGCTACGGAGCCACCGCGAAGACGAGGTCGTCGCTCTCGTTGTAGCTGTCCAGGACGCAGGTTCCACTCGTCCCGTCGTAGCGGAACACCGCGCGCACCACCTGCCGTGAGCCCGAGGGAAGCGCCAGCGGGATGGAATGCGTCTGGCGCCCAGGCGTCGCCGTGTCCACGGTGGACAGCAGCGTCCACGTTGGGTTGCTCACGTCGGCGGAGTGGTAGATGTCCAGATGATCGCCCGGCCCCCAAGCGAACACCTCCACCGAGATGAGCACGTCCTTTTCCTCCGCCAGGGTGGTGCCATCCTGCGTTTCCACCCGGATGGACTCGACGGACTCATCGGCCAGATAGATTCCCCCCGTCCCGTCCGCGCACGCCGCGCCCAGGTTGTTCGGCTCGTTGACCTCGGGACCCAGGGGCCCCCGTCCGTTGAGGAGGGTTCCCGAGTCACACCAGGCCGCCGCCGTGGCGCAGGCGGGAGCCCCCAGCAAAGCGTCGAACTGCGCTTCCAGGTCTGCGGGCGAGGTGTTGGAGACGGTGACCGACATGGCGGGAGTCGTGCTGCTGAGCTGGCTGGTGTCCCACGCGCGGACCGAGAGGGAGTGCGGTCCATTCGGCACGCTCGAAGTCGCCCAGATGAACTCATAAGGACTGGAGGCATCCGTCCCGACGACGAGCCCGTCCACGAGGAACTCGACCCGCTGGACTCCGACGTTGTCGGTGGCCGTCGCGGACAGCAAGACCTCGCTGGCCAGGGTCGCCGCCGGAGCTGGCGCCGTCAGCGTGACTTCGGGCGGCGTCGAGTCGATCTGGACCGTCACGTTCACCGACTGCATCCAGCTCTGGCCCGCCGCGTCGAATGCGCGTGCGCTCAGGCCGTGTACTCCCGGGGCGAGGGTGGTGCCATCCAAGGTGAACACATACGGGGCCGTCGTCTGGGTCTGGACCTGGACCCAATCGACGAGGAGTTCGACCCGGGTCACCGCGCGGTTGTCCGTGGCGGTGACGGCGACCTGGGTCTGGCCACTGATGGTGGAGCCGTTTGCGGGCGAGGTGATGTTCACCGTGGGAGACACCCAGTCGTTGTTGACGGTGACGGTCCGCACCGCTGAGGTGGTGACATTGCCGACGGCGTCGAAGGCCTTCGCCGTCAGGGTCTTCGTCCCATTGGTCATGCTCGCGCGAGTGTTCCAGGCGATACTCCACGGCGCGGCGGTCACCGTGCCCAGAGGGACTCCGTTCAACAGGAAATCGACCTTGGTCACCGCGCGGTCGTCCGTCGCGTCGGCGGACACGGTGACGGTCCCCTCGACGATGGCGCCCGATGCGGGAGCGGTAAGGGCCACGACCGGTGCGATGACATCGTTGTCCACGATGACCTGCACGCTGTGGGTGCTCTCATTGCCATGACCATCCCGTGCGGTGGCCTTCAGCGTGTGCGGGCCGTTGGGGAGCACGCGCGTGTCCAGGAGGCCTTGATAGGGCGTGCTGAAATCCGATTGGTTGTAGCTCGCGCCCTCCACCCGGAAGTTCACGGCGCTGACACTGACATCGTCAGTGGCCGTCGCGCTCAGGGAGAGCATCCCTGAGACCACCACCCCCTCCGTCGGAGCGGTGAGCGTCACCGTGGGCGGCGTGGTGTCGTTGAAGACATAGACCGAGGTGGTCGAGTCGGTGAACCGGCCCGCGAGGTCATACGCCCGCGCCCGCAACTGGACCACCTTCGTCTGGGGCCCGTTCTGGAGGGGCAGCGTGTCCCAGGGCAGTGAGAAAGGGGTACTCGAGTCCACGCCCACGGGCGCCCCGTCGGCGAAGAACTCCACGCGCTGGGTCTCGACGTCGTCGAGCGTGTTGGCCGAGAAGTTCACGATGCCGGAGACCATCGCGTAGGCACCCGGGCTGGTGATGGCGATCTGCGGAGGCCGCACGTCATTGCGGACGGTGAGGGTCGCATCCGTGGTGTTGCCAGCGGCGTCGAACGCGCGCGCGATCACCGTGTGGACGCCGGACTCAGACAGGTCGGCCTCGAACGGCGCGCTCGTGTCCGTGGCCTGGACCGACGTGCCCAGGAGGAACTGCACCTTGGTCACCGCCACGTCGTCGCTCGCCCCCGCCACGACGTGGTACGTGCCGGTGAAGAAGGAATTGGGCTCCGGTGAGATGAACCAGACGGAGGGCGCGATGTTCGCCGTCACGGAAGCCGAGGACGACGTCGCCACGTTGCCCTTGGCGTCATAGGCCTTGGCGTACACGACGTGAGCCCCGGGGCTCGTGTTCCAGACGAACGCATACGGCGCGCTCGTGTCCGTGGCCACCAGCACGCCGTCGCCGAAGAACTCGACGCGGCTCACCCCGACGTTGTCGGTGGCGGTCACGGTCAGCGAGATGGCCTGGGGAACGACGGAGTTCGTCTGCGGAGACGTCAGGATGACCGTGGGAGGCGTGGTGTCCGCGGGCGCGGCCGCCACGGTGAACGCGAGGTCGTCATGGTCGGTGTACGAGCCGGTGTTGCTGGTGCAGGGCGACGGCTCGGTGGAGCGGTAGCTGAACCGACCGCGGATGGCCTGGAGTGACCCGGTGGGCAACGTATAGGTCGTGCTCACCAGCCGAGTCCCGGTGCCCGAGGCATAGAGCGTCGTGAGGTAGCTCCAGGAGGGGTTGTTCGCGTCAGCGGTATAGTAGAGGTCAAGGCCGTCCCAGTACGCGCTCGACACGTTGATGAGGGCGGTGATCCGGACCGGCTTGTTCGTGGCCATCTGCGTGCCGTCGAGCGTCTCGACGGTCAGCGACTCCAGCGACTCGCTGCTCGGATAGGTCCCCGCATTCCCATCGAGGCAGGAGTCCCGCAGGGTGTTCGGCGCGTTGAGCTCGGGGCCCACCGAGCCACGGCCATTGAGCAGCGTGCCCGAGGCGCACGAATTCGTCAGGGAGCTGCAATAGGGGACGCGCAGCGTGGAGCTGTACGTCGCGGTCAATGCGGAACGAGAAGCACCCAGGGTGGGGTCAACGGATGAGGCTGGGAGATCCTCTCCGGAACAACCAGCCCAGACGCACAGCAATACACATAAGAAGAATGAACGACTCACGAATTCCCCCTCGGGAACGGATGCATGGCGAACAATAGCCGTCCGCTATGACGCTGTTTTCCTGGGGCACTGACAATGATTGAATGTCTGAGACATAGCGTGTGAGTGATTGGGTGAGGATTGACCCGCATGGAAGTCGGGCTTCATCAAGCGGGGCTCGCCGCTTCCATCCACGTCCTCGTGCTACCTTCCGCGCCCCATGAAGCGGACCGTCCTCATCGGTAGCCTCCTCCTGGCCCCGGCCTGCGCCACCACGTCGTCGCGTGAGCCCGTCTCCGTCGCGGAGTCCTACGCCCGCGCCCTGGACGAAGGCCGCCTCCAGGATGCCTACGCCCTCACCACCGATGGCCCGGAAGGGCAGGTCGCCTTCTTGGAGCGTTACTCCGATGAGACGACCCGCCGCGAGCGCGCCGCCGCCGTCCGTGCCGGCGCCGCCGTCCTCGAAGCCCGCGCTCCCTCGCTCACCCTGGCTCGCACCGGCGAGGACTGGCGCGTCGTCGAAGCCCGCCCCGCTGATGTCCCCCGAGCCGCGCTCCGCCGCTTCCTCGACGCCTCGGACGCCAAGGACTGGAAGACGGCCTGGAGCCTGCTCGCCGCGCCCTTGCGTGCCCGCTACACCCCCGAGCGACTCCGAGAGGACTTCGAGCGCGAGCCCCTCGCCAAGGAGCGCCTGCGCCGGGCCCGGCTCGCGCTCAACACCCACGTCCGGGTTGGCGCCGGTGAGGCCGTCTTCCCCCTCGGCGACGAGCGGGCCGTCCTCCTCGTCCTCGAAGACGGCGAATACCGGATCTCCGCGCTCGAATAGACCCGCTGGCCCCCGACACGCAGCGTCCCTGATGGACACCTTCAGCCGGCCAACACCCTCCAGCCCTCCAGGCCGTCGCCAGGGTGCGTCCGGGTCCACCCCGCGTTAAACGACGTTGACAGTCCCCCCGGGGCTGGCATGTTCCGCGCCCGCTGAGGGGCGCCCCAAGCGCCCGTTTTCCAAAGGTTTCAGGTGTCCCGATGAGCGTTTCCGAGGCCAGCATCCTCGCGGCGATGTCCAAGGTGATTGATCCCGAGCTGCACGTGGATCTGGTGAAGGCGGGGATGGTGAAGGACATCCGCGTCAGCGGCGATACCGTCAAACTCAAGATCGAGCTCACCACGCCTGCCTGCCCGATGAAGGCCAAGATCCAGGCCGACTCGGAAGCCGCCCTCAAGGGCGTCCCGGGCCTGAAGTCCTTCGACATCGAGTGGGGCGCCCAGGTCCGCGCCTCCGGTGGTGGCGCTCCGCCCCCCGGCGGCCTGCTCCCCAAGGTGAAGAACATCATCCTCGTCGGCGCCGGAAAGGGCGGGGTGGGCAAGAGCACCGTCGCCGTCAACCTGGCCGCCGCCCTCGCTCAGCACGGCGCCAAGGTCGGCCTGCTCGACGCCGACTTCTACGGCCCCTCCATCCCCCTCATGACGGGCCTGGGCGACAAGAAGCCCGTCAGCCCCGACGGCAAGTCGTTGGATCCGCTCATCGCCCACGGCATGAAGGTCATGTCCATCGGCTTCCTCGTGGAGGCCGACCAGGCCCTCATCTGGCGCGGCCCCATGCTCCACGGCGCCCTGATGCAACTGGTGCGCGACGTGAACTGGGGCGAGTTGGACTACCTCGTGCTCGACCTGCCCCCGGGCACCGGTGACGTGGCCCTGTCGCTGTCCCAGTCCATCCGCGCCGCCGGGGCCGTGCTCGTCACGACGCCGCAGGACGTGGCCCTGGCCGACGTCGTCCGCGCCAAGCAGATGTTCGACAAGGTCCACATCCCGGTGCTGGGCATTGTCGAGAACATGTCCCAGTTCGTCTGCCCGAACTGCTCGCACGTCACCCCCATCTTCAACCACGGCGGGGGGCGCAAGGCCGCGGAGATGTTCGGCATTCCGTTCCTCGGAGAGGTTCCGCTGGACTTGAAGGTGCGTGTGTCGGGAGACTCGGGCGTACCGGTGGTCATCGGCGCCAAGGACAGCCTGGAGGCCAAGGCCTTCCAGGAGGTCGCTCGCAACATCGCGGGTCGAGTGTCCGCACAGGGCGCCAAGAGCATGCCGCTGCCGGTGGTGCAGGCCCGCTGACAACCACCCAGGAGACGCTGCATGCCCCCAGCCGGCAATGACGACTTCCCCGACGACCCGTTGATCGACGAGGACCGCTCCGGCCGTGAGGGCCGCTCCGGTCCCGCGGGCTTCGTTCCGGAGTTCGTCCGTCGCATGGCCGTCGCCGGCCTGGGCGCCCTCTTCATGACCGAGGAGGGCATCCGCAACCTGGCGGGACAGCTCAAGCTCCCCAAGGAAGCCCTCGGCTTCATCCTCTCCCAGGCGGAGAAGACCAAGGACGAAGTCACCGGCGCCGTCACCGAGGAGCTCCGCCGCTTCCTCCAGTCCGAGAAGCTCCGCGACGAGTTCCTCAAGCTCGTCTCCGGCATGACGCTGGAGATCAAGGCCCAGGTCCGCCTCGTCCCGCCGGACAAGGCCGAGAAGATGGGCTCCGACGAGCCCGAGAGCCCCGAGCCTCGTCCCAAGAAGGAGAAGACCGCCGCCCCCACCGCGCGCGTCGTCATCTCCGAGCTCAACGCCCGCCGCCCCGGCTCCAAGCGTTCCAAGAAGGAGTAGTGGTGGCGGACACGCCTCCTCCCGAAACAGCCCCGCCGGCCCCTGCCCGAAAGAGCTGGCGCTCGTCCCCGCTGGCGAAGCGGCTGCCCCTGCTCCTGGCTGTCGGCCTGGGCGTGTTCATCTGGCAGGTCACCGGCATCCCCGAGCGGGAGCTGGTCATCCACCCCGATGGCGACGGCTGGAGTCAGGCCCGCGCCCTGGACCTCCAGGTGATGGACGCGGAGGGCGCGATCCTCAAGCGCGAGGAGCGCTTCTTCGGCGACACCGGCGCACCTCCGGAGCTGAGCTTCAAGGTGGACCTGCCCGAGGGCTCCTTCAGGACATTGTTCTTCGTGAAGCTCGCGGGCCGCGAGGAGCGGGTGCGCGTCGAAGAGCCGCTCACGGTGGGGGAGGAGCGCTACATCGTTCGCCGGCTCCAGTTGCCAGCCGCGACTCGTTGACCGCCCTGGGGGCGTGGGCTATGGGCGCACCACGTCATTCACATTCCGACCGAGGGGTTCGAGAGCACCATGGCAACGGAGCACATCGTCGTCGTCGGCGCCGGGCAGATGGGCGCGGGAATCGCGCAGGTGGCCTTGCAGGCGGGTCTGCGCGTCACGCTGGCGGACGTGTCCAAGGAGGGTCTCGCCAAGGGCGCTGACCGCATCCGCGCGGGCCTGAAGAAGCTGGTGGAGAAGGGCAAGCTCGACGCCGCGAAGCAGCAGGCCGCCGAGGCCAATCTCGCCACCCTCACCAACGTCACCGAGGCGAATGACGTCGACTTCGCCATTGAAGCCGTGACGGAGAACGAGGACCTCAAGCGCCGCATCTTCCAGGACCTGGACGCCGTCGTCCGGCCGGGCGGCATCCTCGCCACCAACACCTCGTCCATCCCCATCACCCGCATCGCCGCGTCCACGAAGCGCCCCGAGTTCGTCATCGGCATGCACTTCATGAACCCCGTGCCGGTGATGCAATTGGTGGAACTCATCCGGGGCGCCGCCACGTCGGACGAGACCTACGCCACCACGCGTGCCCTCTCCGAGCGCATGGGCAAGACCACGGTGGTGTCGAAGGACTTCCCGGGCTTCATCGTCAACCGCATCCTGATTCCGATGCTGAACGAGGCCTGCTACGCGCTGATGGAGGGCCTGGGCTCCGCGGAGGACATCGACACCGCGATGAAGCTGGGCACCAACCAGCCCATGGGTCCGCTCCAGCTCGCCGACTTCATCGGCCTGGACACGGTGCTCTACATCGCCGAGGTGCTGCACAAGGGCCTGGGTGACTCGAAGTACCGTCCGTGCCCGCTGCTGCGCCAGTACGTCGACGCCGGCTGGTACGGCAAGAAGAGCGGTCGCGGCTTCTACAAGTACTAGGCACCACCCTCCCGAGGAGCCTCGCACATGACCTACGAGAACATCCGGCTGGAGCACGACGGCGCGGTCGCCACGCTCACCATCGACCGTCCCAAGGCGCTCAACGCCCTCAACAACAAGACGCTGCAGGAGTTCGAGGCGGCGGTGAAGTCGCTCGGCGCCGACACGCGCGTGCTCATCGTCACCGGCGGGGGCGAGAAGGCCTTCGTCGCGGGCGCCGACATCGCGGAGATGTCCGCGCTCGAGGAGCCCCAGGCTCAAGAGTTCGCCGCCCTGGGCCACCGCGCCTTCGCGCTGCTGGAGTCGCTGTCCATCCCCACCATCGCTGCGGTGAACGGCTTCGCGCTCGGTGGTGGCTGTGAGCTGGCCCTGGCGTGCGACTTCATCTACGCCTCCGAGAAGGCCCAGCTCGGCCTCCCCGAAGTGGGCCTGGGTGTCATCCCTGGCTTCGGCGGCACCCAGCGCCTCACCCGCGCGGTGGGCCGTGCCCGAGCGAAGGAGCTCGTCTTCACGGGCGCGCGCATCGACGCGGCGAAGGCGAAGGAGATCGGCCTGGTGCTGGAGGTGTTGCCGGCCGGTGAGCTGCTCGCGCACTGCCGCTCCGTCGCGGCGAAGATGATCAAGAACGGCCCCCTGGCCATCGCCAAGGCCAAGCGCGTCATCGAGCAGGGCGCGGACAAGGACCTGAGCGAGGCCAACACGCTGGAGCGTCAGGGCTTCGCCGAGCTGTTCGGCTCGGACGACCAGCGCGAGGGCATGAAGGCGTTCCTCGAGAAGCGTCCCGCCGTCTTCACTGGCAAGTGAAGTGACGTCCTCGCGCGCGGTCGGGAGTCTCCTCACGGTCCTCCTGGCCGCGACGCCGGCCCGCTCCGAGCCTGTCCCCGAGCCCGTCTCCGAAGCCGCGCCTGAAGTTCGGCCCGAAGCTCCACAAGCTCTGGACGACGAGTCCGGACGGGCCCCGGCCCTGGTCTCCTGGAAGCGCTCGCTGTGCATCTACACGGGCTGCTTCCTGGAGCCGTTCATCCCCGATGTCCGCTACCAGTGGGGACAGGGCTCGCGGGAGCACTGGGTGCTGTCCTGGCCCATCCACCCGTGGGCCTTCCCGGCGTGGGACCTCCCCGGGCCCACCCTCATCCTGTCGCCCTTCGTGGAGCCCCAGGTGCGCCTGTCGCCCGCGGCCTTCCGGCTGCTCGCGGGGGCACGGGTGTATGCGTTTCCGGACAGCGCCCGGCTGGGGGTGATCGCGGAAGGGGCGGGGCTGTGGGGCCAGGATGGCTCGGGGGGGCTGGCGGGCCTGGGCCTCACCTACGACCTGATTGAACGCGGTCCGAACACGAAGCCCTGGACGGTGTCCGTGGTGCTTCGCCGGGCCTGGACGGGGGAGGGGGCGCGGATGGACCTCTCCCTGGACGTCACGGTGCCACTGAACATGTTCCTGGGCTCACCCCTGGATTCCAGGGGGCCCGGCGGGCGGTCGTCGGCTAATCGGCACGGCAACCCTCGCTTGGGGGCTGGCGGAGCGTCTTCGCTATTCCCTGGGAGCACCCCCCGTAATATGGAGCCCTCATGAACTTCGAGCTGACCGATGTCCAGCGCGAGATCCAGCGGATGTGCCGCGAGTTCGCCGCCAAGGAACTGACCCCCAACGCCCGGAAGTGGGACGAGCACCACACCTGGCCCTCGGATGCGGTGAAGAAGCTCGCCGAGCTGTCGCTGCTCGGCGTGGCCGTCTCCGAGAAGTACGGCGGCGCCGGACTGGACAACGTCTGTTACGCGCTCGCCATGGAGGAGATCAGCCGAGGCTGTGCGTCCACCGGCGTCATCATGAGCGTGAACAACTCGCTCTATTGCGACCCGGTGTCGAAGTTCGGCACCGAGGCCCAGAAGGAAGAGTTCCTCGCGCCGTTCGCTCGGGGCGACAAGCTCGGTTGCTTCGGCCTGACGGAGCCCGAGGCCGGCAGCGACGCCGCCGCCCAGCAGACCATCGCGGTGCGCCGGGGTGACGAGTTCGTCATCAACGGCTCCAAGAACTGGATCACCAACGGCCCCAAGGCCGACGCCATCGTCCTGTTCACGATGACCAACAAGGAGGCGGGCAACAAGGGCATCACCGCCTTCCTGGTGCCCACGAACACCCCCGGCTTCACCCGCGCCGAGCCCGACAAGAAGATGGGCATCAGCGCCGCCTGGTCCTGCTCCATGTTCTTCGAGGACATGCGCGTGCCGGCCAAGAACATCCTGGGCAAGGAGGGCGAGGGCTTCAAGGTCGCCATGTCCACGCTGGACGGTGGCCGCATCGGCATCGCCTCGCAGGCGCTGGGCATCGCCCGCGCGGCGTACGAGGAGGCCGTTCGCTACTCGGGTGAGCGGAAGTCCTTCGGCAAGCCCATCCGCGAGCACCAGGCCATCCAGTTCATGATCGCCGACATGGCCATGGAGATCGACGCGGCCCGCCTGCTGGTGTGGCGCGCGGCGCTGCTCAAGGACAAGGGCGTGCGCCACAGCGCGGAGAGCGCGATGGCGAAGCTGTACGCCAGCGAGATGGCCAGCCGCGTAGCGAACAAGGCCCTCCAGGTGCACGGCGGCATGGGCTACAGCAAGGAGATGGACGCCGAGCGCCACGTGCGTGACGCGCGCATCACCGAGATCTACGAGGGGACGAGCGAGATTCAGCGCATCGTCATCTCCGCCAACGTCCTGAAGGAGTAGGCACCATGAAGAGGGCACTGCTTCCCGTTCTGATCCTGGCCTCGGCCGCCGCGTTCGCGGAGAGCATTCCAGCGAAGAAGCCCGAGGACGGGAAGCCGGCCCCCGCCAAGACGGCGCCCGCGAAGAGCGACGCGCCGGACGTGGCCCGCCTGCCTTTCACTCCGGACTCCATCCGCCAGGTCGTCACGTACAACCAGGGGAAGATCCAGGATTGCTACGAGGACCACATGGCGGAGAAGAACAAGAAGGCGGAGGGCAAGCTGCTCACGTCCTTCACCATCGACGCCAATGGCCTGGTGAAGGGCGCGAAGGTGCGCAAGGGCAGCACGCTGAAGGACCCGAACCTTCATGACTGCGTGGTGGCCGTGCTGTCGTCCATGACGTTCCCGAAGCCTCCGGACGGCGCCGACCACCCCATCGAGTATCCGTTCAACCTCAAGGCCATCGAGTAGGACGACCGACGTGAACCTCGAGCTGACCGAGACGCAGACGCTGATTCGCGAGACGGCCCGCAAGTTCGCGCGGGAGCGCGTGGCGCCGCTTGCCCGCGAGCTGGACCGCCAGGAGCGCTTTCCCACCGAGATCTTCAAGGAGCTGGGGGAGCTGGGGCTGCTCGGGGTGAACATCCCGGCGAAGTACGGCGGCTCGGAAGCGGGCGCCGTGTCCTACGCGCTGGCGATGATGGAGATGGCCGCGGCGGATGCGTCCACGTCCGTGGCCATGGCCGTGACGAACATGTGCGCGGAGCTGATCAACGCGTTCGGCACCGAGGCGCAGCGCGAGAAGTACGTGACGCGGCTGACGTCGGGTGAGGCCGTGGCGGGCTCGTTCGCGCTCTCCGAGCCGCATGCGGGGTCCGACCCGGGCGCGCTGATCACGTCCGCGGTCCGCCGTGGCGACTCGTGGGTCATCAACGGCAGCAAGCAGTGGATTACGTCCGGTGCGCATGCGGGTGTGATGGTGGTGTGGGCGCGCACGTCTCCGGCCGGCAACAAGGGCCTGTCGTGCTTCATCGTGGAGGGTGGGACGAAGGGTCTCATCATCGGTCGCCACGAGGACAAGATGGGGCTGCGCTCCTCGAACACCGTCGCGCTGACGTTCGAGGACTGCGTGATTCCGGCGGAGAACCTGCTGGGCTCGGAAGGGCAGGGGTTCCGGCTGGCGATGGTCGCGCTGGATGGCGGGCGCATCGGCATTGCCTCGCAGGCATGTGGCGTGGCGCGCGCGGCGCTGGAGGCCACCGTGTCCTACGTGAAGGACCGCAAGGCGTTCGGCCAGGCGATTGGCGAGTTCCAGGGACCTCGCTTCATGATTGCCGACATGAAGACGCAGATCGACGCGGCGGAGCTGCTGACGCTGCGCGCGGCGTACATGAAGGACCAGAAGCAGCCGTTCACCCGCGAGGCGTCGATGGCGAAGCTGTTCGCCAGTGAGACGAGCAATCGCGTCTGTGACAAGGCCGTGCAGCTTCACGGCGGCTACGGCTACATCGACGAGTTCCCGGTGGAGCGGTACTTCCGCGACGCGCGCGTGCAGACCATCTACGAGGGCACCAGCGAGGTGCAGCGGATGGTGATTGCTCGCGAGAGCTTCAAGCTGCTGGGCTGAGACGCGGTTTCGTTCTTCCGCTTCGCGGCCAGGGAGGCGTTGGACCCATGGGGCTGAAGCGGAAGGGACGTTACTCGTACGGCGACTCGCGCGCGGACCTCAGGACCTTCCTGACGGGCTACAGCGAGAAGAACAAGTACCCCATCGAGCGGATGGAAGACCTGCGGTGCCCCTGTGGCGCCGAGGTGCTGACGCTGTTGCTCGATGACGAAGAGGGCGCAGCCGTTCAGACGTGCCCGACGTGCCAGCATCAGGTCCCCGTAGGGGACAGCGCCGAGTTCCTCGATGACGCGGAGCTGGGGGAGTGCGAGTGCCCTTGTGGGGGGACTCGCTTCGAGCTCACCGTCGGGTCCGCGTTCTACGAGGGCAGCACGGACGTCCGCTGGTTCTATGTGGGATGCCGCTGTCCTTCGTGTGGGCTCGTGGGCTGCTATGGGGACTGGAAGACGCCCTGAACGGGCTGCGAATCGACTAGACGACCGGTCTACTGGCCGTTAGCAAAGGGCCATGAGCGTGAGCGCCGAACCCCAGCAGGATGCCCGTCGGCACATCATCGACGCGGCGCATCCGCTGTTCGCGAGCAAGGGCTTCACCGCGGTGGGCCTGACGGAGGTGCTGGCGGCGGCGAAGGTCCCCAAGGGCTCGTTCTATTACTACTTCGACTCGAAGGAGGCCTTCGGCGAGGCGGTGCTGGAGACGTACTTCGCGGACTACCTGGCGCGGATGGAGGTGTTGCTGGCGGTGCCGGGCACGTCCGCGCAGCGACTGTTGGGGTACTTCCAGGACTGGCTCGCCTCGCAACTCGACGAAGAGGCCCGGGGTCGATGTCTCGTGGTGAAGCTCGGCGCGGAGGTCTGTGATTTGTCCGGGAGCATGCGCGCGGCGCTGGAGCGTGGGACGCAGGGCATCATCGACCGATTGTCGCGCTGTCTCGATGCAGGGCGGGAGGATGGTTCTCTGACGGCCCCTCCGGACACACGCGCAGTCGCAATCACTCTCTACCAGTCCTGGCTGGGCGCGGGGCTGCTGGCCAAGATCACTCGCGACCGCACGCCGCTGGACACGGCCATGGTGGGGACTCGGCTGTTGTTGGGCCTCGCATAGCTCATCCGGGCTGAAGACGCGTCTTCGCGTCGTCACCTCCTGCTCTCGTCGACCGAGCTGCTCGCGGTGGTCCACCGCCTGTCGCTCGTGCGCGCTCGCCCGTGGCTTGCCGGGGCAGGGCGCGTTGAACGGTTTCCTCGCCACACCCCTGGAGTCAGCACCCATGCCTCAAAGCGATACCCGCAATCGTCGAGTCGTCCTCGCCGCACGTCCTCACGGCATGCCGACACCGCAAGACTTCCGTCTCGAAGAAGCCGAGGTACCGACTCCCGGCGAAGGACAGGTGCTGCTGCGCACGCTGTACCTGTCGCTGGACCCGTACATGCGGCCGATGATGAACGAAGTCCCTCCGGCGTATGCCGCGTCTTCGGTGCAGGTCGGCCAGCCCATGGTGGGAGGCACGGTCAACCGCGTCGTCTCCTCCAGGCATCCGCGCTTCCACGTGGGTGACCTGGTGCTGGGCAACTCCGGCTGGCAGGACTACTCGTTGTCGGATGGGCAGGACCTGGTCCCGCTCGGTGAGATGAAACAGCCATCGCTGGCGCTGGGCGTGCTCGGCATGCCCGCGTTCACCGCCCACGTGGGCCTGCTGGACATTGGCGAGCCCAAGCCAGGAGAGACGGTGGTCGTCGCCGCGGCGACGGGGGCAGTGGGAGCGGTGGTGGGGCAGATCGCGAAGCTGAAGGGCGCGCGGGTGGTGGGGATCGCCGGAGGCGCGGACAAGTGCCGTTATGCCGTCGAGGAGCTGGGCTTCGACGTGTGCCTCGACCGCCGCGAGCCCAGGCTGGCCGAGCGACTCGCCGCCGCCTGCCCGCGTGGCATCGACGTGTACTTCGAGAACGTCGGAGGCGAGGTATTCGAAGCGGTGCTGCCGTTGCTCAATCACTGGGCTCGCGTGCCGTTGTGCGGAACCATCTCGAGCTACAACGGCGACACGCCGCCGCCGGGGCCGAATCGGCTGCCGCAGGTGCTGGCGGTGTTGCAACAGAAGCGCATCCGCATGCAGGGCCTCATCATCCTCGACCACTATGGCGACCGCTACGACGCCTTCCGTCGCGAGATGGACGCGTGGGTCGCCGACGGCCGCGTGAAGCTGCGCGAGGACCGGGTCGATGGACTGGAGAACGCGCCCGCGGCGCTCATCCGCATGTTGGAGGGAGGCAACTTCGGCAAGCTCGTGGTGAGCGTCGCCGACGTCTGACGCCCTTTGGGAGCGGTGTGTGGGCACCGCTCCCAGTCGCCGAGCTATTGGACTGACGAGGGCGGCGTCAGCCGAGTTTCGGTCCACGCGAACGGAGGAACGCCAAGCCCAGCCAGAGCGCCAGCAGCGTGACGGATGCGCTTCCCGCGTCGGTGGCACCGCAGCCCCAACCGGTGACTGTCAGATCGCGAGGCCCGCTCGTATCGGGCCCCTCGGGGCCAGCGTCCTCGTCACCGTTGGTACCGGCGTCCGCCCCCGCATCGTCTTCGTTGCCCGTGCCCGCGTCCGTGCCACTGTCCTCACCCGCATCGACGGGGGGAGGTGGAGTGCCGCTGTCCTCACCCGCGTCCATGCCGGCATCGTCCGCTTGAGGAGTGCCCGCATCGTCATCAGGCAGGGTCCCCCCGTCATCTGCCGTGGCACCACCGTCCTGGGGCGTCACCGGCCCACCGTCGTTGGGAACCGGGCCCGAGTCCGGGACTCCTGAGTCGGGGATACCTGCGTCTGGTGCACCTGCGTCCGGAACGCCCGAGTCCGGTGCGCCTGCGTCCGGAACGCCCGAGTCCGGTGCGCCCGCGTCGGGGATACCCGCATCCGGTGCCCCCGCATCAGGAGCCCCAGCGTCTGGTGCTCCCGCATCACGGACACCCGAGTCCGGCGCACCGGCGTCAGGAACCCCCGCATCCGGGGCGCCCGCGTCTGGGACACCTGCATCCGGCCGACCACCATCCGGTGCTCCTCCATCGGGAGTGCCTCCGTCGCTGGCTACGTCGACGAAGACCCCGTAATCCGTGGGCTGACTTGGCTGGTACTGCCCATCGAGTCCTTCATAGACGGCGGTGATGACGTGCTCTCCAGGAGGGAGCATGAGCCAGAACGAACTCTTCCCCTCGAAATCGACCTCGATGGATGTCCACAGGGAGCCGTCCACGTAGAACGACACCAGGCCTGAGGTGACCATCTCGCCAGACGAGGTCGTCGCGCGCGCGGTGAACGCGAGCTCCTGATTGTCGTACACGGGGCCGATGGGTCCATCGATAACGATCTCCGTGGCCTCGACGCCCACGCCCCTGATCAGGAAGACCAGGTCGTTGTAGGACCGATCTCCACCAGAGTTCATTCCTTCCCAACCCAGCACCCACACGTCAGGGTCGGACTGAGGTGCCAGCACCAACGCATGCGGAGTTCGCTGCTGGTGACTCCTGGCATCGAGCGGCTCGGACTCAGTGATGTGAACCTCCCCGTAGGTCGGCGACCGAAGCCGGTTGAGTGCGACGACTTCGAGCCAGGATTGAGGCGAGATGGACGTCAGGACATCACCAGCACCCTGGTGCAGGTCCAGGTTGAGCAGCGTCTTCGAGAAATAGACGTTGATGTCGCCGTGTCCCCACAGCTCACATTGAAGGCGGTTCTCGGAGGTCGAATAGGGCAGGAAGCAGGTGTCCGTGGCATCGCCGTAGATCTGCTCCACGTAGGAGACGAGGAAGAAGACGATCTCCCGCTGTCCCTGGAGGGTGCCGAGTTGCTTGCGGCGGTCATCCTCGTTGGGCCTCGCCAAGGGGTCTTTGCCGGGGATGAGAACGCCCCGATCATCGAAGGCGCTGGCCTTGTAGTCGGGAAGGCCATCCTCGGCCTCGCCCAGTGGGCTGTCCCAGATGGGCCCCACGCTCGTGCGCTCACCGCTGAGCTCTTGGTAGGCCATGCGAGGCTGGAGGCACTCGGAAGTGGGCGAGTCGCCGCTCAAATTGCCCCTGGGGCAGTGGTTGCCGTCGTCATCCGTGACGAGGAAGATGAGGTGGCCGATCCCCATGTGTCCGTTCTGCGCGTCCTCGGGCTCAAGCAGATTCGGAAGATGCGGGAAGGAGCCCCGATCGCTGAAGTAGGAGTCCAGCGGCTCGGGCACGGCACTCACCCGCATGTAGCCGTTGTTCAACAAGGCGCTTTCAAAGTTCATTACACGCTGTCCCACCACCGAGGAACCTGTCGGGCGCGAGGGATAGCCAGGTGTATCGGGCCAACGCCTCGGCCCGCCCTTGTCGCTGTAACTGCTGGCCGAATTGCACGCTCCCGTCAGGAGCTCAGGCTCCCGAAGGCGGAGCACCTGCCCCGACGCACGTTGGTGGAAGAAGATCCGTTCCGGGATGCAGCGTGTGCCCACCCCGATGTAGCCCCGATCCGGATTCAGATTGAAGAGGTCCTCATGGAAGTCGGGGATGCCATTGCCTTCGACATCGACGAGGACGTCATCGTTGGGGTTGGCGGGGTCCCTGATGTCGACGTACCCCCGGGCCACGAGGTCGTCGTAATAGAACCACCCCAACGTACTGGAGGCTCCTCCGCCAGCATTGTCGTGCGCGAGCAGGACCTCCAAGTTCCTGTCCCTCGGCAGGATGAGCGCATTCGAGTCCACGCCCTGCGCGGACGCGGTCAGCGCACAACAGAGGAGCACGGCGAAGAAGGAGGTTCTCCACGAATGCATGGGATGCCCCGGGCGCCAGAGACGGCACGAAGAAAGCAAGCCACTCTATGCCATCCATGGCCATGCCGTACACCCGGTGACCCTTGTCACCCTAATGCCCATACACCCGCTGGAGCGCGGACCTCAGCGAATCGTCGATGCCCGTCCCGGAGGGCAATTGCTGGTCCGCCCGGAACCGCTGGAGCGCCGCCTGGGTCGGCCCATCCAGCTCGCCGTTCACCTCCTCCACGGGATAGCCCAGGTTCTGCAGGCGCCCCTGCACTCCGGTCACCGTGTCCAGCGGATGCAGGTGCCGCAGCGAGATGGGGATGAGGCGCGAGGCGAAGCCCTCTCCAATCCGCAGCATCCCCGTCGTCGCCGTGGGTGACACCGCGTGCACGATGCTCCCGTCAGGACCGCTGCGCCCTTGCAGGACGACCCCGTCCACCTCCAGCGCATACGGTGTGTCCTTCAGCACCTCGCTCCCCACGCGCAGGACCAGGTGCAGCTTGGAGGGGATGCCCTTGCGCACGAACGTGTGCTTGCGCCCCGTGAGGACCTGCTTCGTCCGCTGGCGCAGCGCCGGGACATAGACATGGTCTCCCGGCACCAGCGTGTGAGGGCTCTTGCGCAGCTCGCGCAGCGCCTGGTTCCGGGGGTGTTCCCACAGCGTCCGCCAGATGTGCCCGTGCTCGGACGCGATGCTCTCCACCGAGTCGCCCGCCTCGGCGACCCGGACGATGTCTTCCGCCATGTCCATCCACCTCGCTCGGAAGTCAGAAACCCAGCTTCTGTTTGAAGGGGCCCTTCACGATGACGGACTCCGCACCCTTGAACTTGCGCCAGGGTTGCTTGGCATCGATGAGCTGCTTCAGCGTCGTGCGCTCTATCTCCTCGTCCTCCTCGTCGAAGAAGTACACCTTGAGCTCGTGGTCCTCTTCGGGAATCCCCACGTACCAGCCCGCGGACGGCTCCATCTCCTCGTCGGCCTTGAGGTAGGCGAGCCCGCGCTCGTCCCCATTCAGCTGGTTCGGCTCGACGTGGTACATGAGGGCGTCCGACATCTCCCAGTTCTCGTCCGGTGTGTCCGCGTAGACGGGCTGCTGCCGCATCAGCGCCGTGTACTGTTGAATCCATGCGTCCACGGTGAAGCCCACGTTCATCGGGTTCACCTGCTGTTGGGAGACCTTGGCCTTCTTGACGCGGACCACCTCGCGCTGCCACGTGGCCATCGCGTCCATGGCGAGCGAGCTGAACTCGGCGGAAGGCTTGATTGAATCCTCCAGCGCCACCTTCGCGGCCGCGCTCTCGGCCTGCTCGACGAGGAAGGCCCAGAACACGCCGCGCAGGTGGCGCAGGTGTGACACGCGCTGGAGCACCAGCTCCGGCCGGTTGAGCCCCAGTATCTGGATGGTGCGCACGCCCCGCAGCGCCAACGGTGGCGCCTGGTGCATCACCTGGAACATCTCGTGCCCGTTGCCCGTCACCATGAACTGCTTGCTCGTCGGATGGACCTTCACCTCGTACCGTCCCTGCAAGGACGGAAGCTCCTTGGGCAGGCTCCAGGCGAACTCCTCCGCGTCCTTCCGGTTCTTGTGCTTCTGCAGGTACCAGCACAGCAAGTCGTAGGGGTAGGCCTCGCCCGTCCACACGTTGAAGCGGACCGCCAGCCGAGGGTCCTCGACGCCAGGGTCGATGAGCACGGGGCGCTCCTCGGACACCTTGCGGACCGCGGTGGAGCGCACCTCCACGAGCTGGTCATTCAGCAGGACGGGGAACTTGTTCTTCTTGTGGAGCTGATTGCAGACCTGACAGGAGAAGTAGAGGTTCTCCCACGCGTAGGCCTCCCAGAAGTACCCATCCAGGTTGAAGCCATATCCCTGCTCGTAGCCCGCCTTGGGGCGGAAGTGCTCCACGTCCCCATGCGCCAGGTACTTCACCTTGGACTCGCAGAAGGCGCACTTGCCATGGTGCGAGTTGAGCAGCGCCTCCTTGATGCCGTGGCCGGAGTAGTGGTCGCTGCTGAAGATCTCCGACTTGAAGCCGATGATGGGCCGGGTGTCCTTCTTCCATCCGACCGAAAGCTTCTCGTCGATCAAGTCCCCCAGGATGCGCACCGACAACACGTAGTAGGCGAGCGCGCCACGCACGGGCTCGGGCGCCGTCGCCAGGGCGCGCAGGTCCGCGTCACCCATGTCCCGGGGAGGGTGCTTGCCCTTCTTGAGGTAGCCGGCGTGGAAGTCGAAGGCGAAGGCCCACAAGGGCCCTTCGGCGGGAATGGCGTCCGGCGTGCCGCACATCCATGCGAGGGACGTGTACTTTCGCAAGGGCTCCGATTTCCGGCAGTGCTCCCGGAAGTCGGACACCTGCGCCTGATGGGCCGCGACGACCCCTACCTTGAATTCCAGGGCCGTCGAGTTCAGCGCTGGAGGGAACGTCCACTTCGCGAGCTCGTCCTGGGTGAACCAGGGAATCTCCAGCGCGGTGATGGCGGGCGCACTCAGCCAGGGACGTCCAGTGGTCAGCACCGCCTGCTGGTAGAAGGGGCGGATGATGCCGAGCAGTGGGGTGCGCTTCTCCTGCGCCAAGCCTGACAGCTTCGTGTCCCAGACCTTCCGGGCCTCCAGGGCCACGGTGTGGAACTCCTTCAGGTACGTGCTGAAGCGCGACTTCCAGTCCCCCTGGAGCAGGTGAAGCACCTTCTCATCGAGGAGCTTCTCGCTCATCACCTCGATGATCTCCTCGCCGAACTTCACCAGCCCCAGCTTGCCCAGCAGGCGCGCCTTGTCGGCCTTGGAGGGGGCATTGCCGAGGAGCGCCGTGACGATGGCCTCCTTGTCGAGGACGGGCCCCTTGCCCTTCTGCTTCTGGTACTGGATGTGGAGCTGCGCGTAGATGTTCTTGAGCTCCAGGGTGATGGCCGCGCACTTCTCCCGGGTGCCTCCAGGCGCACCGCCCTTGTCGATTCGAATCATGCGTCCCGTGTCCTGGCCGGTGAGAGGTGGGCTGCCGGGGACGGCCCCAGTGCAGCGCCCATGCCCGGCGGGGTGGGGGACCTCACCCCAGAGGACAGCACCCCTGGCCAGGTGGGCGCTCCGCGTTCTCTCCGGACGCACCGGGAGTGTGCGGCGTACGCGGAGAACGCGGGCAATCCCATGCCTCAGTGACGGGAATCCCAGACAGGAAGGAAAGGAAGAGGTCCGCGGCCGCCGACATGTGGGAACAGTCCACCCCCCCGGGCGCACCTCCCCCATGACTCATGCCGGGCACTGGACTCGTGGACCTCGACCTACGAGCGGAACGCGGCCACACGATGTGGGTCGCATTTCAGTGGATTTTTCGAGTAGGTTGTCGCGCTCGCCGGCCGAACAGGCGAAGCGGACGCTCGCGGGGTCCTCTGAAGCGGGAGGGCTGCGAAGGTGGGCGAGCGTTCTTAGTAAGAGGGGTGCGGAAGGCTGTCCCGGGTATTGACAGTTCCGGGTGATCGCATCCACCGAACAGCACATGGGGCACGTGCTCGCTTGACTACCGGAATAACCGGTGTCTAGGGTGCGCGGCTTCATTCTGCACCATTCAAAAGTCCCCAGAGGTGGGGACGACCGCGGACTCTCGTTGCGCCCCGCATGGGCCCGCGTTCCTCAAATCAGGGGGCAGCTGTGCCGTATCAAAGGACTTCCATTTCCATGCAGCAGAACGTGAACCAGCAGGTCGAGACTGACGCCGGGGAAGAAAACTTCGCGGCGATGTTCGAAGAGTCGCTCAAGCAGCGCGGTGGCGACGGCATCCTGAAGGAAGGGGAGATCGTCAAGGGCACCGTGGTGCAGGTGACGAAGGACTTCGCGATCGTCGACATCGGCTACAAGTCCGAGGGTCAGGTCCCGATCTCCGAGTTCACCAACCCTCGCGGAGAGGTCTCCGTCAAGGCGGGCGACCCCGTTGAGGTCCTCCTGGAGAGCCGCGAGAACGACACCGGCATGGTCGTCCTCTCCAAGGAGAAGGCCGACAAGATGCGCATCTGGGACGAGATCAGCGCCGCCTGTGAGCGCGATGAGATCGTCAAGGGCACCATCGTGGGCCGCGTGAAGGGTGGCCTTTCCGTCGACATCGGCGTGAAGGCGTTCCTCCCCGGCAGCCAGGTGGATATCCGCCCGGTGCGCAACCTCGACCAGTACATCTCGAAGGAATTCGAGT
>Ga0126314_10000293_pt1 | contig 25023 bp, 28 predicted proteins | sample Plot105B_FD_92535 | JGI IMG/M metagenome (GOLD analysis project Ga0126314, IMG submission 92535) | Serpentine soil microbial communities from UC McLaughlin Reserve, CA, USA - Plot105B | ecosystem: Environmental > Terrestrial > Soil > Grasslands | place: USA: UC McLaughlin Reserve, Lake County... | reverse complement strand
GCACCGTCAGCACGAGCAGGAACGTCAGCATGACCTCCGCCAGGAACGCCGCCCCCGCGCCATAGCCCTCCGGTGAGGCAAGCCCGTACCCGTTCGAGCCCAGCCCCGAAATCGACGCCTGGTAGCCCCCGGGAATCCCCTTGGCGATGAGCAGCACCACGCCCGCCGCCAGCACCGCCCCCAGACACTGCGCGACGATGTAGCCGAGGATGTGCTTGTTCTCGAACTTGCCCGCCAGCGACAACCCCACCGTCACCGCGGGATTCACGTGGCAGCCGGAGATGGGCCCAATCGCATACACCATGGCCAGCAGCGACAGGCCGAAGGCGAACGACACGCCCAGGAAACCGATGCGGTCCCCCGCCAGCACGGCCGCTCCCACGCCGCCGAGCACCAGGACGAACGTCCCGATGAACTCCGCCATGTACCGCCGCATCCCATCATTGATGCCCCCAGCCGCGGATGCGGAGGGGAGTCTCTTGTCTGTCGCTGAACGCATGCGCACTCTCTCCGGCCGCACACACCAGGACACGACCACTCGCGTCTGGCGCCTCGCGGCGCAATCAGTCCCACTTGGGACGCTGCGCACGTCCGGGCTGACGACAACGGGAAACCACGCTCCACGCCTGGAGAGCGGCATCCACTCAAGGCGCTCGGTGCTCCGCCGCCCTTGAATCAGAGCCGGCGGGAAGGCGACCCACTTCCCGCGCGGCCGAGTACGACCTGGGGGCTACTTGCCTTTCATCACGCCAATGAATGGCACGTTCCGGTACTTCTCCCCGAAGTCCAGGCCGTAGCCGACGACGAAGAGGTCCTCGATGACGAAGCCCTTGTAGTCGATGTCGATTTTCGTGCGCGCCCGCGCCGGCTTCTCCAGCAGCGAGCACAGCTTCAGCGACGCCGGGTGTCGGGCCCGCAGGTTCTCCAACAGGAAGCTCATGGTGAGCCCCGTGTCGATGATGTCCTCGATGATGAGCAGGTGCTTGCCCGCCATCGGCTTGCTGACGTCGGTGGTGATGCGCACCTCGCCCGTCGTCTCCGTGCCACCCTGGTAGCTGGACACCCCCAGGAACTCCAACGTCAGCGGCAGGTCCACCGCTCGCGCCAGGTCCATGGCGAAGAACGTGGAGCCCTTCAACACACAGACGAGCGTCAGCTCCTTGCCCGCGTAGTCCCGGGTGATTTGCGCGCCCAGCTCCCGCACGCGCGCCTGCAGCTTGTCCTCGGAAATCAGGACACCGACTTCCTGCTCGTAGAACGCCAAGGCTTCCTCCGCGCTACACGTAGGCGTTGTTCATGATCTCCCCGAAGCCGCCGCCACCGGGGACGATGTACTGCCGGTCATCCAGGCCGCGCTCCTTCTCCCAGAGCGCGCCCGGCGCCGTGCCGAAGACCTCCGGAGGAGACAGCCCACGGTCCAACCGGAGCGCGTAGATGACCACGTCCGGATGGTCCGTCGTCATCTTCCGCAAGTACTCCGGCGTGACGATGAGGTTGAGGGTGATGATGCGCCGGGGCGTGCCAGGCACCTTCTGCTTGTAGAGGGAGATCGCCGTGGACAGGCTGCCGCCCGTGGCCCCCATGGGGTCCGGGAAGAGGACGAGCGCGTCATCCACGTCGCCGCCAATCTTCGCGCCGCCAATCTGGGAGCCCACCACCGTCTCGGCCGCGTCGATCATCCGGCTCATGATGATGTGGTCCTGCCGCACCACCGACGGGTCCAGCGTGGCGTTGAGCAAATCGTACGTCACCTGCGACGGCAGCGTGCCCGCCCGCGCGATGTTCACCGTCACCACGCGCACGTGCGGGTCGATGACCTCGCCCTGGTAGAGCCCCTGCGGGGTGGAGTCGATCATCCGTGTCGGCAGGCTGACCATCTTCCGCGGGAACTCCGCGTTCACCACCGTCTTCACCAGGTCGCTGTAGAGCGTCTCCACCAGCCGGTTGATTTGGGGCTGGATGACGCCCTTGGCGCACAAGGTGGCCAGCTGGGAGAGCAGGAACGGATTGCCCACCAGGTGGACGTGCGGTCCATAGTGGTGGGTCATCTCGTTCAACCGGAAGGGCACGTTCGCGTACAGGGTGTCACGCATGCGGTCGGTTCCTCTCGTGCCCGAAAGCCCCGGGGCGAAACGGCGTCAGTCGAACAGTTCGAGCGTCTGCGGCGGCGTGCCCTCGGTGGGCTCCGGGACGTGACACTTGCGGCAGCGGGGCTCGTACGCGCCCGCCGCGCCCACCACCACGCGCTCGCCACTGGAGACGATGCGCTGGGAGCGATTGGCCGGATTGCCGCAAACCACGCAGATGGCCAGCTCCTTCGTCACGTACTCCGCCACCGCCATCAACTGCGGCATCGGCTCGAAGGGACGGCCCTGGTAGTCCTGGTCCAGTCCCGCGCAGATGACGCGCAGGCCCTTGTTGGCCAGCGCCTCCACCACCGCGACGACCTCGGCGCCGAAGAACTGCACCTCGTCGATGCCCACCACCTGCGTGTCGGGCTCCAACCGGTAAAAAATCTCTTCAGCCCGCTCCACCGGCGTGGACGTCACCCGCTGCTTCGAGTGGCTCACCACCTGCGTCTCGTCGTACCGGTTGTCGATGCGGGGCTTGAACACCTGCACCTTCTGCTTGCCGTACACGGCACGCTGGATGCGGCGGATCAACTCCTCCGTCTTACCGGAGAACATCGAACCGCAAATGACCTCTATCCACCCGATATCTTTGGGGAATTGGTGCAAGGGACGCTCGCCTGGCCTGGGGGCGGAGGGGCGCGGATACTCTGTCACCCCCCCGCGGGAGTCAACCGCCAACCGCGTCCTCGTGACAGGGCCTGGGGGCGTGCCGGGGCGCGCCTGCCCGCCTGCCCTTCCTTGGCCCATCCGGGCGCTGGCAAGCCCCTTGAAAGGGAACGCCTCCGGAAGGTCGGGACTGGGAGGCAGGGCGTGGCGACGACGACGATGGAGCAGGTTCGGGGCGCGGTCCGCGGTGGAATGGCTTCCTTCTATGCGTCACCCGCCTCGGTGGCGTTGCTGATGCTCAACCTGATGGACGGGCTCTTCACCCTGCTCTTCCTGCAGCTCGGCGTGGCGGAGGAGCTCAACCCTCTCATGCGCCTGGCCTACGAGCAGTCACCACTGTTCTTCATGTTCGCCAAGCTGCTCATCGTGAACACCGGCCTGTGGCTCTTGTGCTTGCACCGGCGCCTGCGCGCCAGCCGCCTGGCCATCCGAGCGGGGGCCGTCGTCTACGGCATCATCGTCGTCTACCATCTGGCTTTTCTGACCCACCTGGTCATGCACTGGCCAGGAGCCCTTGGGTAGTCCCGCCAATCCCTCTGGACTGTGAGCGAGTGGAACAATGGTGAGGGTTCTCCTTCACCATACCCTTGCATTTTGCACCCGGTATGTCCCAGGCTTCCCGCCAGCTCCGACCTTTCGGGTTCGGGGGGGGACCATGAACATCACCGACGTCCGGGTGTTTCCGGTCGAAGAGGACAAGCTCAAGGCGTACGTCACCATCACCCTGGATCACTGCTTCGTCATTCGCGACTTGAAGGTCATCCACGGCTCCTCGGGGCTGTTCATCGCGATGCCGGCGAAGAAGCGCAAGGATGGGACGTACAAGGATATAGCCCACCCGCTCAACGCGGACACACGCAGCCAGATGGAGCGTGTCATTCTCATGGAGTACGAGCGGCACCTCCATCAGGCGCAAGCAGGGATGCTCGGTCCGATGCCAGCAGATCTCGACTAACGCCCTTCACATCCGCGCGTGTCCAGGTTAGTCAGCGGGCCCATCATGCAGCCGCGCGACTTCAAGATCTTCGCCGGGAGCTCGAATCCCGGCCTGGCTCACCGAATCTGTGAGTACCTCAAGCGTCCGCTCGGCAAGGCGGAGGTGGGTCGCTTCTCCGACGGAGAAATCCACGTCGAGATTGGAGAGAACGTCCGCGGCCACGACGTCTTCATCCTCCAGTCGACGAGCCCGCCGACCAACGACCACCTGATGGAGATGCTCATCATCTGCGACGCCCTGAAGCGGGCGAGCGCCAGCTCCATCACCGCCGTCATCCCGTATTACGGGTACGCCCGGCAGGACCGGAAGGTCGCCCCGCGCACCCCGATTACCGCGAAGCTCGTCGCGGACCTGCTGGAAGTCGCGGGCGCCGAGCGCGTGGTCTCCATGGACATGCACGCCGGGCAGATCCAGGGCTTCTTCAACATCCCCTCGGACCACCTGTACGGCTCGCCGGTGTTCCTGGAGGATCTGCGCAAGCGCTTCCCGGAGTCGCAGGAGCTGGTCATCGTGTCGCCTGACGCCGGTGGCGTGGAGCGCGCGCGTGCCTACTCCAAGCGCCTGAACACGGGCCTGGCCATCATCGACAAGCGCCGCCCGCGCCCCAACGCCTCCGAGGTGATGAACCTCATCGGCGACGTGTCCGGCAAGGACGCCGTGCTCGTGGACGACATGGTGGACACCGCCGGCACGCTCGCGCAGGCCGCCGCGGCGCTCAAGGCCAAGGGCGCCCGCCGCGTGGTCGCCTACGCGGTGCACCCCATCCTCTCCGGGCCCGCCATCCAGCGCATCACCGACTCGGTGCTCGAAGAGGTCGTCTTCACGGACACGGTGCCGCTGTCGGCCGCGGCGCAGGCGTGCACGAAGATTCGCGTGCTCACCACCGAGCGGCTCTTCGGCGAGGCCATTGCCCGCATCCACCGGGCCGACTCGCTCAGCTCGCTGTTCGTCTGAGAAGCGAAGCGCCCGGCCCTCGGGCGACTTGACTCCCTGTCCGGGGGCTGGCATGTCCGGCCTCCTCCAACGGTCCCCTTCGCGGCGCCGTCTTCGGGGCCCGCCACGGGGGCGGGATGCCGAGGGCGCCAGGGTGGCCGGTGGTCACCGCGGTATCCATTCCCAAGGTATTTCCATGTCCGTCGAAAAGACCACCCTCGAGGCGAAGTCGCGTGAAGGTTCCGGCAAGGGCTTTGCCCGCAAGCTGCGCGCCCAGGGCCTGGTGCCCGCCGTGGTGTACGGCAAGCACATGCAGAAGCCCGTGCACATCGCCGTGGACCCGAAGTCCGTGCGCGCGGCCATCAACACCCCGCACAAGTTCAACACCCTCATCCAGCTGAAGCTGGCCGGTGGTGATCAGCAGGTCCTCCTGAAGGACTACCAGATGGACCCCGTCACCCGGGACATCCTGCACGTGGACTTCATCGGCGTGCGCGAGAACGAGCAGGTCAAGGTGGACGTGCCGCTCGTGCTCGTCGGCAAGTCGGTGGGCGTGGCGGAGGGCGGTCTGCTCAGCCAGATTCGCCGTGAAATCACGGTCTGGGCGCTGCCGACCGCCATCCCCGAGCGCATCGAGGTGGACGTGACGGCGCTGAAGATCGCCGAGGCGCTGCACATCAACGACGTGAAGTTCCCGGCCGGCGTGTCGGTGAAGTCGAACGTCAACTACACCGTGGCGGTCGTCGCCGCGCCCGAGGCGGCCGAAGTGGCTCCCGCGGCGGCTGCGGCTGCGGCTCCTGCCGCGGCGGCTCCGGCCGCGAAGGCCGGCGACAAGGCGGCGGCCCCCGCGGCGGCGGCCAAGGCTCCCGCGAAGAAGTAGTCGTCTTCCGGTGTACCCTCGACACGGGGCTGGCCTCCCTGAGGCTGGCCCCGTTTCTTTTTGGAGCCTCCCATGAAGCTCATCTGCGGGCTGGGCAACCCGGGGCGCGAGTACGAGCGGCACCGGCACAACATCGGATTCATGGTGGTGGAGGCGCTGCTGTCCCGGGCGCGCGCGGAGCTGAACCAGGAGAAGTTCGCCGCGAAGGTGGGCCAGGGAACCCTGGCGGGCGAGAAAATCCTCTTCGTCGAGCCGCAGACCTTCATGAACCTGTCGGGCCGCTCGGTGGCCGAGGCGGCGCGCTTCTACAAAATCCCGCCCGAGGACGTGCTCGTCATCCACGACGAGCTGGATCTGCCCCTGGGCCGGCTGCAGCTCAAGGCGGGCGGCGGCAGCGGCGGCCACAACGGCCTGAAGAGCATCGTCGCGAGCCTGGGCTCGGAGGCGTTCATCCGCCTGCGCTTCGGCATCGACAAGCCGGAGGGCCCCAATGCCCGCGAGCGCGTGGCCGGCTACGTCCTGTCCAACTTCGACGACGGGGAGCGCCGCCAGTTGGACGAGCTGATGGACCGCGCCATGGACATGACGGAGTGCTGGGTGCGCGAGGGGCTGTCGGTGGCGATGAACCGCTTCAACCGGAAGGCCTGAGGCCCTCTCGGGACGCCGGGGGCCAGGGGGGCGGACAGGCGGACCTTCCGGGAGCTTGACTTGCCCGGGGGGCCCCCCTAGAAGGCCCGTTCGCTCGCTGGGGTGGTTCAACCAGTGGGATGTTCTTTTTCAGCTTCCCGTGTTGGTGCACGGGACGTAGCGCGAGGGTGACGGGCGCGCGGTTTCCCGTTCCCGGTGGTGGCCATGGGGCCAATCGCCGTTTCCCCGCTCCTCGGATTGTCCGGGGGGCACTCGACCCCAAGGGGAGAGAAAACATGGCAGAGACGCAGGCCGCCAAGCGGCTTCGTGAGTACGAGACCATCTTCCTGGTCAAGCCGGACCTGACCGACGACAACGTGGACAAGCTCAAGGAGCGCGTCCGTGGCATCGTCTCCCGCGAGGGTGGCAAGGTCCTCCGCTTCACGGTGTGGGGCAAGAAGAAGACCCTGTTCCCCATCGCGAAGCAGCCCCGCGCCATCTACGTGCACGCCAGCTACCTGGGCAGCTCGGGTCTGGTGGCGGAGATTGAGCGCAACCTGAAGAACCTCGATGAGGTCACCCGCTACATCTCCGTGAAGCTGGCGGATGAGGTGGACCCCGAGACGCGTCCGGTCCTCGAGGACCTGAAGCTCGCTGGCGACGTGGAGGAGACCCGTCCGGGCGCTCCCGAGCCGCGCGAGGGTGGCGGCTTCCGAGGCGGCGACGTGGCCGAGGAGTCCGTGGGCGAGGCGGAGGAGGAGTCGTCCGAGGAGGCCTGAGCGCCACCTTGGACATTCTCTAGGGACCTATCCAGGAAACGAGAAAGTTCATGAGCAACGGAACGGACAGCAAGACGGGCGGCTCGTCGTCGGGCGGCCGCAGTGGCGGCTTCGGCGGCGGCGGTGGGCCTCGCGGTGGTGATCGCGGCGGAGACCGTGGCGGAGACCGCGGTGGTGATCGCGGAGACCGTGGTGGCATGGGCGGCGATGACGAGAAGCGCGGCGGTGGCCGTGGCTTCGGCCGCAAGAAGGTCTGCCGCTTCTGCGCGGAGAAGAACGCGTCGGTGGATTTCAAGGACCAGGCGACGCTGAAGTACTTCGTCACCGAGCGCGGCAAGATCATCCCCCGCCGCATCTCTGGCAACTGCGCGAAGCACCAGCGTGAGGTGGCCACGGCCATCAAGCGCGCGCGCGGCATCGCCCTGCTCCCCTACAACGCGGTGGTCGGCTAACCGCCGGGTCCGCTCAGGAGACTGAACATGAAGGTCATTCTGCGTGAGGACATCGAGCACCTCGGCAAGTCCGGCGAGCTCGTCACCGTGAAGGACGGCTTCGGCCGTAACTACCTGCTGCCGCGCAAGAAGGCGGTTCTGGCGAGCGAGCAGAACCTCCGTCAGCTCGAGCACGAGAAGGCGGTCATCACCGCCCGCAATGCCAAGCTGAAGGGCGCCGCGGAGGAGCAGGCGAAGAAGGTCGGCTCCATCAAGGTCGTCATCAAGCGCAAGGTCGGAGATCAGGACAAGCTGTTCGGCTCCGTCACCGCGCTGGACATCGCCGAGGCCGTGGCGGCCCAGGGGCAGACGGTGGACCGTCGCGCCATCCACCTGGCCGACCCCATCAAGTCGATTGGCCACTACGAAGTCGAGCTGCGTCTGCACCGCGACGTGGTGGCGAAGATCAAGGTCGAAGTCGCCGCCGAGTAACGGCAAGCGACTCCACCTCACCGTGGGTTCGAGAAGGCCGTCCGGGGCAACCCGGGCGGCCTTTTCATTTGCGGGCCTGCCCCCGGGCACGTCCGGCTGGCGCCGCGGCCGGTCCGTCCTACGACATGCGCGTGGAGGCCGTTGAAGCGAGTGCGTATCCGTGAGGCACAGGAGGCTCGCCCATGAGCACGCCCACACCCGCCCCGCTGCCGTCCCACGTTGACGCCCACCGCCCTGACTTGGACTGGCTCCGCGTGGTCGCCATCCTCGTGCTGCACCTGTTCCACACCGGGATGATGTTCAACCGGTGGGACTGGCACATCAAGGCGCCCACGCTGCTGCCGGCGCTGGAGCCGATGATGGAGGTGCTGCACCACGTGCGCATGCCGCTCTTGATGGTCATCTCCGGCGTGGGCACGGCGCTGGCGTTGCGGCGGCGCTCGCTGCGCGGCTTCGCGGGAGACCGGACACGGCGACTGCTGCTGCCGGTGGTGTTCGGCATGCTCGTCATCGTGCCACCGCAAATCTACGTGGAGCGCGTGCTCCGGGGGACCTTCCAGGGCAGCTACGCGGACTTCTATCCGTCCGTCTTCGGCTTCGTGCCCTACCCCGCGGGCAGCCTGAGCTGGCATCACCTGTGGTTCGTCGTCTACCTCTTCACCTACTGCCTCCTCGCGCTGCCGCTCTTCTGGGCGCTGGGGACGGGGCGCGGGCAGGCGTGGCTCGCGAAGGTCGAGGCCTGGCTGTGCCGGGGCGTGAATCTGGGGTGGCTGTTCGTCCCGCTCTTCGTCAACGACGTGCTGCTGCACCGCTTCCCGGAGACGCACGCGCTGCTCGACGACCCGAGGACCTTCGGCCACTACGGCCTGCTCTTCCTCCTGGGCCACCTGCTCGGCCGCGCGCCCGGGGTCTGGGACGTGTTGGTGGAACGCCGGTGGTGGCTGCTGGGGATTTCGGCGGTCATCTTCGCCATCATGGTGCCCGAGAGCGAGTTCGACCTGGTGCCCGAGGTGCTCGGGGGCGCATCCGCCCAGTGGCTCTTCATCCTGACCGCGCTGGGCTGGGCGCACCGCTGCGTGCGAACCGGGAGCCGGTGGGTCCGCCACGCGCAGGAGCTGTCGTACCCGTTCTACATCTTCCACCAGACGGTCATCATCGTCGTGGGCTTCGCGATGCTGCGGCTGCCCGTGGGGCCGTGGAGCCTCTTCGGCTGCGTGCTCGTCACGACGTTCCTCATCAGCTGGGCCTTGAGCGAGCTGGTGGCCCGCCTGCCCTGGTTGAGGCCGTTCTTCGGGTTGAAGGCCCGGGTGGCGTCCCGTACCGAAGTGAAGCTCCAGGACGTGCCCACGGGGCATACTGCGTGACGGAGCGCCCATGGCCGACACCCTCCCGACGTCCGCCCTCGAAGTGCCGCCGTCCCAGGCCTGGCAGTGGCCCCGCTTCCGGCCACGCTCGGTGCTCGGGGTGTTGGCCTTCTGCCTTGTCGTGGGAGTGTCGTATGGCGCGGCGGTGAGGTTGGACCAGCTCGCCAACGGCCATGACACCCTGCCCGCCTCGCGCGCCTTCCTCTGGGAAATCACCGGTGCGCTCTCCGCCTGGGTGGCCCTGCCCATCATCCAGACCGCGGCGCTGAACGCCTCCTCCCCGCGCGCCGCCGGGTGGGCGCGCTTCCTGGGTCTGCACACGGTGGGCTTCGCGCTCTACACCTGCGTGCACATCGTCGTGATGCTGGGAGTCCGCTACCTGCTCTACCCGCTGCTGGGCTGGGGCGAGTACGAGTACGGCCCGATGGCCTTCCGCCTGCCCATGGAGGTGTCGAAGGACCTGATTGTCTACGGGCTCGCCGTCACCTTCATCAGCCTCTTCGAGGCCTGGAGGAATCAACATGCCCGGGCGCTGCGCGAGGCGGAGCTGGAGGGCGAGCTGCGGTCCGCACAGCTCCAGTCCCTCACCGGCCAGCTCCACCCGCACTTCCTCTTCAACTCGCTGCACACCATCAGCTCCGTCATGTACGAGGACCTGGAGCGCACGGACCGGCTGCTCAGCGATTTGGGCCACGTGCTGCGCGCCAGCCTGGAGCGCGCGGAGCCCACGTGGACGCTGGCCGAGGAGCGCATGCACACCGCGCGCTTCGTGGGACTCCTGTCGGCGCGCTTCGGCGAGCGGCTCTCGGTGAGCTGGAGCGTGGCCCCGGGCCTGGACTCGGCGCGCGTGCCCTGCTTCGCGCTGCAGACGCTGGTGGAGAACGCGGTGAAGCACAACCAGGACCGCGTGGAGCCACTGGAGGTGCGCATCCGCGCCCACGAAGCGGCGGACACCTGGCGACTGGAGGTCGAGGACACGGGCCGGGGCTTCGGCGGTGAATCCCCCGCCACCGGCCCCGGAGTCGGGCTGGCGCACCTGGAGCAGATCCTCGCGCTCCTGCATGGCGGGCGGGCCCGGCTGGAGAAGGGCCAGGGGCCCGAGGGTGGCGCGCGCGTGTCGCTGACCCTGCCCCGGGGAGCGCGCCCATGACGACCTTCCGCGTGCTGGCCGTGGATGACGAGTCGCCCGCCCGGGCCAAGGTGCGGCGGCTGTTGGAGGGCGAGGCGCGCTTCACGCTGGTGGGCGAGGCGGCGGATGGAACCGAAGCGCTCACACGCATCGAGGCGCTGAAGCCGGACCTCGTCGTCCTCGACGTGCAGATGCCCGGCCTGACGGGCTTCGAGGTGCTGGAGGCCCTGGGCCCGGGGCCAGGCCCCGCCGTCATCTTCTCCACCGCGTACGACGGCTTCGCGCTGCGGGCCTTCGAGGCCCACGCGGTGGACTACCTGCTCAAGCCCTACGACGGCGAGCGCTTCGCCCGCGCCCTGGACAAGGCGCACGCGCTGCTGCTCGGTGGAGCCTCGGAGGCCACCCGCCTCCAGGCGCTGCTGCGGGAGGTGGCCGCGACGACGCCTCGGAAGACGCTGGAGCGGCTGGTGGTGAAGGCGGGCGAGGCGTGGGTGCCCCTGCGCCTGGAGGACGTGTGGCGGTTGTCCTCCGAGGACAAGTACGTGCGCGTGTACACGGCCCAGGCGGAGCACCTGGTGCGCCAGAGCCTGCGCGCATTGGAGGAGCGGTTGGACCCGGAGCGCTTCGTGCGGGTGCACCGCGGCGACATCATCAACCTGGACGCGGTGGCGAAGCTGGAGCCGTGGAGCCACGGCGATGGAATCCTGATCCTGAAGAACGGCACCACGGTGGTGCTCAGCCGCACGTGGCGTGAAGCATTCCTCCAGCGCTGGGGCATGGAAGGGTAGCGGCGGGTAGGTCCACCTTCCTCCGCCTACCCACCGCTACAGGTCTGTGGCGGATAATTTCTGCCATGTCAGAGCCGCCTGTAGAGTGGGCGGGCAGCCATGGAGAATTCCCTCGACCTCAGAGATGGGCGAAAGGTCCACGAGGACCTGGCCGCCGAGCGTGCAGTGCTCGGCGCCGTCCTCGCGGACAACACGCTCATCTCTGCCGTAGGCGAAGTGGTCCACGCGGACGACTTCTCCAGCCCAGCACACGCGCAGATTTTCGCGGCGATGATTCGCCTGGACGGAAAGCAGCAGCAGGTCGACCACCTGACGTTGGCCGAAGAGCTGAAGGTCCTCGGGCAGCTGGTCGCCGTGGGCGGTCCCGCATACCTGATGCGGTTGGACCAGGTGGTGCCGCTGGCCTCCAACGCCGTCCAGTACGCGAACATCGTCAAGGACCAGGCGCTGCGCCGCCGGCTGGCGCACGTCGGCCGCGAAATCCAGGACCTCGCCAGCCAGGAGACGGGCGAGCTGGAGGTGTTGCTCGACGAGGCCGAGCGCAAGGTGTTCCTCCTCGCGGAGAAGAAGCGCGAAGGAGACCTGCGGCCCGTCAGCGAGCTGATGGAGCAGACGTTGGATCTGCTCGACAAGATGAAGGCGGCGGCGACGGGCATCACCGGCCTGTCCACCGGCTACATCGACCTGGACAACCAGCTCACGGGGCTGCACGCCGGCGAGCTCATCATCCTCGCGGCGCGTCCCGGCATCGGCAAGACGTCCTTCGCGATGAACATCGCGGTGCACGCGGCGCTGAAGGAGAACAAGGCCGTCGGCATCTTCAGCCTGGAAATGCCCGCGGACCAGCTCCTCATGCGTCTGCTCGCGTCCACCGCGCGCGTGGACATGAAGAAGCTGCGCGGCGGCCGGCTCTCGCCTCACGACGAAGAGAAGTTCCAGGAGATGGCGGGCGCGCTCTACAACGCGCCCATCTACATCGACGACTCGGGTGGCCTGTCCCCGTTCGACCTGCGCGCCAAGGCGCGCCGCGTGAAGCAGAAGGACCCCCGGCTGTCGCTGCTGGTCATCGACTACCTCCAGCTCATGCATCAGAAGGGCAAGGTGGAGAGCCGTCAGTTGGAGGTCGCCGAAATCTCCCGCGCGCTCAAGCAGCTCGCCAAGGAGCTGGAGGTCCCCATCATCGCGCTCAGTCAGCTCAACCGTAAGGTGGAGGAGCGCAAGGGCGGCAAGCCCATGCTGTCGGACCTTCGTGAGTCGGGCTCCATCGAGCAGGACGCCGACGTGGTGATGTTCATCCACCGTGAGGAGACCGAAGAAGGCCCTGACGGCAACCCGCAGGCGCCCGCGAGCACCGTCATCCCCGTGGAGCTCATCATCGCCAAGCAGCGCAACGGCCCCATCGGCTCCGTCGACCTCGTGTTCCTCTCGGAATACACCCGGTTCGAGAGCCGCAGCCGAGGCGAGTAGCGCGGGAGTCCGGCGCGTTGCTCGGGCGCACCACAGCGCCCGGGGCCGTCGCCCTCCCTACTCCACGCCCGTGCGCAGGTAACGCACCACCAACGCCCGGGCCGCGCGCGTCGCGGCCTCCAGCGTCAGCCCCCGCCCCAGCTCTGTCGCCAGCGCGGAGGCCAGTCGACATCCGGTGCCACGACGCTCCGGCGCCCGCTCCAGTCGCTGGCCCTTCAGGACGCGGACGCCCTCCGACGTGGCCAGCACGTCCGCGAGTCCCTGCGCATCCGGCAGGTGCCCGCCCTTCACCAGCACCGCGCCAAAGCCCCTCGCCACCAGCGCGAGCGCGGCCTCACGCGCCGCCACCACCGTGTCCGGCACGGGCCTGCCCAAGAGCCACCCCGCTTCATCCAGGTTCGGGGTGAGCACGACGCGCGGGCCCGCGAGCGACAGGTAGCGCCGGGCGGACAGCCGGGACAATGGCTGCCCGCGAGACGTCCGCACCACCGGGTCCACCACCCACCATGCCCGTGTCCCCGCCAGCGCGGCGCTCGCGGCCTCCAGCTGCGCGAGGCCCGGCACCATGCCCCACTTCACCGCGTGGACGGCGCCCAGCTCGCGCGCGGCGACCAGCTGCGCATGGATGACGCGCGGCGGAGAGGCCACCCAGGAGAACGTCGCCCGGCCTTGCGCTGTCTGCGCCAGGGGCACCGCCACCGGCTGCCCTCCGCGCGCACGCACCGCCGCCACATCCGCCAGCAGCCCCGCTCTTCCCGTGGGCTCGAGCCCCGCCAACAGGACGACGCGAGGAATCACCGCCGGTGCTCTCGCGCTTTCTGGATGAAGGACTTGTACAGCCCCACGTGCACGGGAATCGTCGTCGCCATGTACTCGGGATGCCACTGCACGCCCACGGCGAAGACATGCGCGGTGGACTCAATCGCCTCCACCACGCCATCCGGCGCCATCGCGCAGATGCTCACGTCGCGCCCGGGACTCCTCACCGACTGGTGATGCGTGGAGTTCACCATGAGCTGACCGTGCCCCACCGCCTCCGCCAGGAGCGAGCCGCTGCGCACGTCCACCGGATGCTGCGGCTGGGTGCGGTCATGCTTCTGCTCGTGCTCACGAGCGCCCTGCACCTCGCGGCCGATGTCCTGGAACAGCGTGCCGCCCAGCACCACGTTGAGCAGTTGCATGCCGCCACACACGCCCAGCACCGGCATGTTGCGCTTGAGCGCCCCGCGCATCAGCGCCGCCTCGAACGCGGTGCGCCCTTCCTTCAGCCCGCCCAGTCCCTCGCGCGCCGTCTCGCCATACGCCTCGGGAGGAATGTCGAAGGCGCCGCCGGTGACGAGCAGCCCCGACACGCGGTCCAGGTACGCGTCCACGCACGTGGGGTCGTCCGCGTAGGGCAGCACGAAGGGAAGGCCCCCGGCGCGCAGCACCGCGTCCGCGTAGGGCACCTTCAGCTCGTACCGCGCGAAGGGCTGATCCTCGGGCTGGCTCCAGTCCGGGGTGATGCCGATGTTGGGCCGCCGGGGTGGCTGGCCGTGGTGCCGCGGATGATTGTTCATGGGGGAGTCCGTCGGTCGACCCTACCCCCCCACACGTCCCCGTTCAAACGCGCCCGTCAGCAGGCGCACCCGCTCGGCGATGTCCTGGGCGAGCAGCACGTCCGACACCACCGCCGCGCCATGCGCGCCCGTCGCCGCGACGGAGGCCACGTTCGAAAGCCCCACCCCCCCAATGCCCACCACCGGCAGCGGGCTGCCCTTCACCACCCGCGCGAGTCCCTCCAGCCCCAGCACCGGTGCGGGCACCTGCTTCGTCGTCGTGCCGAAGACAGGCCCCACGCCCACATAGTCCGCGCCCGCCTCCCGCGCGGCCCTCGCGCCGTCCACGTCGCGCACCGTGACGCCCACCAGGCGGCCGGGCCCCAGCAGCGCACGCGCCGCCTCCGGAGGCAGGTCCTCGTCGCCCACGTGCACGCCATCCGCGTCCGCCAGCAGCGCCAGGTCCACCCTGTCGTTGAGCAGGCACACCGCTCCCGCCTGCCGGCACAGCGAAGCCACCCGCCGGGCCACCGCCAGGGCCTCTCGCATCGGCGTGCGCTTCATGCGCAACTGCACCACCCGGGCGCCCCCCGCGAGCATCCGCTCGGCCTTGAGCACCAGGGGCATGTCCCCCCGGACGGTGTCGTCGCACAGCAGATACGGGCCCGGGGGAAGCAGCGGACGAGGCGGGGCGTTCATCGGCACCAGGAAGGCGGGACGGCGGCGTTGACAGATGCCCCCTCTGCTATAAGGTAGCCCGCTATTTTCCAAGCAATTCCGAGGATTTGAAACATGGCGGACACGGTGGACCCCAAGTATCTCGATAAGCGCACCGCGGAGCGGTACCTGCGCTCGGGCCAGTTGGACGAGAAGGCGTTCGAGCGCCACGTGAAGGGCCTGCCGGATGTGGCGGACAAGGCCACGCCGGTGGAGACGTTCATGGACGACGACGTCACGGACGACTACGACGACGAAGAGGATGACCTCGACGAAGAGGAGGACGAGGCTGACGAAGAGGACGAGGACGAGTCCTCCGACGACGTCGCCGACGAGTCGCCTGTTTCCACCGACGAGGCCGCGCTCAAGGACATCGCCGAGGGTGGCGAGGAGCCGAACACCCCATGAGCCCCGTGGACGAGAAGCGCGGCGAGACCTTCGTGATGCGGGGGGAAGCGCGCTCCGCGTCCGAGGAGGCCATCTCCCTCAGCACGTTCATCATGGGGCTGGGCACCGCGGTGCTCATCCACCTGGGTGACACGCCGAACCCGGAGACGGGCCAGACGTCGAAGGACCTGCCGCTGGCCCGGCAGAACCTGGACCTGTTGTCGATGTTGCGGCTGAAGACGCGGGGCAACCTGACGGCGGACGAGGAGAAGCTCTTCGACAGCCTGCTCGTGGATCTCCGCCTGCGCTTCGTGGAGGCGAGCAAGCGGTGACGGCGCCTGTTCTCCGCTCGGGCAAGCTGCCCGGGCGCATCCGCTTCGCGGCGCTCGTGGGTGTCGTGCTCGCCATCTTCACCGGCTGGGGCGCGCTCAACGAGGCCATGGAAATGGCCCACTTCTACGAGGTCCGCTCCCGCCACATGGAGGCCGGCCCGCCGTTCCTCCTGGGCAGCGACCCCGCCATCCTCCAGAAGCTCCTGGAGGCCCAGTACCAGGCCCTGGAGCCCATGCGGGAGCCTCGCGCCGTGCTGATGGGCGTGCTCGCCGTGGCGTGCGCCTTCGTCTTCGTGTCCGCCTCCCACATGCTCCGCGCGGACGGTCTGCCCCGGGAGGCCCTGCGCAAGATGCTCGGCCGCGCCGCGCTCACCGTGGCGGTGCTGCGCACCATCGACGGCGCCCAGTGGGCCGTGGTGTCCCGCCGCGTGGGCGTCACCCTCACCCAGACGCTCACCCAGCGCCCCGAGTACCAGGACCCGACGACGGCCGAGGTCCTCACCAGCGTGGCGCCGTGGATGGCCCTGGGGCTGACGGTGCTGGGCACGGCCGTCATCGCGGGCACCTTCGCCCTGCTCGGCCAGTACTTCCGCAGCGACACCGTGCGGGACGCGCTCGTCGCCCAGGACAGCCCGGCCGACGGCTAGCTGTCCCGCGGCACGTCAGGGGGCGTGGGGTGACACGCCGCCCGGCAGCAGGGCCTCCAGCGCGGACTCCACGTCCGCCGAGGACTCCTCCTCCAGCGACAACACCCGCCCCAGCTCCGCGCGGGGCAGCCGCAGCAGCTCCTTGCGCGACAGCCCGAAGACGTGCGCCAGGTGCCCCATGGGCCAGCGGGACTGCATGTGCAGGAAGGCCGCCTCGTCCAGGTCCTCGGGACGTCCCTCGGGCAGCTCCACGCGGTCGTAGACCACCCGCTCGCCCCCCACGCGCCGTCCGTTGCCGTAGGCGACGACCTGCTCGCCCTCGTCTGGATCAAACACGTAGACGTGCACCGTGGCGTTGGCCGCCCGGGACAGCAGGCGGGGCAGCGCATGGTGCGCCGCATACCAGTGCGCTCCCGGCCGGCCCTGCGTGAAGGGGGCCACGTAGGCCAGTCGCACCACCTTGCGGCGCCGATTGACCGACACCTGCAGGCCGGTGGCGCCCGAGGCACCGTCCAGCCGCAGCGCCTCACGGGCCTGCCGGAGCAACTCCAGCCCGTTGAAGCTTTCGAGTCGAATGAGATAGCCGCCGTGCGCTTCCAGGTTCAGCCCCCCGTAGGTGGGCGCCGCCTATAACCGAGCCTCCACCCCGCTGGCAACTCAAGCACCTCGAAAATCCAGCCGCTACCAGGAGTCCAAAGTATTCCGTTTCCGGCGCAGGGGTGACGCCGCGCGTTAATTAAGCCCGGCCGTTTGCCAAGCCCGAGTCGACTCTTACGTTGAGTGTATGCGACTCGATAAGTTCACGGTGAAGGCGCAGGAAGCCATCCAGGAAGGCCAGACGCTGGCCCGCCGCGCCGACAATCCCCAGTACGAGCCGGAGCACCTGGCCGCCGCGCTGTTGGGACAGAAGGACGGCATCGTCGACCCCTTGCTGCGCAAGCTGGGCGCGGACGTGAAGCTGTTCTCGTCCCGGCTGGGCGAGGCGCTGGGCAAGCTGCCCAAGATGCAGGGGGGCGAGAGCGCGATGCTCGGCCAGCGCCTGCTGAAGACGTTCGACAAGGCGGACGACGAGGCCAAGGCGCTCAAGGACGAGTTCATCTCCTCCGAGCATCTGCTGCTCGCGCTGACCCAGGACAAGGGCACGACGGGCGAGGTCATGAAGGCGTCCGGCATCACCCGCGACCGCGTGGTGGCCGCGCTCAAGGAGGTCCGCGGCTCCGGGCGCGTGACGAGCCAGGACGCGGAGTCCACCTACCAGGCGCTGGAGAAGTACGGGCGGGACCTCACGGAGGCGGCGCGCGCGGGGAAGCTGGACCCCGTCATCGGCCGCGACGAGGAGATTCGCCGCTGCATCCAGGTGCTCAGCCGGCGCACGAAGAACAACCCGGTGCTCATCGGCGAGCCGGGCGTGGGCAAGACGGCCATCGCCGAGGGGCTGGCGCGGCGCATCATCGACGGCGACGTGCCCGAGGGCCTGAAGAACAAGCAGCTGATCACGCTGGACATGGGCGCCCTGGTGGCCGGCGCCAAGTTCCGCGGTGAGTTCGAGGAGCGGCTCAAGGCGGTGCTCAAGGAGGTCGCCGACGCATCCGGACAGGTCATCCTCTTCATCGACGAAATCCACACGATTGTGGGCGCGGGCAAGGCCGAGGGGGCCATGGACGCGGGCAACATGCTCAAGCCGGCGCTGGCGCGCGGCGAGCTGCACTGCATTGGCGCGACGACGCTGGATGAGTACCGCAAGCACATTGAAAAGGACGCGGCCCTGGAGCGCCGCTTCCAGCCCGTCTTCGTGGGCGAGCCCAGCGTGCACGACACCATCAGCATCCTTCGCGGCCTGAAGGAGCGCTACGAGGTGCACCACGGCGTGCGCATCCAGGACAGCGCGCTGGTGGCCGCCGCCACGCTCAGCCACCGCTACATCTCCGACCGGTTCCTGCCGGACAAGGCCATCGACCTCATCGACGAGTCCGCCAGCCGCCTGCGCATCGAAATCGACTCCATGCCCACCGAGCTGGACGACATGCGCCGGAAGATGACGCAGCTCCAGATTGAGAAGGAGGGCCTGCGCAAGGAGACGGACCCGCACTCGCAGGAGCGCCTGGCGGCCATCGAGAAGGAGCTGGCCAACCTGCGCGAGCGCTTCGACGCGCTCAAGGTCCACTGGGACGCGGAGAAGACGGCCATCGCCGCCATCCGGACGCTGAAGGAGAAGCTGGAGAAGGTGAAGAACGACCAGGTCGCCGCCGAGCGCCAGGGCGACCTCAACCGCGCCGCGGAGCTGAAGTTCGGCGTCCTGCCCTCCCTGGAGAAAGAGGTCCAGGCGCAGAACAGCAAGCTCTTCGAGCTGCAGAAGAAGCAGAAGTTCCTCAAGGAGGAGGTGGACTCCGAGGACATCGCCGCCGTGGTGGCCAAGTGGACGGGCATCCCCGTCTCGCGGCTGATGGAGGGCGAGGTCCACAAGCTGGTCCACATGGAGGACCGGCTGGCCCAGCGCGTGATTGGTCAGCGCAGCCCGATTGAGGCGGTGTCCAACGCCGTGCGCCGCGCGCGCAGCGGGTTGCAGGACCCCAACCGGCCCATCGGCTCGTTCATCTTCCTGGGCCCCACGGGCGTGGGAAAGACGGAGACGGCGAAGGCGCTGGCGGAGTTCCTCTTCGACGACGACACGGCCATGGTCCGCATCGACATGTCGGAGTTCATGGAGAAGCACGCCGTGGCCCGACTGGTGGGCGCGCCTCCGGGCTACGTCGGCTACGAGGAGGGCGGCCAGCTCACGGAGGCGGTGCGCCGGCGTCCGTACACGGTGGTGCTCTTCGATGAAATCGAGAAGGCGCACCCGGACGTCTTCAACATCCTGCTCCAGATTCTGGACGAGGGCCGGCTGACGGACAGCCAGGGCCGCACCGTGGACTTCAAGAACACGGTGCTCATCATGACGTCCAACCTGGGCTCCGCCGACATCCAGTCGGGCATGGCGGGCAAGGAGGAGCTGGACGACAAGACGCGCGAGGACGTCATGGACGCGCTGCGCGGCCACTTCCGCCCGGAGTTCCTCAACCGCGTGGACGAAATCGTCATCTTCGAGCCGCTGCGCAAGAAGGACATCTACCGCATCGTCGACATCCAGCTCGCCAAGCTGGACAAGCTGCTCGCCGACAAGCGGCTGGCGCTGGAGCTGACGGACGCGGCCCGGGAGATGCTGGCGGAGCGCGGATACGACCCGACGTACGGCGCGCGGCCCCTGAAGCGCGCGGTGCAGAAGAACCTCTTGGACCCGCTGGCGCTCAAGGTGCTCAGTGGCGACTTCCTCCCGGGTGACACCATCCAGGCGGATGCGGGCCCCACCGGGCTCACCTTCGCCAAGGTGCTGGTGGACACGGCGAAGAAGGTGAAGCGCGCGGAGTAAGGGCCGGGCTCGTGCGTGCTCCGGGGCTCCACCGTCACCTGGTGGGGCCCCGTGCGTTTTTTGTCAGTCAGTGTCGGACATGCTGTCGGACATCTCGGCCTCGGAATCCGAGGCGGCGTTGTCCGTCCAGTGCTGCTCCATGGCGGCCACCATCGCGTTGATGGGATTGGCGGCACTGGCATAGAGCTGGTCGAACGCGCTGGGATAGCCCTTGCGGATGGCGAGGGCATGCTGCCGGAAGGCCATGGCCCTGAGGGCATCCAGGCCCACTCCCGCCGTGGCCATGCGGGCCGGGTCCAACCCGAAGATTTCGTACTCCTCGTCGGCATCGGTGCCATCCGACGCGGTCATCGTGTCCTGGACCGTCTTGAAGTCGAACATGCTGAACAGCGCGGCCTCGAGGTCGTCATCTTCGACGTCGCCTCCCGTATTCGCGTCGCGCGCCACCAGCGCGTCGTCCGCCACCGTGCCGGCGCCTCCGCCGAAGTCCGCCTGGGCCAAGGGGAGCTTGCTGCGCACCACCAGCCACTGTTGGATGTAGCGCTGGAGCGCAATCGCCAGCAGGGGCGAGTCATCCCCCAGGGCGTTGGCGTTGGCGCGTCGGGTCTGCAGCTCCGCGACCTCCAACTGCAGCGCCGCCCTCTTGGCGGTTTGCAGTTGATTGCGCAAGCCCCAGCCCGGGAGGGTCGTCAGGTGGTTGTCCAGCCCGTTCATGCTCTGGACCGCCTCGGCGAAGGACAGTCCCGACAGCTCACCGTCGAGCGTGTCCAGATACGACTGCCAGGGCGTGGTGTGGTGGCGCTCACTGGGCCAGAGCGAGCCCGCGCGGCCCCCCACATTCACCTCGGTGATTTCGCCATCATCATCCGCGCCAAGCTGCACCGCCACGCGCTGGATGGGCGCACCACCCGCACCCAGCGGTGCATCCACCTTGCGTTGAATCGGCTCGGTCAGCTTCAGGCCCGAGGCGCGCGAGCCCATCACGTCCGCTTCGTGCTCCAGGCCCGGCGCGTCGTTGAGGGACTCGCCTTGAAGCTGTGTCGTGGGCTGCACGCGCCCCTGCTTCTGCTGCACGACGTGCCACGCCTCGTGGGCCAGGTGCTTCTCCTGTCCGGGCGCCACGTGGATGTCCGAGCCCTGCGTGTACGCCAGCGCCTGGAGCTGCGCGGGCGCCGACGAGTTGTAGTGGACCCGCACGTCGTCCATGGACATGCCGGAGAGCGACTCCACTCCGGACTTCAAGCCGTCGGGCAGCCCGGTGTCGTTGCGCGGCGAGGCGCGACGCTGGAGCGTCTGGGCCTGCTTCGCCTGGGCCACCACCCGGGGCGATGAATCGAACGCGTGCTGGAGCTGGGTGAGCGCGCGTGTCCGGGAGCTTCCCCCCTGGGTGGCACCCTCTGGAGCGGACGGGGACTCATCCCGCGTGGACAGCGACTCCTGAATGAACGCGCCCATGCGAGGTCTCCTGTCGAGACACGCAATGTACCGCGCGGGGTTCAGGGGCTGACAGGATGCCCCGGGTGTCGCGCGCGTCCGACGGCTTCACACCGGGGCAGGTCCTTTGCGAAGAGGAGACGCGGAGGGTGGCCTCCCCACGTCCCCGTCCACGGGCTCAAGACGGAGAAGGCGGCGACTGCGACGCGTCCGCGCTGTCCGAGCGAATCTTGCGCGAGTTCTCCATCAGCTCCCGCCAGGAGGCCTCGTAGTCCTGGCGCAGGCGGGACCACTCACCGCCCTTGGCGGACATGAGGCGACGCAGCGCATCCCCCGTGCTCTTGAAGGAGCCGCGCAGGAACTGGAGCTCCTGCTTCGTGAGCAGCGAGTCCTCGGCCCGCGTCTGCGAGACGTTCGACTCCCAGGCATCGAACTGCGCGCCCAGCTCGCGCAGCTCCGCCTCGCGCTTGCGCTCGTAGGTCGCGCGCCTGACGCCCGCCTTCTCCTCCGCGTCGACCAGGGACTTGTTCGTGTCGTCACAGACCCGGAGCAGCTCCTGCTTGCCCCGCTCGAAGTCCTCCGTGCCGCGCTGGCGCCACTCCTCCAGCTTGCGGTGGAAGGCCTCGCGTCGCTCCTTCACGCCTCGCAGCTCCTTCAGCTCATCGTCCGCCTGGCGGATATCGGACTGCGCCTCGACCTCCGCGATTCGCGCGTCGATTCGTTGCTTCTCGGCGTCCATCTTCCGCAGGTAAGCCTCGCGCTCGTTCATGTCTGAGTGCCTCCTCCATCGCGCCGCTCGATGACGGCTTTCCGCGAGGGTATGGACGGGGACGGAGCCCGGCAGCGCGCCCAGGCGGAGGAACGAGGGGCCGGCGTGTCGTGCGCGGTGCTTGACCCCGGGCCGGCTACGAGCGAAGAGCCGTGCCCATGAAGCCCTGGGAGACACTCGAGAGCGCGAACCTGCCGGACGTGGGGGAGCTGACCCTGGTCCGCCGAGCGGACGAGTACGTCCTGCGCGTGCGCGGCCAGACGCTGATGTCCAGCAGGATGCACGGCTCGGAGGAGGCGCTCGCGAAGGCGGGGTGCGCTGGAGTGGTGACAGCTGGAACCGGGCGGGTGCTCGTCGGAGGGCTTGGCTTCGGCTACACCCTGCGCGCCGTGCTGGACACCGTGGGCCCGGGCGTCCGCGTCTCCGTCGTGGAATTGCTGCCCATCGTCGTCGCCTGGAACCGGGGCCTGAACCTGGCGCCCCTCGCTGGGGCTCCGCTCGAGGACAAACGCGTCACCGTCATCGAAGGGGATGTCGGCGATGTGATGGCGCACCACTCGGCCACTTTCGACGCCATCCTGCTCGACGTGGACAACGGCCCCAGCGCCCTCACCCACCCCGACAACCAGGGGCTCTACGGCCTGCGTGGCATCTCCACCGCCGCCCGTGCCCTGCGCTCCGGAGGCACGCTCGCGGTGTGGAGCGCGGGTCCCGCCCCCGCCTTCGAGCGCCGGATGGAGAAGTGCGGCTTCACCGTCGAGGTCCTCCACCCCCACGCCCACGGCACCAAGGGCCCCCGCCACGTCGTCTTCATCGGCAAGCTGGGCCGGGGCCGTCGCTGAGTCGGGCCCCAGAAGGGCTCGACAGAATATGACGACCGGTATATTCATCTCCTCGTGAGCAAGGGAGAGGACACACGGAGGCGGATGATCGCCGCGGCGGCGGAGATGCTGGAGCGCTCGGGGTACGCGGGCGCGGGCATCCAGGAGCTGCTGGAGGCCGGCAAGGCGCCTCGCGGCTCGCTGTACTTCCACTTCCCGGGCGGCAAGGAGCAGCTCGCGGTGGAGGCGCTCCAGGCGTCCTCCCTGGAGGTCACGCGGGTGTTGGGCGAACACCTCGTCAGCGAGAAGGGCCTTGTCTTCGGGCTGCGTCGCGCGCTGGCGACGCTCGCTGACCGGGCGGAGGCGTCAGGCTTCGAGAAGGGCTGCCCCGTGTCGGCCGTGGTCCTCTCCTCGGGCGCCACCCCCGAGCCGGTGCGCGCCGCCGCCGCCGAGGCCCTGCGCACCTGGCAACAGCTCCTCACCGAGCGGCTCCGCGCGGAGGGCCTCACGCCCACCGAGTCGCGGCGACGCGCGGCCCTGTTGCTCTCCTCCATCGAAGGCGCGCTGCTGCTCATGCGCGCCCACCGCAGCAGGGCTCCCGTCGAGGAGCTGTCGAAGGAACTGGAGCGCCTGCTGTCGCTGGACTGACAGCGAGCTCGAGCCAACGTGGATGGACCGCGTCGGCTCGATGTCCAGAGAAGGCGTGCTGCTGATGTGCGCCCACCGCAGCCGGGCTCTGTCGAAAGAATTGGAGCGCCCGCTCTCGCGGGTCTGACAGCGGGCCTGAGTCAACGCGGATGGGCCGCGTCGGCTCGACTCCATAATATGTAGACTGGTCTATATATACCGAGGTCATCATGAAGATGTCGTCACCGGATGCGCTCGTCATCGGCTCCACGGGATTGATAGGGCGCTGGCTCGTGCCGGAGCTCACGCGGCGCGGGCAGCGGGTGGCCTTGCTGTCGCGCAACGCGGGGACACGGGCCCCGGCGTATCGGGACTGGGTGGCCGCGATGGGAGGGGCTCCGGAGCTGCTCGTGTTCCTTGAAGGTGACCTGGATGCACCGCGACTGGGGCTGGGCGCCGAGGACGAACACTCGCTCCACGGCGTGCGCGACATCTTCCACCTGGGCGCGCGCTTCGCCTGGCACCTGCCCGCTGACGAGGCGAGGCGCACCAACGTGGAGGGTACCCGAGCCGTGGTGGAGCTGGCCTCCCGACTGCCCTCACTGCGCCGGCTCGTGCTCGTGGGCGGCTACCGCATCGGTCCTCGGCTCAACGCCTCGGGCGAAGTCGTCCCCGCGCCCCTGTTGGGCTTCACGGGCGCTGGCGCCTATGAGGCCTCGAAGGCGCTCGCGCATCAGGTGGCGCTGGAGACGGCCGCGCGGCTCGGGGTTCCCGTCACCACCGTGCACCCGTCCTCCGTCATCGGTGACAGCCGCACCGGGGCGACGGTGCAGAGCCTGGGCCTGGGAGACACGTTGCAGCGCGTCCACGCGGGGACGATGCCCGTGCTGCTGGGCTCTCCAGAGACCTTCGTCCCCGTGGTGGCCGTGGACACCCTGGCTCGCTTCCTCGGTGGCGTGGCGGAGCTTCCCGAGACACGCGGGCAGGAGTACACGTTGCTGGACCCGAGCACTCCTCCACTGCATCAGCTCATCCGGTGGGCGGCGGAGCGCTCCGGTCGACGGGCACCGCGCTTCACGCTTCCCGTCTCGTGGGTGCGCTGGCTGCCGGAGCGACTGCTCGGCGCGGCCACGGAGTCGCTCGACTTCCTCGACACGGCCCGCTACCCGGTGGAGCCCGCACTCGCGCTGGCCCGACGCATGGGCGTGGAGCTGCCTCCAGTCCACGCGGTGATGGACCGCTGGTTCGACTTCCTGCGCGCCGCCGACTTCGCCCCTGACATCGAGCAGGCTCGCGCCGCGGCGGTGCGTCCCGCCTGACCCCACCTGTCCGGAGCAGGGCCTCCGCGCGCGCCTCGCACCGAGCACCCCGTCCTGTGGTGTAGTGGCGCCGCCCTCGACACGGACCGGAGACCTCCTGGTGAACCGCCCTTCCCTGCTGGCCTTGCTCGTCGTCCTCCTGACCGCGCCCGTGGGGCGTGCACTCGCGGCGCAGCCCTCCGCCGTGCTGGGAGGCCTGGACGGCCTCTACCCGGAGCTGGACACCTTCTATCGGGACCTGCACCAGAACCCGGAGCTGTCGTTCCAGGAGGAGAAGACCGCCGCGAAGCTCGCCGAGCGCCTGCGCAAGCTGGGCTTCGACGTCACCACCGGCGTCG
>Ga0126314_10000292_pt1 | contig 25049 bp, 16 predicted proteins | sample Plot105B_FD_92535 | JGI IMG/M metagenome (GOLD analysis project Ga0126314, IMG submission 92535) | Serpentine soil microbial communities from UC McLaughlin Reserve, CA, USA - Plot105B | ecosystem: Environmental > Terrestrial > Soil > Grasslands | place: USA: UC McLaughlin Reserve, Lake County... | reverse complement strand
TGCGGCGCTCTGCCGTCACCGGGGCAGGCGGGTCCCTCCTGTTCGCGCTGGACCTCTCCGCTGTGGGGTTCGCCTCCGATTGCTCTGAGGACCCAGGAGCGTCTCCGGCCCAAAGGCCAGGCTCCCGGGTGGGCGGCAACACGCGCTTGTTCGGACTCCGCGGCAGGGGCTTGGGACGAACCTGCCCTGGTTGCCCAGGGGTGGGGAGGCCCGTGCCGGGCACAGCAGGTGGGCGCAGAGGCGCCCAGGCGTAGGTCTCAGGCACCTCTGGAGAGGTGGCGCACCCGGCTACGACGACAGCAACAGCCTGGAATAGTGCGCTGCAAGTTCGGAAGTTCATTCCACGTGCTTTCAGCGAAGCGGGGGGCGGCGGGTCAAAGCCGGGCGGATCTACTCGGGAACCCGCCAGCAGTGCGCCTGCCTCCTCGCTGACCCGGGTTGTCTGGAGGCCTGGCGCCGCCCAGCTTCATCCGCATGAGTCACTCCAGTGTGGCGGATGCGCTCGTCCAGACGCTCATCGACGCGGGTGCCGAGCGCATCTACGGCGTCGTCGGCGACAGCCTCAATCCCATCACCGACGCCGTGCGCCGCAGCCAGGGCAAGCTGCGCTGGGTCCACGTCCGTCACGAGGAGTCTGGGGCCTTCGCCGCCTCCGCCGAAGCGCAGCTCAGCGGCAAGCTCGCGGTGTGCGCGGGGAGCTGCGGCCCGGGCCACCTGCACCTCATCAACGGGCTCTATGACGCCCACCGCAGCTACGCCCCCGTGCTGGCGCTCGTCTCACACATCCCCAGCGACCAGATTGGCACCTCCTACTTCCAGGAGACGCACCCGGAGCTGCTCTTCCGCGAGTGCAGCCACTTCTGCGAGCTGGTCTCCAACCCGAAGCAGACCCCTCGCCTGTTCCGGCTCGCGGCCCAGACGGCGCTGGCGAAAGGCGGCGTGTCCGCCGTCGTACTTCCCGGAGACATCGCCGCGCTCGACGCCGGTGACGACGTCCCCTCCACCTTCTCCACCGTGCCCCCCCTGGTGCGCCCCGTCGACGCGGAGCTGGACAAGCTCGCCGGGCTGCTCAACTCCGCCTCGCGGGTGACGGTGTTCTGCGGCAGCGGCTGCAAGGGCGCCCACGCGGAGGTCCTCGCGCTGGCCAAGGCGCTCCAGGCCCCCGTCGGCCATGCGTACCGGGGCAAGGAGTGGGTGGCGTATGACAACCCCTACGACGTGGGCATGACGGGCCTGCTCGGCTACGGCGCCGCGTACGAGGCCATGCACGCGTGCGACGTCCTGCTCCTGCTGGGCACGGACTTCCCCTACGACGCGTTCATGCCCGTGAAGCCCCAGATTGCCCAGGTGGACGTGCGGCCGGAGCACCTGGGACGCCGCTCGCGCCTGGACTTGGGCGTCTGCGGCGACGTCCGGGAGACGCTGCGCGCCCTGTTGCCCCGGCTGGAGCAGAAGGAGGACCGCCGACATCTGGAGAACGCCCTGGAGGAGCTGGCCAAGGCGCGACACAAACTGGACGCCCACGTGCGCAACGTCGGCTCGCACCGGCCGCTGCATCCGGAGTTCGTCGCCGCCATGCTCGACGAGGTGGCCGCCGACAACGCCGTCTTCACCGTGGACACGGGCATGTGCAACGTGTGGTCCGCCCGCTACCTGCGCGCGACGGCCGAGCGGCGCATCATCGGCTCCTTCACGCACGGCTCCATGGCCAATGCGCTGCCGCAGGCCATTGGCGCGCAGCTCCTGTACCCGGGCCGGCAGGTCATCTCCATGTCCGGAGACGGCGGCTTCGCCATGCTGATGGGCGACTTCCTCACCCTGGCGCAGTACGACCTGCCCGTGAAGGTCGTCATCTTCAACAACAGCTCACTGGGCATGGTGAAGCTGGAGATGCAGGTGTCGGGCTACCCGGACACGGAGACGGACCTGGTGAACCCGAACTTCGCCAAGCTGGCGGAGGCCATGGGCGTCATGGGCCAGCGCGTGGAAGCCCCCGAGGACGTGCGCGGCGCCTTCGAGCGTGCCCTCTCCCACCCGGGGCCCGCCCTGGTCGACGTCGTCACGGACCCGCACGCGCTCTCCATGCCGCCTCGAATCACCGCGAAGCAGGTTGCGGGCTTCGCCCTGGCGATGACCAAGCTCGTCTTCTCCGGCGAGGGCGGCGAGGTGCTGGACACGGTGGATGCCCAGCTCCACCACTGACGTCTTCACTCCAGGGTGGCCAGGAACTCCGCGCCGTTCGCCTCGCACCACTGCCGGTACGTCGCCAGCCGGGCCGCGGAGCCGACGCTCTTGGTGACGCGGCCCTCGCCGTCCAGGTACTCGACGGCGCCTCGCACGTTGATGAGAATCACCACCGGTTCATCACCGATGACCCTCCAGCTGTCGGTGTTGCCCGCGGGCTCGTAGACGTAGCCGCCAGGGCCCACCACGTCGCCGGTGTCGAGCAGCTCGCGCTTCCCGGAGAGGTTGAAGGCGTGCACCTCCCCCGTGTGTCGGTGGCGGGGAATGACGGTGCCGGGCTCCAGCCGGAAGAGGTACATCCAGCCCGCGTCATCCTTGAAGAAGCGCAGCGGCTTGAAGGAGAGGCCGGGCGGGCCCATCGGCACCCAGGACATGCGCTCGGGGTCGACAGGGAGGGAAGCAAGCAGCGGCGTGGCGTGGCTCATGGGACTCCAGGGCTCGGTTGAGAAGTGCCCCCAGGGTGCTCCACCCCTGGCCCTCCGATAGGTCCAGGTTTGACGAATCTCACTGGGCCAATCTATGGACGGCCCTGGCATGGACCTTCACGTCGACCTCAAGGACCGCAGGGACCTGGCGGGGCAAATCTACCGGGGCGTCCGGGCGCAGGTGCTCGACGGTCGCCTGCGCGGCGGTGAGCGGATGCCGCCCACGCGCGAGCTGGCCCGGCGGCTGGGTGTGTCGCGCAACACGGTGAGCGTCGCCTACGAGTGGCTCACCGCGGAGGGCCTGCTCGCCGGACGCCCCCGGGCCGGCAGCTTCGTCCAGGCGCCGCCTCGGGAGCGCACGCCCCGAGGCAGGGCCTCCACGGGCGTGAAGCCGTGCCCTCGGGCCCTCTGGAGCGAGCTGCCCACCCCTCGCCCGCCCGAGCCCCCTGCACGACATGACTTCCGCGTCGGCATCCCCGACGCCGCGCTGTTCCCCTTCGAGGCCTGGCGCCGGCTGATGGCGAGGCAGTTGCGCGCCTCGGCGATGACGGCGGCCTATGCGGACCCGTCCGGACACCCCGAGCTGCGAGAGGCCGTGGCGCGCCACATCGGCGTGTCCCGAGGCGTGCGCGCCGACGCCACGGACGTGCTCATCACCCACGGTGCCCAGCAGGCGCTCGACCTCATCGGGCGCGTCCTGCTGGAGCCCGGGGACCGCGTCGCCGTGGAGGAGCCGGGCTACCCACCCGCCCGCCTCCTGTTCCAGTCGCTCGGGGCGCGCGTCGTGCCCGTGCCCGTCGACGCGGAGGGGCTGGACGTGAGCGCGCTGCCGGACGACGCACGGCTCGTCTACGTCACGCCGTCCCACCAGTTTCCGCTCGGCATCGTGATGTCACCGGCGCGAAGACGGGCACTGCTCGACTGGGCCCGCCAGCGAGACGCGGTGGTCATCGAGGATGACTACGACAGCGAGTTCCGCTTCGGCGGCCGGCCACTGGAGACGCTCCATTCCCTGGACCGCTCCGGGCGCGTGCTCTACGTCGGCTCGTTCTCCAAGGTGCTGCTCCCGTCGCTGCGCCTGGGCTTCCTCGTCGCGCCACCGTCACTCCAGCGGGCACTGGGCCTGGCGAAGCAGGTGACGGACTCGCACAGCCAGCTCCCCGCCCAGGCCGTCCTGGCGCGCTTCATCGACACCGGCATGCTGGCCCGTCACCTGCGCAAGACGCGACGCGAGTACGCGCTCCGGCACGCGCGACTCACCGAAGGACTTGCGCGCCACTTCGGCTCCGGGCTGCGCCTGCTGCCCTCCGTCGCGGGCCTGCACGTGAGCGCGACCTTCGCGCGGGGCGGCGCACGGCTGGAGAGGACGCTCACCGGTCAGGCCCGGGCCGCGGGCGTCGGCGTGGAGGCGCTCTCCCCCTACTTCGCCGGCACGCCCACGCGCCATGGCTGGGTGCTGGGCTACGGCGCGCTCACGTTGGACGGCATCGACGAGGGGCTCCGCCGCCTGCGCGCCAGTGTCGCCGGAGCGCTTTGAGTCCCCGAGCCCCCGGCGCCCCAGCGACGCGACTCAGCCCCAGACGGTGGGTGGCGGGCCCTGGTCCGGGTTCTTCATCTTCACGATGCAGAAGCGGTGGCCCGTGGGCGCCTCCATCACCCACCAGCGCTTCACCCAGCCGATGCGCCTGGCGCCCAGCGCTTCCAGGCGCGCGGCCTCCGCGTCCTGGTCATCCGTCTCGATGTCCAGGTGGACACGCGAGGGGTGGGAGACCTTCTGCACCTCGATGTTCAACCCCGCGGGAGCGTTCTGGAGGCCCACGTATTCGGCGGGGCCCTCGACTTCGAGCTCGCCCATGCCAAGGCCCAGCGCCTGGCTCCAGAAGCTTGCGGCGGACCGCGCGTCCCCGGTCTCACAATCGATGATGAAGCCAGCCAGCCGGCTGCGATGCGACATGACATCCTCCTCATGACGAAAGCCCCTGCAATCTGACGATGTCCCGAGCCACGGTCTACCCCCCAGGACCGGCTCCGCTCGAATCCCCTTTCACCGGGCCCCTGGCCCCCTTGGAATAGATTCATGGGCCCTCAGGTCTTTCTCACGGCACTGCTCGCCACGACGCTCGCCGCCGTGCCGCCGTGGTGGTTCGCGCGACGCCGTCCCGGCTACAGCCACCTGCGCCACACCATCAGCGAGCTGGGCGCGTCAGGGGCCCCCGAGGCGAAGCGGGTGGCGTGGCTCGCCTTCGCGCCCGCGGGGCTCGCTGTCATGGGCTTCGCCGCGGTGCTGAACGCGCGGCTCTCACCGGAGGGGGAGGTCATCACCGGGCTGGTGCTGCTGTCGCTCCTGGGCGTCAGCTACGTGGGCGCGGCGGTGTTCCCCTGCGACGAGGGCGCGCCGTTCTGGGGCACGTGGAAGAACCAGATGCACAACCTGGTCGCCGGCCTGGGCTACTTCGGCGCGGGCGGCGGCCTCATCGAGCTGCAGCGCGTGTTCGAGGACCTGCCCGCGCTGGCGTCCCTCTCCACGCTGACGGGCGTGGTGGGCAAGCTCGTCCTCCTGGGCATGGTCGTCCTGTCCTTCGAGTCCCCCGTGCGCGGGCTGGTTCAGCGGACGGTGGAGGCGCTCGTGTTCGGCTGGATGCTGCTGGTGGGCGCCTGGCTGATGCTCGCCCACTGAGCACGACGCTCGTACCCGGGGGAGGGGCAGACATGCGACGGAACGTTCCGGATGTCCACGGTCGCGGTCCACGCCGTCCGCTCGTGGACCCCACCCGGGCCTAAAGCCCCAGGGCCCCTGCCCAACTCCGTCCGTCGTCACCAGTTCCCATGGTGATTGACGAGCGGAGTCCTGGGGGGCGTGCATGTCGGAAGGGGTGGACGAGGGATTTCCTCAATTCGAACCGGGCACCCGGTGCTCCCGCATGCCCGGGTTCCACCGCCGCAGGGTGGACGAGCGCTGGATGGAGCTGGCGCTGCGCGGAGACGTCACGGCGGAGGAGCTGCGGGTGCTCACGCCGCTGGGCGCACCGACCTTCGACCTCGTCAACCAGATGATCGAAAACGCGGTGGGCGTGTTCGCCCTGCCCATGGGCCTGGGGTTGAACCTCACCGTCAACGGGCGCGACCACCTGGTGCCCATGGTCGTGGAGGAGCCGTCCGTCGTGGCCGCGGTGTCCTTCGCCGCGAAGCTGGTGCGCGAGGCCGGCGGGTTCACCGCGGACGCGGATGCCTCGATGATGATTGGACAGGTGCAGCTCACCCGCTACGGCAAGCCGGAGGTCGCCCGCTCGCGACTGCTGGCGGGCCGGGAGCAGCTCCTCGCGCTCGCCAACAGTTTCCACCCCGCGCTGGAGCAGCGGGGCGGCGGAGCGCGCGACGTGCAGGTGCGCATCCTCCCCGCGCCGGAAGGGCCCCACGGTGAGCCCGTCTTCGTCGTCCACCTGCTGGTGGACACGCAGGAAGCCATGGGCGCCAACCTCATCAACACCATGGCGGAGGGCGTCGCGCCGCTCATCGAGCAGCTCACGGGGGGACGGGTCTTCGCGCGCATCCTGTCCAACCTCGCCGACCAGCGACTGGCCCGGGCCTCCTGCCGCATTCCCGTGGAGGCGCTGGCGGACTTCGGCCTGCCGGGCGAGGACATCGCCGAGGGCATCCTCCAGACGAGCCGCTTCGCGGAGGCGGACCCCTACCGCGCGACCACGCACAACAAGGGCGTGATGAATGGAATCGACGCGGTGGCCATCGCCACGGGCCAGGACTGGCGGGCCATCGAGGCGGGCGCGCACGCGTACGCGTGCCGGTCAGGCCGCTATGGGCCGCTGTCCCGCTGGACGTTGGAGCAGGGGCACCTGGTGGGCCGCATCGAGCTGCCGCTCGCGCTGGGGCTGGTGGGTGGCCCCATCAAGATACATCCCGGCGCGCAGCTCGGGCTCAAGCTCCTGCGCGTCGACAACGTGCGCCAGCTGGCCATGGTGTTCGCGGCGGTGGGGCTGGCGCAGAACTTCTCGGCGGTGCGCGCGCTGGGCTCGGTGGGCATCCAGAAGGGACACATGGCGCTGCATGCGCGGAGCGTCGCGGTGACGGCGGGCGCGCGCGGCACGGACGTGGAGCGGGTGGCGCTGCTGATGGTGGAGCGCGGCACCATCAAGGTCGATACGGCGCGCGAAATCCTCGAATCCCTCCAGGAAGTCCCCGCGTCATGAGCAACGCGACGGCGTCACCCTCCCTCTTCGCCCGGCTCGCCGGGGGTGTGCACCGGCACCGGGGCATGGTGCTGGGGGGCGCCGTCGTGTTCCTGGCCCTGGCCATCTGGGTGCTGCTCCAGGGAGGACACCTCACCACCGGCACCATCGACGGAATCGAGGCCGCGCGCGCGGAGGCGCTGGCCCGGCCCGCAGCCGCGGGCTCGACGGACCAGACGCTGGCGGTCATCTTCCACCACGACACCTGGACGACGGACGAGCCGCGCTTCACCCAGGCCGTGGCGGACGTGCTCGCGCGCGTGCGGCGACTGCCGGAGGTCGAAGCCGTGGTGTCGCCGGTGGACGCGCCCGCGGAGTTCCGCGCCCGCTTCGTGTCTCGCACGGGCCATGACCTGCTGGCCCTGGTGCGCCTGAAGGGCGGCGAGCGAGAGGCCACCGCCGCGTTTCCCGCCGTGAGCGCCGCCCTGGAGGACCCGCGACTCGACACCACGCTGACGGGCAAGGTGGCCTTCCTCGCCGCGCTCAACCAGTTGCTGGAGCATGACCTGCTGCGCGCGGAGCTCATCTCCTTCCCGCTGGCGCTGCTGGTGTTGCTCTGGGTGTTCCGCACGGTGGTGGCCGCCATGCTGCCGCTGGTGGTGGGCGGGCTCGCCGTGCTGTGCGGCGTGGCGGGGGTGCTGCTGCTCTCGCGCGTCACCAACATGGCGCAGTACACGCTCAACGTGGTGTCGCTCATCGGGCTGGGCGTGGCCATCGACTACTCACTCTTCATCGTGAGCCGCTTCCGGGGCGAGCTGGCGCAAGGCCTGTCGACGGAGCAGGCCCTGACGCGCACCCTGGACACCGCGGGGCGCGCGGTGGCGTTCTCCGGACTGGCCGTCACGGTGGGCCTTTCGGGGCTGCTCTTCTTTCGCGGCTCATACCTGAGTGCCATGGGCCTGGGTGGCGCGCTCGTCGTGGCCTTCGCGGTGCTCTTCGCGCTCACCGTCCTGCCCGCGCTGCTCTCGTGGCTCGGGCCCCGGGTGGACAAGGGGCGGCTGCCCTTCGGACGCGCCACGGGGCGCAGCGGCCTGTGGCATGCGCTGGCGCGGTGGGTGATGAAGCATCCCTGGCTCGTGCTGCTGCCCACGCTCACGTTGCTGCTGGCCATGGGACTGCCGTTCCGGCGCCTGGAGCTCGCCGCCACGGACATCACCGCGCTGCCTCCCGACACGGAGGCCCGGCGGGGCGCGGAGACGCTGGCCCGCTTGTTCCCGCGCGAGGCCGCCACGCGGGTGCTGGTGGCGGTGGAGTTCCCTTCGGGAGACCCTTTCACTCCCCAGCGGGCCTCCGCCCTCTTCGACGCGAGCCGGAGGATGGCGGCGCTGCCCGGCGTGGTGGGCGTGGAGAGCGCGGTGGACCTGGCGCCCGGCATGGACAAGGCCGCGTATCAACAACTGGCCGCCGCGCCTCCCCAGATGCTGCCTCCGGCGCTGCGCGTCGCGCGGGATGCGTACCTCACGGGCCACGTGGCGGTCTTCCAGGTGCTGACGTCCGCGCATCCCAGCAGCAAGGAGGCGCGCGAGCTGGTCCGGACGCTGCGCGAGGAGCGCTCGGTGGGGGACGGGAGGCTGCTCGTGGGAGGGCAGACGGCCACGGACGTGGACGCGACGGCCTTCCTGAAGCGCTACACGCCCGCCGCCGTGGGCTTCGTGATGGGGATGACGTGCATCGTCCTCTTCGTGCTCCTGCGCTCCGTGGTGCTGCCCCTGAAGGCCTTGCTGATGAACCTGCTCTCGCTGGCGGGCTCGTTCGGGGCCCTCGTCTGGATTTTCCAGGAGGGACACCTGCACCAGCTCTTGCGCTTCGAGCCCGGGCCCATCGAGCCGTCGCTCCCCATCCTGCTGTTCTGCGCCTTGTTCGGCCTGTCCATGGACTACGAGGTGCTGCTGCTCAGCCGCATCCGCGAGGAGTGGTTGCGCACGGGTGACAACACGCACGCGGTGGCCGAGGGACTGGAGCAGACGGGAGGCCTCATCACCAGCGCGGCGGCCATCATGGTGGCCGTCTTCGCGGCGTTCGCGCTGGCGTCGGTGGTGGTGGTGAAGGCGATGGGATTGGGAATGGCCATCGCGGTGGCGCTGGATGCTACGCTGGTCCGGGTGCTCATCGTTCCCGCCATGATGCGCCTGATGGGAGACCTGAACTGGTGGGGGCCCGGACACCACGGGCACCCGCCGGCTCAGCCGGCTCAGGACGAAAGGACGGAGGTGCGTCCATGAACACGCGGGACGTGGCGTGGGTGGCGGCGGCAGCGGCGGCGCTCGGGGTGCTGGCCCAGGGACACCGGGGACTGATGGCGGGCCTGCGACGGCGCCCGGCCCCGGCCATGAGGCGGTTCGAGCCGCCCTCGGTGACAATCATCCGCCCCATCCGGGGCCTGGACGTGGAGGCGCGGCAGAACGTCCGCGCGCTGCTCGACCTGGACTATCCCGGTGAGTGGGAGGTGCTCTTCGTCTTCGACAGCGAGGAGGACCCCGCGTTCGCCGTCACCCGGGAGGAGCTTGGCGCCTGGCCGACGCGCGCGAAGCGGGTGGAGCTGCTCGTGGCGGGAGAGCCTCCGCGCGGCCTGACCGGAAAGCTCAACGCCATGCAGCTGGGCGTGGCACGCGCCCGAGGCACGCTGCTGGCCTTCAGCGACTCCGATACGCGGCCCGCGCCCGGGGTGCTCACCGCGCTGGTGAGCGCGCTGCTGGAGGATGAGCGGACGGGCGCGACGTTCGCCCCCATCTACGCGGCGGCGGAGGAGCCCCTCGCCGGAGACGTGGGCTACGGGCTCTTGGTGAATGCCTGGTACGGCTCGTCGGTGGCGCGCGCGGCCGGGCCCGACGGCGCCCTGCCCTTCATCATGGGGCAGTTGATGGTGTTCCGCCGGGAGGCGCTCACGGACATTGGTGGCGTGGGCTGCGCCGCGGGTCAGTTCGTGGATGACATGTACCTGGGGCGCCGGCTGCACGAGGCGGGGTGGAAGAACCGCGTCATCCACACCCCCCTGCGCATCGTCACGGGACAGTTGGAGCTGCGCGCCTTCCTGCGCATCTTCCGGCGCTGGGTGCTCTTCTCGGAAGCGGGCCTCCCCTGGAGCTTCGCGCGGCCCAACTGGGTGCGCGGGGTGATGGGCTGGCTTGCGTGGGGGGGGCTGGTGGCGGCCGTCACGCGGAGGAAGTGGGGACACGCCGCCCTGGCGTCATTGCCCATCGGCTTCTCCGTGTGGAGCCAGCTCCGGCTCCAGCGGGAATGCAACGGGCCGCGCATCTCACCCCGGCACTACTGGGTGCCCGCGGTGCTGCCGCTCCTGGGCGCGGGCGTGGCGCTGTCGGCGCGGCTGTCGCGCGAGGTGGACTGGCGCGGCCGCAGCTATCAACTGGATGCGAAGGCGCGCTTGGGTGAGGCCCTGCCCGAGCGGGCGAGCGTGTAGACGGGACGACGGACGCGGCGATGCCACCAGCTCCCCATCTGCTCCATCGTGCTCGCCACGGCGTCTCGCAGGGGCGGCCCGACCGAGCGCAGCAGCGGCACGGCGGCCCGAAGGCGCACCGGCTGTCGGCGCGACGGGCGCAAGCCCACCAGCGCATGACCGACGACGCAGAGATACTCGCGCGCCATCACCGGCATGCGCGACTCCTCGGACGCGAGCAGGGCCATGGAGGTGCTGGCTCCGCGCGGACTGTGCTCCCAGTAGTGCAGCATCCCCTGGCGCAGCGCGCGCATGCCCTCGCCCTGTCCGGCGCAGGCCTCGTAGAGCGCGGAGGCGAGCGCGACGCGGGTGCGCTGGGCGGGCCGCCGTGCGCTCGCGTAGCGCTCCAGCGCGAGCGGGATGTCTCGCGGCGTCCCGCGCAGCGCGTCCTGGAGCGCGCGCGCGTCGTGAAAACACGAGGTCATGCCGCTGCCGGTGAGCGGGTGGCAGCACGACGCGGCGTCGCCCACCAGCACGGCGCTCCCCACCCATACCGTCTCCGAGAGGCGGTCGTCATTGGAGGCCATGCGCGGTGTCGGGGCCCGCTCCAGCGCCCGACGGACCTCGGCCCTCAGCGCGGAGGGCAGCGTGCGCATCAACTCCGGCCGCTCCTTCAGCGTCCCGGCGGTACTGCCCAGGGGAAGATCCACCATCACCCGCGCCACCCCGGACTGGATGGGATAGGCCAGCGTGTACAGCGGCCCTCCCACGAACTGGTGTCCATGGTCGGGGTATGGCAGGCAGGCGCTGTCCACGGTGAGGCCCAGCATGGTGGAGATGCGCGTGAAGTGCTCGGCGATGCCCAGCATCCGCCGCACGGGCGACGCGCGTCCGTCCGCCGCCACCAGCAGTCGGGCGCTCACCGTGTGCTCGGCGCCTTCGTGGGAGAAGCGCAGCCGGACGCCGCTGATGTCGTTGTGCTCCACGGCCGTCACGCGGGCGCGGGCCAGCAGGGTGACGCCCGGTCGCCGGGCCACTGCCTCCAGCAGGGGAAGCGTCAGCGTGGCGTGCTCGAGCGACAGGCCCGTGGCGCCATGTCCATACGGAAGCAGGACGGTGCGCGCGGGGGAGGAGAAGACGACCGCGAAGCCACGCACGGGCCGCGCCGGCCAGGCGTCCACGACGTCGCCGAAGCCAAGCCCTCGCAAGGCCCGCACTCCCGCGGGGTGAAGCAGCTCCCCCGAGAGCTGTTTGTGGCGGTCCACGCCCGCGTCCACCAGCAGCACGGACAGCCCCAGGTCGGCGAGCGCAGCCGCCGTGGCGCAGCCCGCGGGGCCGCCCCCCGCAATCACCACATCGACATCGCGCACGCAGGCCACCCCCATGACGCAACTACTGGTCATGGATACGACATGACGCAGTGGAGGAAGCCATGGTTGCTCTGGAAGGGTCGTTCTGCCGAGCGGTGCTACCCAAGGTCTCCCGGACGTTCGCGCTGAACATCCCCCTGCTCCCGGAGCCGCTGGACCTCGCCGTCACGGTGGCCTACCTGCTCTGCCGCGTCGCGGACACGCTGGAGGATGAAGCCCGCCTGCCGTTCCAGGAGCAGCTGTTCGACGAGCTGATGGGCCTGGTGCGACTGGAGCCGGGCTGGGAGGCTCGCGCCCCGGCCTTTGCCCACCGGGCCGCCCTGGCGCTGCGCGCGTCCGCGCCCGAGGCCGAAGTGGAGCTCCTCATGGGCATCTCCACGGTGCTGAAGACCCTGGCCTCGCTCCCTTCCTGGGTCCATCCCCACATCGAGCGCTGCATGCGCATCATGACCGACGGCATGAGCCAGATTCAGCGACAGCATGGAGGCACCGGGCGCGTGCTGGGGCTGCCGGACCTCCAGACGACGCTCACGTACTGCTACTTCGTGGCGGGCGTGGTGGGCGAGATGCTGACCGGGCTCTTCATCGACTACTCCCCGCACGTCACCCCCGCCAGACAGGCCATGCTCGTCCCGAAGGCCGTCGCGTTCGGCAAGGGGTTGCAGCTCGCCAACATCCTGAAGGACGTGCGCGAGGACCTGGACAACTCACGCTGCTGGCTGCCGCTGGACAGGATGGCCGCGTATGGCCTGGAGCCGGCCACGCTCGCCCTGCCAGGTCATCGCGCCCGGGCGATGGCGCTGCACACGGAGCTGGTGGCGGTGGCGCGCCGCGAGCTGGATGAAGCGCTCGAATACTCGCTGGCGATTCCGCCCGAAGAGCCAGGGCTCCGGCTGTTCTGCCTGTATCCCCTCTTCTTCGCGGTGATGACGCTCAACGTGGTGGAGGGGAACCCCGCGGTGTTCGACCCCACGCCGGTGAAGGTCGGCCGGGACGCGGTGTTGAAGGTGATGCTCCTCACGCAGGAGCGGGTGGCCTCGGATGAGGCGCTCCGGGCGTTCTACGCGGAGTGCTCGCGTGCGCCCGAGGGGGTGGAGGCGATGCGATGACGCAGCGGGCCCGTGACGTGCTTGCCCGGACCCAGGAGGCGGATGGCTCCTGGAAGGGCGACTACAGCGGGCCCCTCTTCTTGAGCCCGGTCTACGTGGCCGGGCTGTATGTGATGGGCCGGGCTCCGGACGCACGCACCCGGGAGGGGCTGCTCGCCCACGCTCGCGCCCACCAGAACGAGGACGGCGGCTGGGGGTTGGACGTGGAGTCACCGAGCCTCGTCTTCACGACGGTGCTCAACTACGTGGCGCTGCGGCTGCTCGGCGTCGAGGCCGAGGACGCGGGCCTCATCCGCGCACGGGCCTGGTTCCTGCCTCGGGGAGGACCGCTGGGCAGCGGCTCCTGGGGCAAGGCCATCCTCGCCCTGCTGGGACTCTACGAATACGAGGGGCTCGCGCCCACGCCGCCGGAGCTGTGGCTGCTGCCGCGCGCGCTGCCGTTCCATCCGTCAAGGCTGTGGTGCCACTGCCGCATGGTGTACCTGCCCATGGGCTGGCTCTATGGCCGCAGGGCGCGCGCCGCCGAGACGCCCTTGCTGGCCGAGCTGCGGCTCGAGCTGTATCCCCTGCCCTACGCGGACGTGGACTGGAAGGCCTCACGCAACCGGGTCGCCGCGACCGACGTCTACACCCCGCGCGGTGCATGGCTGCGGGCGGTGAATCGCGTGCTCGGGCTCTATGAGCGGGTGCATTCCAGGCGGCTCCGCGCCCGTGCGCTGGAGGAGTCACTGGCGCAGATTCGCGGCGAGGACCAGGCCACGCACTTCATCTGCATCGGGCCCATCAACAAGGTGCTCAACGCCGTGGTGTGGCACCTGGCCCGGCCTGACGGCCCGGAGGTCCGCGCCCACCTGGAGCGCCTGCCGGACTACCTCCAGCAGACCCCGGAGGGGGTGATGGTCAACGGCTACAACTCCTCGCAGCTCTGGGACACCGCCTTCGCGGTCCAGGCGCTGGTGGCCGCTGGCCACGAGGAGGCACGGGCCACGCTCGCGCGCGCGGCCCGCTTCCTGGAGTCGGAGCAGGTGCTGGAGGACTCTCCGCGCCCCAAACGCTTCCACCGTCATCCGAGCCGAGGGGGCTGGCCCTTCAGCACGCGCGCCCACGGCTGGCCCATCAGCGACTGCACCGCGGAGGCGGTGAAGGCGTGTCTGTTGTTGGAGCCGCTGGGGCTCAACCGCGTGCCTCGCGAGCGACTGGCCCAGGCGGTGGAGTTCATCCTCTCGCTCCAGAATCGCGACGGGGGCTGGGCCACCTACGAGCTGATGCGGGGGCCCCGGTGGCTGGAGAGACTGAATCCCTCGGACGTCTTCTCCGGCATCATGGTGGACGTCAGCTATGTCGAGTGCACCTCCGCCTGCGTCCAGGCCCTCGTCGCCTGGCGAAGCGTCCAGCCCGATGCGCCGGTGGGTCAGGCCATCGCGCGCGGCCTGGACTTCCTGCGCCGCACGCAGTGGCCCGACGGAGGCTGGGAGGGTTCATGGGGCGTGTGCTTCAGCTATGGCACGTGGTTCGGGGTGACGGGCCTCATCGCAGGTGGCGCTCGAACCGGAGACCCCGCGCTGCGCAAGGCGGTCCACTTCCTCGAGGAGCACCAGCGCGAGGACGGCTCCTGGAGTGAGACCATCCAGGGCTGCCGTGAGCGACGCTGGGTGGACGGGCTCACGGGACATGCGGTGACGACGTCATGGGCGCTGCTGTCGCTCATCGCCGCTGGAGAGGCCGCCTCGGAGGCCACTCGCCGGGGCGTGGCCTGGCTGCGCGCGCGACAGGGAGCCGATGGCCGGTGGCCTCAAGAGCCGCTGGCAGGCGTCTTCAGCCGCACCTGCGCCATCCACTATGACACCTATCTGCGCATCTTCCCGCTGTGGGCGCTGTCGCTCGCGAGGCATCAAGGGTGAGCCCCGCGACGCGCTGGATGCTCCAGGTGCGGTGACGGCGAGAGTTCCGGCGCCTATGGCGAGGCGGGCGTTTCCAGAAGTGTCTGAAGCTGGCTTTGTGGCAGATGCACTCCGGGGCGCCCCTCCCTGTCCATCTGCTCGAGCAGAGAGAACGCGAGCCGCATGGGCCGAGACGTGAATGCAACGACACCCGGGTCCGCGCCCGCCTCTTTGAGCAGGAGCGTGTATTCCGTGGCCCCCTGGAGGCCCCACCGGGCCCGCGCTGCCCACTTTCGCCAGGAGGTGCCTGGCGGCAAGTAGCACCGTCCATTCCGCGCATCTTCGTCCGAATCCCGGAGGATGTTGACCAACTGAATCCCCTCTCCGAATCGCATCGCCCTGGCCCTCAAGGCCTCCTCTACGGAACGCAACCGTGGCTGCTCCAGCACGAACAACTCCGTGAACAATTCTCCCACGATGCCAGCGACGGCATAGCAGTAGTCGATCAACTCCTCGGGCCAGGCGAAGGACAGGCGCCCGTTTGCATCCGTGGCCCTGAGGGCGCGGGCCATGCCGTGAGCGGTGCGTGCGACATGGCGATGTATCTGTTCCCGGATGTCGGAGGGAAGCGTCTCCACGGCCTTCAGGATGTCGCCGGTTTCAAGCAACAGCGCCCGTTCAGCGTCCGTCGTGAAGAAAGCCGCGGCCCATCCCACCGACAGCTTTCGCGCCAGCTCCAGGCGAGAATGAGCAAGCACATCCCGGAAGGCGAGTAATGCTTCGCACCGTTCCTGGGGTGGCCGTTGCCCTTCGTCTTCCAGTGTATCGGCTATCCGCAATAGCAAGTAGGCCAGCGTCACCTCGTCGCGAAGCGGTGCTGGCAACAACCCGATGGCGCGAGCCCACGTGCCTCCGGGCACGGTCGCGAGCAATACGTCTGGACTCTTCATGGAAGGAAGATGGTCATTCCATTGACCACTTACATCCGACCCTGGACATGGGCGGGCGGAAGAGGGAGCCCCGGCCAGGTCAGATACCTTCCGCGCGGCTAGATGTTGATGCGCGAGCTGACCGTCCTGATGTCCAGGCCCAGCGCGGAGAACTCGGCGGCGTGCGTGCGCAGCAGCTCCACGAACCGGGGGTGCACGTCATCCTCCTCGTTCGCCAGGAGGAAGCCGTAGTTCGTCTTGGACAGCATCCACGAAATCCACAGCATCTCCGTGGCCTCCTCCGGCGAGGGCGCCACGTCCAGGTCCGCCTCCGTCGACAGCGCCCCTCCCTTGCCCCAGCGCAATCCCAGACACGCGTACAGCACCTCGCCCGCGTCGTCCCATTGGAGGTTGTTGGCCCACGCGTGACGGAAGGTCGCGAAGAAGATGACATACCGACACAGCTGCTTGAGCGACTCCAGCTCCCCGGGTTGGGGAACGTCCGTCCGAGTCACCGCGCTGACGGCCTTGGGCGCAGGCCCTTGCGTCTTCGCGTCCAGGTCCATGCGCTCGGAGCGCACGAACCACGGCGCGGCCTTCCCCGGCACCGTCGCCCGGAGGTAGCGACACACGAAGGCCGGCGCGGAGTGCGCCACCAGGTCATCCGAGAAGCGCCGCACCTCGCGCCACTCGGCCTCCAGCGCCGCGCCGTGCTCCACGAAGAACGCGTCCACGTGCTCGCCCGACAGCTTCCAGAACAGCCCCGCCGCGCGCGCGTAGCGGTGTCCCTCACAGACGGGCGGCGCGGGCTCGAAGCCCTTCCAGTCGTAGCTGCCCAGCAGGTGCTGGAGCCGCGACTGCACGCCCCGCTCCGTCAGCGCGCTCGCGCGGGTGATGTAGCCCGTGGGCCCGACGAGGAAGCCGTTGGCGGAGCGATTGATGAGCACCACCTCGCGCAGGTGCGGCATCAGCAACCAGCGCAGCGGGCTTTTTCGCAGGTTGCGATGCGCGGCGATGGCGTACTGCTCGACGTTGAAGTGACACTGCCCCAGGTGGTTGCCCAGCTCCGTGTCCAGCGTCGCGCTCACCCGCGCCATCCGCTTGGCGGCCTCCCAGCCCGCGCCATCCGCGGGCGTGAAGCTCCGCCGCGTCACCGGTGAGCCAGGGGCCGTCGCGCCGGGCTCGCGCAGGCCCAGGATGATGCGCACCGGCAAGAGCCGCTCCTCCACCAGCCGCAGCCTCACGTCCACGTCGGGCAGACAGTGCACGCCGTCCTGCTCGTACGCGTTCCACGGGGAGTAGAGCCGGAACGCGTTCGCCTCTCCGGCCGCCTCCGGGTCCCTGTCGAGGACGCTGGAGAACATGCCGTTGAGCAGCCGCTCTCCGAAGAAGGCATCCGTGCGCGTGGAGCCCGGCGACTCGCGCTCCATCCGCACCGTCAGCGCCTCCGGATAGTCCGCCTGAATCTTGTCGAGCGCAAGAGCCTGTCCCAGCTTCCCCTGGAGCAGGTGCCCGCGCTTGACGAGCTCTATCGGCGCCACGGCCTTCAACATCGCCAGCGCGCGGCCCGGCGCATAGGCCGTGGGCGGCGTCCCCTCCTCCGTCACGAGCAGGCGGGCAAGCGGAGTCGTCGAATCGTATTCCCAATACGGCAGCCTCACCGTCCCGAAGTCGTGGTGCAGTCCCCCATGGTCATCCGGCCCCTGCTCGGAGCCGATGCGCCTCCAGGTCTCCACCACCTGCCCGTCCGGACGGAAGGTGTGCTGCGGCTCGAAGAAGCGGACCTCCAGGTCCGGCAGGTCTCCCACGCCCGCGTCGGCGGGGTCGTAGCGGACCGAAAACCCACCCTCCGGGTCCGTGAAACCCTCCCCGAGAAAGTCATCCGGCGCGCCGAAGTCCCGATCCCACAGCTCCACCTTGATGTGATGCAAGGGGATGGGGCCGTCCGCGCCGTCCTGCTCGAAAACCAGACGTCCCACCGCCACCGCGGGCAGCGTGGAGGTGTCCCGCACGGTGCGGCCCGCACGGACCCTTGGTGCGAGCTGACGACTCAGGGCCAGCCGCTCCTCGAGCTTCAGCCCCGAGTACCACCGCGCCAGCTCCTCGGCGTCCAGCACTTCATTCCCGCCGCTCTCGCGTCCTCTGAACCCGAGAGCGCCCATCCACCGACGCAGCACCGCGAACATCATCCCCGTCCCCTGCCCCTGGCCTCTGGCCTGTCAGTGCCACCGTCTGTCATCAGCCCGACCTCCACGGGTGTCCCTCATTCATGACAGGACCACTGGAACCTTCGCCTGGTCCGTGCGCTGAGCGACGCCTGCCTCCGTCCGCGGGGAGGGTACCATGGCTTGCAGCTCTCGCTTTCCCCGTCCTACGGTCTGCCCCGTTCCGTAGAGGGTTCCATGACTGTCGAGTACAAGATCAAGATTCGCACCAGCGAGAAGCTCGGCGCGGGCACGAATGCAGACATCTCCGTCACCCTGGTGGGCACGCTGGGGGAGAGCGGACCGCACGTGTTGGACAAGCGCTTCCACAATGACTTCGAGGCGGGCGCGGAGGATGTCTACTCCGTCACGTCCATCAACCTGGGCGACCTGGTCCTGCTGCGCTTCACCAACGCGGGAGGCGTCGCGGGTGACTGGTTGCTGGATTGGGCCCACGTCACGTCAGAGGGAAGGCAATGGCGCTTTCCGTTCTTCCGGTGGGTGCAGGGCGGCGCCACGGTGGACGTGCTCGAGGGCTCCGCGAAGCTTTCGCGACAGGCGTGCAGCGCCCGCGAATCAATGGCGCGGCGCGAGCTGCTCAAGCACCGTCAGCAGCTGTATCCCTGGCGTGCCGCCTCGGCCACCGAGGGGCTCCCCGGCGCGCTGGACTTGAGCGAGACGCGGCCTTTGCCCAAGGACGAGCTGTACCGGGGATTGACGGAGGGCAGCTACGAGGTCGTCATCGCCAAGACGCTGGCGTCCATCAAACTGCACCTGCCCATGCTGTCCAGCGCGTGGAACGGGCTCGTCGACATCTTCGACTTCTTCAAGGGCCTGGAAGTCCCCCAGCTCTCCCAGCGGTGGAAGGACGACTACGAGTTCGCGCGGCAGGCCGTGCAGGGCATCAACCCGCTGCACATCACGCTCATCCCCAGCGTGCCCCAGGACATGCCGCTGACGGATGACGACGTGCGCGGCCTCTTGTCGCCCGGCACCACGCTGGCGCTCGCGCTCGACAGCAAGCGCATCTTCCTGCTCGACTTCGAAATCCTCGACGACATCCCCATGTACCGGAAGGTCAACAAGGAGGGCGTCGAGGAGCGGCGCTGGGCGCCGGCGTCCCGCTGCCTGTTGTACCTGGATGACACCCGGCAGCTCCGCCCGCTCGCCATCCAACTGGGACGCGACCCCCAGAAGGACCCGGTCTTCACGCCGAACGACGGCGAGTACGACTGGCTGGCGGCGAAAATCTACGTCCGCTGCAGCGAGGGCAACACGCACCAGATGGTGGGCCACGCGCTGCGCACCCACTTCGTGGCGGAGCCCTTCGTCATGGCGACGATGCGCAACCTCCCGGACCCGCACCCCGTCTACAAGCTCCTGCGCCGGCACTTCCGCTACACGCTCGCCATCAACGAGGGAGCACGCAAGGGCCTGCTCGCCGAGGGCGGGGTGTTCGATGACTTCATCGCCACCGGGGGGCCGGACAAGGGCCACCTCCAGCTCGGCAAGAAGGGGTACCAGCGCTGGAAGCTGATGGACAACAAGCCTCGGCTGGACTTCGAGCGCCGGGGCGTGCTGTCCCCTGACGTCCTGCCCTACTACCCCTACCGCGACGACGCCCTCCCCTTGTGGGATGCTTTCGAGGAGTACGTCGGCGGAGTGCTCCGGCACTTCTACCGGACCGACGCGGACCTCGAGGGCGACACCGAGATGCAAAGCTGGTGGAAGGACCTCACCGAGCACGGCCTGCCCGTCGACAAGCTGCCCTGCCAGGAGCTCTCCCGCGTGGACGACCTGGTCGACATGCTCGCCACCGTCCTCTTCACGGTCAGCGTCCAGCACGCGGCGGTCAACTACCTGCAATACGAGCACTACGCCTTCGTACCCAACGCGCCCCTGTGCATGCGCCAGGAGCCGCCCCGTCAGAAGGGCGTCCTGGGCCCGAGCGATATCGCCGCCATGATTCCCAGCAAGTCCCAGACACTCTGGCAGGTGGCCATCGGCCGGGCGCTCTCCAGCTTTGGAGAGGATGAGGAGTACCTGCTGAACGAGTTCGGCTGGCGCGAGGAGTACTTCCAGGAGCCCGAGTTGTTGGCGTTGCGCGAACGCTTCCACCAGCGCATGCGAGACCAGCTGGCGGCGGTGAAGGCTCGCAACGCGCGCACCGACGTGCCCTACACCGTCCTGCAGCCCGACAAGATTCCCTGCGGCATCACCGTCTGAGCAGCACCGGAGGCCTCCTCGTGCCGAACCTGCTCTCTCGCGGCCTGTTCAACCTGTTCTTCGGCGCCCGGCGAAAGCCCCTCGCCAGCCTGCCCGGGCCGACTCCGGGCCTGTTGGGAAACCTGGGGGACTTCCTGGGCGCGCAGCCGTGGGACGTCTGCGCCCGCTATGCGCGGGACTTCGGCCCCGTCACCGTCGCATGGCTGGGGCCGTCCCCCGCGCTGATCCTCAATGACCCCGGCGTCATCCAGGAGGTGATGGAGACGCGCCGGCTGGAGTTCGAGAAGGGCAACATCGGCGAGCAGATCCGCCACTCCGTCACGGACGACACGCCGTTCACCGCGCAGCAGGGCGAGGACTGGAAGCGCAAGCACGGGATGGACCCGCTGGCGCAGCCCTGGGTCCGGGCGTGGCAGGAGGCCCAGGTGCCGCCGATGCAAGCGGCCATTCTGGAGTCGGTGGAGGCGCTGCTCCACACGCCGTCGCTCGTCGACCTGACGCCCGCGCTGCGCAAGCTGACGTTCGATGCGTTCTGCGTGGCCACGGTGGGCGAGAAGCTCCCCACGTCCGCGTACGACGACTTCATGCTGCTGGCCGCCGCGGCGGACGCGCGCATCCAGGCGAAGCTCCCCCTCAGGTTCGTCTCGGTGCCCAAGGGCTTCGCGGCGGCCAGGGAGCGCTTCTACGGGCTGTTCGCGGACAAGATTCGCGCGGCGCGCCAGGCTCCGGCCGCGCACCGGGTGGACCTGATGTCGTGGACGCTGCGCGAGATGCCGGAGCTGGATGACCAGGTCCACGCGAACCTGCTCGGCTCGTTCTTCTTCGGCGGTGTCTTCTCCTCCAGCACCACCCTGGTGGGCGCGTTCCACCAGCTCCAGAAGTACCCCGCCGCCGAGGAGCGCCTGGCGCTGGAGTCCGCGGCGCTGGCGCAGGAGCCGCTGACCCACGAGCGGCTCCGCGGGGCGCCCTGGGGTGAGGCCGTCGCCTTCGAGGCCCTGCGAATCCTCCCCGCCGTCCGCGTCCTCATGCGCCGCTCGCCGGCCACCGAGACGAAGCTGGCGGGCGTCATGGTGCCGCCGGAGACCACGCTGATGATCTCCAACCAGCACCTGCACCGAGACGCGACGCATTGGACCAGCCCGGAGACGTTCGACCCGGAGCGCTGGCTCAACGGCGGCGCGGCCAGCAACCCGCTCGGCAGCGGCCACTTCTTCCCGTTCGGACGGGGCCCTCGGGCCTGCGTGGCCGGGGACTTCGCCATGGTGTTCCTGCGCACCGCGTTGGCGACGCTCGGCGCCCGGGTGCGCGTCCACGTCGATTCGACGGAGCCCTTCGAGGAGGGTTTCTTCTTTGGCGTGGTGCTTCCGAAGGGCGTCTCTGGAAAGCTTGTCCCGCGCGAGCGGCAAACCCTCTACCCTCCCCTGGGAGCCCGTCCCACCCCCGCTGTGGAATCCGCATGACCTTGTTCCGACATCCCAGAGACCGCATCCCCGTCCTGCTGTTCGCCACGGTGTTCGCCCTGGACCTGACGGTCTACTTCACGGCGAGAAGCTGGTGGCTCCCCCTCCTCTGGCTCGCCCTCTGGGTGATTCCCAAGGGGTGGATCAGCGCCTGGAACCACCACCACCAGCACGTGCCCATGTTCCGGCACGCGCTGCCCAACCGCCTCCTGGAGGTCATCTTCGGATTCCAGACGGGTGTGACGTCCCAAGCGTGGTTCCTCCACCACGTGGTCGGCCACCACCGCAACTACCTGGACCAGGAGAAGGACGAGGCCCGCTGGAAGCGCGATGACGGGTCCACCATGGGCGAGGTCGAGTTCTCCGTCATCAACACGCTGCAGGCCTACCCCCGGGCCTACGCCGTGGGGCGCTCACACCCGAAGGCCCTGCGCCTCTTCCTGGCCATGGGCGCGCTCCAGGTGGCGCTGCTAGGTATTCTGTTCTGGCACGACTGGTACAACGCCCTCTTCGTGTTCCTGCTCCCCATGGTGGCGTCGCTCTACGTCACCGTCTGGGCCACCTACTTCCACCACGTGGGGCTGGAGACGAAGGAGCACACGCAGGCCTCGTACAACATCGTTCACCGGGGCTACAACCTCATGACGGGCAACCTGGGCTTCCACACCGCCCACCACGCGAAGCACGGCGTGCACTGGTCCCAGCTCCCGGAGCTGCACGCGCAGCTGGCCAAGGACATCCCCAACACCCTGTACCGCCAGCCGGGCATCCCCTTCGTCTGGTCCAACCCGGAAGCGAAGATCGAGCCGGGCGAGACGGAGCTGGGCGCCATCGTCCAGTGAGCAGGCCCCTGCCTCGCCGCGAGCCCCTGACGTGAGGCTCGCGGGCGAGGAAGCAGGACCCGACGAGGCGGAAGGCCCCGCGCCTTGACCGCCTCGTCGCAATCCCCGATATCCCCCGTGGCGCGCAATTGAGATTGCGTCGCAACACCAAGTAGTCCGGGATTGCGGATGTTCTCACCGGTCACCTCCCTCGCGCTGCTCCTCTCGGTGGCCTCCCCGGCCCCGGCCACGCCGTCCCCCTCGGAGGCGCCCGCTCCAGCCACGGCCTCGGCCACGGCGGAAGTCCTACCGGGCGACGAGGTCCAGGTGCCTCGGCGCCTCGACAGCGTCGTGGTTCCCTATCCCGAAGCCGAGCAGGCGGCCGGGCTCGAGGGGGAGGTCGTCCTTCGGCTCACGCTCGATGAGCGCGGCACCGTGACGGACTCGGAGGTCGTCCGCTCCGCGGGCGCGGCCTTCGACGAAGCCGTGCGGACCGCCAGCTTCTCCTTCAAGTTCGAGCCCGCGCGCGTCCGGGGCGAGGCCGTGGCCTGCCAGATTGAGCTGGCCCACACCTTCAAGCTCGACGCGCCTGTTTCGCCTCCCGTCCCCGAGGCGCCCGTCACCGAGCCTGTCGCCGAATCCACGGCGGAGCCTGGCGCGATTGCGGAGCCCACGCCGCCTGTCCCCGAGGAGAAGAAGCTGGAGACCACCGTCTCCGCGCGCTCGGACGCGGAAGCGCGGCGCCAGTCCGCCGAGGCCGTGCGAATCGTGAGCATCCAGCGTGCGCGCTCGCGCTCCGGAGACCTGGGCCAGGTGTTGGCCTCGCAGGAAGGCGTGGAGGTGCGGCGCACGGGCGGGCTCGGAAGCACCGCGCTGTTCGCGCTCAACGGCCTCACCGACGACCAGATTCGCTTCTTCCTGGACGGCGTGCCGCTGGACCTCTCGGGCTACCCCTTCGGCATCGCCAATGTGCCCGTCAACCTGGTGGACTCCATCCAGCTCTACCGGGGCGTGGTGCCGGTGCGCTACGGCGCGGACGCGCTCGGTGGCGCCGTCAACCTCATCTCCGCGCCGCTGGAGACAGGCGCGCATGGGGCCGTGTCCCTCCAGGGTGGAGCCTTCGGCACCTTCCGCCTCACGCTCGGCGGCGGCTACAAGCCCGCGGAAGAGGGCTTCTACGCGCGGGCCCACTTCTTCGCCGACACCACGAACAACGACTACTCCGTCGACGTGGAGGCCGTGGATGACCGGGGCAGCCTCCGTCCCGTCACCGTCAAGCGCTTCCACGACGGCTACGAGGCGCTCGGCGGTGGCGTCGAGGCGGGCTACACCGGCCTGTCCTGGGCGGACCGCCTCGTCGTGCGCGCCTTCGGCTCCCAGCACGACAAGGAGCTGCAACACAACCTGGTGATGTCGGGCACCCCGTACGGCGAGGCCCGCTACGACTCCGACACGCTGGGCGCGCAGGTGCTCTACGCGAAGACGCTGTCGCCGAGCGTCCACCTGGACGTGCTGGCGGGCTACGCGTGGCAGGCCACGAAGCTCACGGACGTGGGCGAGTGGGTCTACGACTGGTTCGGCAACCGCGTCCGTCAGCGTGAAGTGGCGGGCGAGCTGGGTGGGAACCCCGTCGATCAGACAGTCTGGCAGCGCTCCCTCTACGGCCGCGTCAACGTGGGCTGGGACGTGGCGAAGCACCAGACGCTGCGGCTCGCCTTCGCTCCGACGAGGACGGCGCGGACCGGTGAGGAGCGACGCAGGCTCAGCCCCAGCGACCCGGACCGGCTCGCCCCGGAGCGCTCGCAGCTCACCTTCGTCACCGGGCTCGAATACGAGGTCGACCTGTTCGACGACGCGCTGGAGGTCATCCTCTTCGGCAAGGACTACGTCTACCTGGGCAAGGCCGAGCAGCCGATGGAGACGGGGGGCTGGCGGAACAAGGACCGCGAGCTGCATCAACTCGGAGGCGGCGCGGCGCTGCGGCTCCGGCTGGGCGCGCCCGTCTACCTCAAGGCCAGCTACGAGCGCGCCACGCGCCTGCCGCGCCCCGACGAGGTCTTCGGCAACGGGGTGCTCATCCAGGAGAACCTGGACCTGGAGCCGGAGCACAGCCACAACCTGAACCTGGGCCTCGCCTCCGTGCCGCTGCGCACGAAGCTGGGCAACTTCCGGGGCGAGCTCAACGGCTTCGCCCGCTTCGCGGACAACCTCATCCTGCTCGCGGGGAGAGACCGGGATTGGAGCTACCAGAACGTGTACGCGGCCCGGATTCTCGGCGTGGAGGGCTCGGCCGGGTGGAGCTCACCGGGCGGCCTCTTCAGCCTGGACGCCAACGCCACCGTGCAGAACCCGCGCAACGTCTCCGGCCAGGGCACCTTCGGCGCCTTCGAGGGAAGCCGCCTGCCGAACCGTCCATGGCTCTTCGCCAACGCCACGGCCCGCGTGTCCCTGCGGGGGCTGGCGCTGGCGGAGGACGAGCTGTCCCCGTTCTGGAGCACCCGCTACGTGAAGGGCTTCTTCCGCAACTGGGAGAGCCTGGGCACGGTGGAGTCGAAGGAGACCATCGCCACCCAGTTCGTGCAGGCGGCGGGAGTCGGCTACCGCGTCCGGCGAGGCAAGCTCACCGCGGGGCTCACCGCCGAGCTGGAGAACGTCACCGACGCGCGCGTCTTCGACTTCTACGGCGTCGAGCGGCCCGGCCGCGCGGCCTGGCCGCTCGACGCCGTAGAAGTCGAAGACG
>Ga0126314_10000290_pt1 | contig 25137 bp, 23 predicted proteins | sample Plot105B_FD_92535 | JGI IMG/M metagenome (GOLD analysis project Ga0126314, IMG submission 92535) | Serpentine soil microbial communities from UC McLaughlin Reserve, CA, USA - Plot105B | ecosystem: Environmental > Terrestrial > Soil > Grasslands | place: USA: UC McLaughlin Reserve, Lake County... | reverse complement strand
CGTTCTCGGCTTCCGGAGAACATGTTCCGTCCTAAGACCTCTGCAACACCCCCTCGACCGCCAGGACGCTCGCCCCCGTCACACCAGCCTCCTGATCCAGCGCACTCAACACGATCGGGAGGTCGCGGGTGGCGAGCGGGAGCGAACGGCGGTAGACGGCGGTCCGGATCTCGGCCAGAAGAGAGTTACCGATGTTCGCCACGCCGCCCCCAACCACGATCAAGGAAGGGTTGAGAGTGCTGACGAGGATCGCCAGCACCTGCCCCACGAGCCGCCCCGACTCTCTTATGATCTGGAGCGCGTGGTAGTCCCCGAGGGAGGCCGCCTCGCCGACGTCCCTCGCGGTGAGCGCGCCACGCTCGTCAAAGACTTCCCGTAGGACCGGAGAGATACCTTCCCCCGCGTACTGCTTCGCTTTGGCGGCGATGGCCGGGGCGGCGGCCATCGCTTCGAGACAACCCTTGTTGCCACACGAGCACACCGGCCCGTCCGGGTCCACGCAGATGTGACCTATGTCCCCGGCGCACCCCTGGCTGCCGCGTTGCAGATGCCCGTCCGCGATGATGCCGCCGCCGATGCCGGTGCCGATCTTGACGAAGAGCACGTTGCCTTCGCCCTTGCCGACGCCGTCCCTGTGCTCGCCAAGCGCCATAACGTTCACGTCGTTGTCCACGAACACAGGGGCATCGTACTCGCCGGCGAAAGCGCCGCGAATAGGGAACCCGTCCCAACCTGGCATGATCGGCGGGCTCCTCAAAACCCCAGAGGCATGCTCTACGGGACCGGGAACCCCCACGCCGACGGCCAGGACCTCCCGCGCATCAGCCCCCTCCTCCACAAGGAGCTCCGAAAGCAGCTCCTTGACCCTGCCGAGCACCTTGTCCGGACCGTCCTTGACGTCCCCAGGCTCCCCGCGGTGTACGAGTATCTCGCCGCCAAGGGTGGACAGGGCGACGTCCGTGGAAGTGGCGCCGAGATCCACGGCGGCTATCAGGCCGGCCGCACGGGGGATGCGCAAGAGGGAGGAACGCCTTCCTCCCTCCGACTTGGCCAGGCCGTCCTCCGTGAGCAGACCGGCCTCGATCAACCGTCCGACCTCCATGGAGATCTTGCTCCTGCTGACGCCCAAAGCGTCAGTCATCTCGGACCGCGATACAGGACGGTCCATGGACCGTAAATAATGCATGATCTCCGCCTGAACACGGTCCCCAACGAGCAAACGCCGGCCGTAGGCTGCCTCGTCTACACGGTCCTCACTCCTCACGAATACAGTATAGAGAAACTTTCTCCATACGTCTACGGACTTATGACAAGATACGTCATAAGTCCGTAAGCCCTCGGCACTTCAGCACGCTCCGGCTTCGCCTCCGCTTGTCAGCACAGCGCTTCGCGCCTTGTCAGCACGCTCAGCCCTTGCGGGCTTCACTTGTCAGCATTTCAGCGAAAACAAAAAGCTGACAGGCTGACAAGCGAAAGCCGCAGGCTTGAGCGTGCTGACTAGCTGACATGCGCAGTTTTCCGGAAGTTTCCGGAAAACCGCTATCACAGTCCTGTCGGAGCCCGGTCGAGGCGTGCGACCCCGCTCTCTATGGCCGTTTCCCGCACGGCTGCGGCTACTTGCAGGTGGACGTCCGGGTCGAGGGCGTCGGGGACCAGTTCCGTGCCGGTAGCCAGGGAGGCGAGGACCTGGGCGGCGGCCAGCTTCATCTCGGCGTTGATCCGGCCCGCCCCTGAGAGCAGGGCGCCGCGGAAGATGCCGGGGTAGCCCAGGACGTTGTTAACGCTGCGGCCGTCGGCGGCGAAGGCCGCCCCGGCCGCCAGGGCGGCGTCGGATTCTATCTCGGGGTAGGGGTTGGTGAGAGCCAGGATCACCTGCCCCTCGCGCACCATAGGGGGTTCGATCAGGCCGGGTACCCCGGTCGTCGCGACGACGACGTCAGCCTCAGCCATGACAGTCTGCATGTCGGTAATCTCGATACCCTTCGCGCTGGCGCGCTCGTGGGAGAGCGGGTTCGGGTCAGAGCCGAGCACCCGCTCCGCCCCGGCCTCCACCATCAAGTTGGCGATACCAAAGCCGGCCGCGCCGAGACCGATCTGGCCGACCACCCCATTCTGCAGCGTCAATCCGGCGTCGCGACAGGCCACGAGCGTTGCGGCGAGCGAGACGACGGCGGTGCCGTGAACATCGTCGTGCATGACGGGTTGAGGAAGCGCGTCTATCAGGCGGGCCTCTATCTCGAAACACTCGGGGGCCGAGATGTCCTCGAGGTGGATGCCGCCGAACGTCGGCGAGATGCGTACGACCGTCTCGACAAACTCGTCCACGTCGTTCGTGTCTACGAGGATGGGCATCGCCGAGACGCCGGCTAGCTGGTGGTAGAAGACCGCCTTCCCCTCCATCACTGGCATCGAAGCGACGGGCCCGATGTCGCCGAGCCCGAGAACCCGTGTTCCGTTCGTGCAGATGGCGACGCTGCGCCCTATCATGGTCAGCTCGCGCGCGAGTGAGGGGTCCTCGGAGATAGCCTGGCACGCCCGCGCCACCCCTGGGGTGTAGACGTCGCGCATATCCTGCACCGTCCTGACGGGGTGGGAAGATTCGATCACGAGCTTCCCTCCCTCGTGCTTGAGGAGCGCCCTGTCGCGCGCCCACAGGACTTCTACTCCCTCGAGCTCGCTCAGCATGCCGACGATCCGCTCCGCCTGGTCACGGTCCTCGACTTCCAGAGTGATCTCCCGCACCGAAGCCTCGCGGCCGACGTTTATCGTCGTCACGTCCCCGATCAGACCGTCCCCTTCTGCTATGGTGCCGGCAACTTTGGCGAGCTGCCCCGTGCGGTGCGGCACCTTGATGCGATACGTATAGTCGAGCGGCACACCAAACCCCCTTACGTCCCGGCGCTACTGCTACATTCTTCCCACGTTCCAGAACCCCGTGCCCGGATTCTATAGGAGGCCGCGTCCCGAAACCAAGTTGTCTGGAACTTTCTATCCGATCACCGCTACGGCTTCGATCTCGATGAGGAGCCTGGGGTCTATCAAGGCCGAGACCTCGACCATCGAGGATGCCGGATAGGGCTCCTCGAAGTACCTTCTCCTGACTTCGTGGATCTCATCGTAGAGCCCCATATCCGTTATGAAGACGGTTACCTTGACTATGTCGTCCATCCCGCCTCCGGCCGCCTCCACGACGGTCTTCACGTGTTCGAGTACCGTCTCCGTCTGGCGTCGTATGTCTCCCTCCCCGACCACGTTTCCTTCAGTGTCCATCGAGACCTGCCCCGATACGTAGATCGTGCGCCCTGCAGGTGCCTCGACCCCCGAAGAGAACGCACCCCCACGCATAGGCGCCGGCAATCTAGGGTCGCTGATCACACGCCTTGCCAAAACAACCTCCCTCACTCCGGTTCCAATCCCGAGGATAAGGTAACATCCGCTTCCGGCCGGCGCCCGTCTGATGTAGACTCGCCGGGAAGTTGGTCTCTGGGTGGGAGGAACCATGCAGCGTACGTTCGACGTACAGGCAGTCCGCGAGCAGTTCCCGGCACTCGGCCGGACCTACAGAGGCCGCGCTGTCGTCTACTTCGACGGGCCAGGTGGCTCGCAGGTAGCGCGGCAGGCCATCGAGGCCATCTCCGGTTATATGGAGCGCGGTGGGGCCAACTTGCACGGCGTCTTCCCCACGAGCACGGAGACGGAGGAGATCCTGGCCGACACCCGCGGGGTGGCGGCGGACTTCCTAGGGGCCGCGCCCGAAGAGATCGCCTTCGGGGCCAACATGACGACCCTGACCTTCGCCCTCTCCCGTGCCCTCGCGGAACAGTGGGACGAAAGCTCCGAGATCGTCGTCACGGAGCTCGACCACCGCGCCAACGTAGACCCCTGGCTCATCGCTGCCACAGAGAAGGGTGCGAGAGTGCGGTGGATCGGGGTAGATTCTGACACCCTCACCTTCGACGAGGAAGACCTCGCACGGAACATCAACGAAAGGACCAGGCTTGTGGCCATAGGCCTGGCCTCCAACGCGGTCGGCACCGTAAACGACGTGGCCGCCGTCGCCGAGAGGGCTCATAGCGCGGGTGCCATAGTCGCCGTCGACGCCGTGCACGCGGCGCCGCACATACCCATAGACCGGGACGCGATAGGGGCCGACATCATCACCTGTTCGGCCTACAAGTTCTTCGGTCCGCACGTCGGCGTGACAGCAGTGAGGCGCGACCTCTTCGAAAGGTTGGACGTCTACAGGCTCGACCCGGCGCCGGATCACATCCCGGACAAGCTGGAGACCGGCACCCAGAACCACGAGGGGATCGCCGGAGTGAAGGGCGCCCTCGACTTCATCGCCTCCCTGGGCGAGGGCACCTCACAGCGGGAGAAGCTCACGAGCGCCATGGAGGCCATCGAAGAGCACGAAGCAGACCTGGCGGCGAAGTTTCGTGCGAGGCTCGGGAACCTGCCTCGCGTAGAGCTCTATGCCGCCCCGGAGAACGTGCGCAAGACCCCGACCATCGCGTTTCGAGTCCAGGGACATACCACGGAGGAGGTCTGCGCGCGGATGCTGGAGCACGGGTTCTTTATCGCTGCAGGCGACTTCTATGCCTCGACGCTAGCCGAGAAGCTCGGCATTAGCCACAGTGGTGGCTTCGTCCGCGCCGGCCTTGCCCCGTACTCCACCGAAGAAGAGGTCGAGAGATTCGTCGAAACGTTGGAGGGTTTTATTATCCGAGGATGAACCCTGCCCGCAGCCGGCGTTCAGGCATCATCCCACGGACGAAAGTGCAGGGCGCATGACGTCAAGCGGAGTTCTGGTATACTACGTGCCGGTAACGTAAGGTGGGTTTACAGTAGACGGAGCGCCACCCCGTGATAGAGGGTGGCTTTTTCGTTTAGTGGGGCCCAGGAACACGAAAGGTGGGCTCCAGCATATGGCCCAAGGAACGGTAAAGTGGTTTTCCGACGAGAAGGGCTACGGCTTCATCTCTCCCGACGACGGGGGTGAGGATCTCTTCGTGCACCACACGGGCATCGCAGGCGAGGGCTTCAAGACTCTCGACGAGGGCGCCAAGGTAACCTACGAGGCGACCCAGGGGCGTAAGGGAATGCAGGCGGAGAACGTTACGCCGGCATAAAACCCGAGAAGCAAGAGAAAACGCAAAGGCCGGGCATCGACCCGGCCTTTGTCATGTAGGCATAACGCGACCCACCATTATAGGGGCGGGTTTGAAACCCGCCCCTATAATGAACGCCCGGGATCAACCCATGAGCAGATACAGCAACGCCTTCTGGGCGTGCAGGCGGTTCTCGGCCTGGTCGAAGACGCGGCTCCTCGGGCCGTCTATGACCCCGGCCGTGACCTCCTCGCCCCGGTGCGCCGGCAGACAGTGCAGGAAGATGGCGTCTTCAGCGGCAAGGTCCATCAACCCCTCATCGACCTGGTAGGGGGCGAACATCTTCTTGCGCTCCTCGGCCTCGGATTCCTGACCCATGCTGGCCCATACGTCGGTGTAGACGACCCTGGCGTCACTGACGGCCTCCCGAGGGTCGTCGGTGAGTTGCGGGGCAGCTCCTAGAGACGCTGCCAGCTCGACGATCTCTCCTTCCGGCCTGTGCCCTTCGGGATGGGCGATAGTGAACTCCGCGCCGCTCAGAGCGCAGGCTATGGCGAGGGAGTGGGCCACGTTGTTGCCATCACCTACGTAGGAGATCTTGACGCCTTCGAGAAGACCGAACTCCTCACGCACGGTCATGAGGTCGGCGAGGGCCTGGCATGGATGGTGGGTGTCCGAAAGTCCGTTTACGACGGGAACGTCGGCGGCGCCCGCGAGTTCTTCGAGGTCCCCGTGGTCGAAGGTACGGACCATAATAGCGTCGATGTAACGTGCCAGGACACGGCCCGTGTCGGAAGGCGTCTCGCGTTTGCCGATCTGGATCTCCTCGGGGCTCAAGTGGAGCGCGTGGCCGCCGAGCTGGTACATCCCTACCTCGAAGGAGACGCGGGTCCTGTTGGATGGTTTCTGGAAGACCATCGCGAGTGTGCGTCCGCGCAGGGGCCTGTAGGGGATGCGGCTCTTCTGCAATGTCTTTATGCGCACGGCCTCGTCCAGGATCAGGGACATTTCCCCGGATTCGAACTCTCCGAGCGTCAGGCAGTCGCGGCCCGAGAGGGGAGAGGGGGGAGGAGGCGCGTTCTGGAGGTCCGGGATCACCACGCTCACGCTACCGCCGCCTCGGGTACGGTCACCTCTACCGATTCGTAAACGCCGCCTCGAAAGGTATCGAGCGCAGCCCGAACCTCCGTTCTGCTCACGGTGAGCGGGGGCGCCATACGTATGGTCGTGCCTCCCACCAGGTTCACGAGGACACCATGGTCCAGGCAGTACTCGAACACTTCCCTCGCCAGCCCGGCGTCGCCGAGGTCGAATCCGAGCAGGAGTCCTTCACCCCTGACCTCCGCACCAGGAACCTGTTCCGCAAGCTTCTCGAGTGCGTTCTTGAGCACGGTACCCTTGAAACGCACCTCTTCGAGGAACGCCGGGTCGTTCACCACACCGAGCACGGCCTTCACGGCGGTCATTGCCAGGGGATTGCCCCCAAAGGTCGAGCCGTGGTTGCCGGGACCGAGCGCGGCGTACTCCTCCTTGACCAGCATCGCCCCGACGGGGAAGCCACCCCCAAGCCCCTTGGCGCTGGTGAGCACGTCAGGGACGACGTCCGTCCCCTGGTAGGCATACAGGTGTCCCGTGCGTCCGGCGCCGGTCTGGACCTCGTCGAAGATGAGGAGCGCCCCGTGCTCGTCGCAAAGCTCGCGCAGTCCTTTTAGGAAGCCTTCCGGCGGCTCGTTTATGCCGCCCTCGCCCTGGATCGGCTCGACGAGAACGGCCGCGGTCTGCGGACCGACCTGGGCTTCCGCAGCCCGGAGCTCGCCGTACGGAGCGTGGACTATCCCTGGCAGCATCGGGCCGAAGCCGTCCTGTAGCGCGGGTTGGGCCGTGGCGGTGAGACTGCCGTAGGTGCGACCGTGGAAGGATTTCGAGAACGTCAGGATCTCATGCTTCTGGGGACCGTAGATATCATGGGCGTACTTGCGCGACAGTTTGATCGCCGCTTCTACGCTCTCTGCTCCGGAATTGCAGAAGAAGACCCTGTCGAAGTCCGTGGTGCCGCAGAGCATCCCTGCTACCTCGGCCTGAAGGGGGATCTCATAGAGGTTGGAGCAGTGAATCAGTTTGGCGGCCTGCTCCTGTATGGCCCCGACGAGCGCCGGGTGCCCGTGCCCGAGGGAGTTCGTGGCGATCCCGCCTATAAAGTCCAGGTACCGGTTCCCTTCTTCGTCGAAGAGCCAGCTACCTTCCCCTCCCGTCGGCGCTATCCCCAGACGTTTGTAGGTCTCCATCACTGCTTGCATGCCGCGACTCCTTCGGATATGAGAGTTCCGACCCGCTCGCCGGCGACCGCTGCCGCGAGCGCGCCCTTCTTATTGCCGTTGAGTATCCTGGCCTCCACCCCGCCGCGCGCGGCCTCGGCCGCGGCCCGCAGCTTGGGCACCATTCCACCTGCCGCGAGTCCGCTCTCGACGTAGGCTTCGCACCGATCCGGAAGGATCGTCTCCACCGTCTCTCCGCCTTCCAGCAGCCCGTCCACGTCGGTGAGCACCAACAGATGTCCTGCCCCGAGCCCGACGGCGAGCGCCGCGGCGGCCGAGTCGGCGTTGACGTTGTATGCTCCTGCGGGTCCGAGCCCGAGCGGCGCGACGACGGGTACGAAAGCGCCGCCCCAGAGGGTCTCGATGAGCCGCGGCTCGACCCGCACGACCTCTCCGACCCGGCCCAGACCCTGGACCGGCTCGACCAGCAGCGTCGGCCCGTCGGTTCCCGAGATGCCCGCGGCCAGCACCCCGAGCGCGCCCATCCCGCGCACGAGGTTCTTGTTCACGCCACCAGCGAACACGTTCTCGGCCACCTCGATGGTCTCCTCGTCCGTCACCCTGAGCCCCTCGTGAAACCGCGTGGGGATGCGGAGGGCGTCGAGCATCCTGGTGAGTTGCAGTCCGCCGCCGTGGACGACGACGACCCTGTAACCCGCCGATACGAGATCGGGCAAGTCCTCCAGCGCGCCACCGGCAATGGCGCCGCCTCCGACTTTGATCACCACGGGCTTCACGTCCTGTAGCTCCCGTTGATCCTGACGTACTCGTAGCTCAGGTCGCAACCCCAGGCCGTGGCCGACGCTTCTCCCTCGTCGAGCCGGACCGTGATCTTCACCTCACCGGCGGCGAGCGTGGCGTTGGCCTCGGCTTCTTCATGCACCGCAGGCTCCCCACCGGAGAAGACTTTGACGGAACCGAACCAGAGTTCTACTTCCGCGGGATCGAAAGCAACTCCCGAGTAACCCATCGCCGTGAGCACCCTTCCCCAGTTGGCATCCTCGCCGAAGACGGCTGCTTTGACCAGGCTGCTCCCCACGATACTCTTCGCCAGCGCCGCCGCGGGCTCCTCGCTCGCCGCACCCTCGACATCGACCTCGACTAGCCTGGTCGCACCCTCCCCGTCGCGTGCGATCTCCCTGGCCAGTGTCCGAGCCACGTCCTCGACGGCCTCCGCGAAGACCGGATAGTCTGGCGAGTGGGCCGTCAGCGGCGCATTACCCGCCGCACCGTTCGCCATGAGAAGGGCTATGTCACTAGGCGAGGTGTCACCGTCGACCACGACGCGGTTGAAGGTGCGCTCCGTGACCCTTTGCAGCGTCTCCTGCAGGCAATCCTTCTCCACCGCGGCGTCTGTGGTCAGGAAGGCGAGCATGGTACCCATGTTCGGGTGGATCATGCCGCTCCCCTTGGCCGTCCCCCCGACTGTGACGGTCTTGCCCCCGACCTCGACCTGTACGACCGCCTCTTTGGTACGGGTATCTGTGGTGAGTATGGAATCGGCGAAGCCGGCGCCCTCCTCATTCAGCCCGCCAGACGCCTCCCTTATACCGGATGAGATCCTGTCGATCGGCAATCGGACACCGATGACCCCGGTCGAGGCTACCGCGACTTCCCGGGTTTCGATCCCGAGCGACTCAGCCGCGAGCTCCTGCATGGAACGGGCGTCCTCTACGCCCCGCTCGCCGGTCGCCGCGTTGGCGTTGCCACTGTTCGCCACGACTGCCCGTACCCCGCCGCTCTCTACGGCCTCCCGCGTCACGATGAGCGGCGCACCCTTGACGGCGTTGCGCGTGAACACCGCCGCCGTCTCGCAAGGAAGCTCCGAGAAAAGGAGCCCGAGATCCCACCTCCCAACCTCACGTACGCCACAAGCAACCCCGGAAGCCAAAAAGCCGTCCGCGGCCGCTGCGCCACCAGGGAGAGATTTTATTCTGATTGTTGAATCTTTATTCATCACGGGAGGCTATTGTCGCACCCGTGCAGGAGAGCGTCAACCAGTTTATGCAGAAACTTGAATAAATATCCGGAAGTCCTACAATGGGCGGCATGGGACTCAGAGTAGGCGTCTACGGTGGGAGTGGGTATACCGGGGTGGAGTTGGTAAGGCTGCTCGCCGGGCATCCCGAAGTGGGGGCATTGCGTGTGGCGTCGCGCGGGTATGTGGGGCTTGGGATCCGGGAGGTCTATCCGCAGCTCGCCGTCGATGGAACGTATGAGTCGCCCGAGGAGATCGAAAACCTCGATGTGGCTTTCGTGGCCTACGGGCACGGCGAGAGTGCCGGGACAGTCAGGGAATTGCTGCGGTCGGAGACGCGCCTGGTGATCGACCTCTCGGCCGACTTCAGGTTGCCCCGCAAGGAGCTGTATGGCGAGTGGTACGGTGAGCATCCTGCGCCGGAGCTCCTTTCGGAGGCGCACTACGGGTTGCCCGAAGTCTTCGGGGCTCCGGCGGGGAGGCTTGTCGCCAACCCCGGGTGCTATCCGACCGCGGCCATTCTGGCGCTGGCACCGGTCGTGAGGAGGATGGAAGGGATAAGCTCCGTGACCATAAACGCCCTCTCGGGGGTGAGTGGGGCTGGCGCCAGACCCAGCGTAAAGACGCACTTCGTCAGCGTGAACGAGAGTGCCGGCGCCTACGGGGCGCCGCGGCATCGGCACACGCCCGAGATCGAAACCCTTCTGCGGCGTGTAGGGGAGGTGCCCGCGGTGACGTTCGTACCGCACCTGATCCCCATTACGCGTGGTGAGCTCGAGACGATCGTGGTCGACGCGGAGGAGGTGCCCGATGCAGAGGAGATTCTCGGCTGGTACGCAGAGGACTACGAGGGCTGGGCTTTTGTGGAGGCCAGGGAGGAGTATCCGCAGATCGCCCACGTGGCCAACACCAACAGGTGCAGGCTTTCGGCGGCGGTAGACGGCAGGGCAGGGAAAGTGCTGCTCTTCTCGGCGGTAGACAACCTGCTCAAGGGCGCCTCCGGGGCGGCGGTACAGAACATGAACCTGGCACTCGGCCACGAGGAGAACCTCGGGCTCGAGCATCTCGAGTAGGAGGACGGTTTTGGGAGCCACCATGTCACAGATGGACAAGACGACGAGGCAGGACCTGATCCTGCGCCTCATCTCCGAGCACGACCTCGGGACACAGCAGGATGTCGTTTCGGCGCTCGCGGACGAGGGCGTCGAGGTCGCGCAGGCGACCGTGAGCCGTGACCTCGCCGAACTGGGGGTTCTCAAGGTCGGTAACCGCTACCTGGCCCTGCCACACGACCCCGGTTCCGCGGGGATCGAAGTCCTCCCCAGCTTCGTGCTCGGCATCGTGCCAACACAGAACCAGGTCGTCATACACACCCGTGACGGGACCGCCGGGGCCGTCTCCAGCGTCCTCGACAGGGTTAAGGGGCTGAAGATAGTGGGCACAATCGCAGGCCAGGATACCGTGCTCGCCGTAGCCCCTGATGCTGCCGCGGCCGGAGAGGTGGCGAACCTCATCGCTGATGTCTGCAGGGCGAAGACGCGGCCAGCCGGCAACGTCGAGTAGTTGAAGGCCAGACCTTCCGAGGGGACGAACGCCGCGGCGGGCGCCCCCGAACTTACCCTGACGGTGCTAGGAGAACGTCTTGCCGTCTGCCGGTTGGATGCCCGTATGGACATCCCGGCGTGGGCGACAAGGGCATCCTTCTTCTCGGTGACACGAACGGAAGATGAGCTCTCCGTCGTGTGCCCGGAGGCGGATGTACCCGAGGGCGTCGCCAGGGAGCGAAGCTGGCATGCCTTGAAGCTGGAGGGACCGTTCGAGCTATCGATGGTCGGTATCCTGTCTTCTGTGGCGCACCCGCTCGCTGGAGCGGGTGCGAGCATCTTCGCCGTCTCCACCTTCGACACCGACTACGTGCTCGTCAGAGAGGAACAACTGGATCTCGCCGTCGATGCCCTGCGGGAGCACGGACACAAAGTACGCGACGATGGCGAGACGTTCGGGAAAGCATAGCTACATTTCAGGAGGAACCATGTTGGAAGGAAAGAAGGTCGTGCTCGCCTACTCGGGCGGCCTGGACACCTCGGTCTGCGTCAAGTGGCTCGAGCAGCAGGGGGCGGAGCCCTACGCGCTGTACCTGGACCTCGGCCAGGGAGAGCCTGGCGACGACGTCAAGGCGAAGGCACTGGAGATTGGCGCCACAGGCGCCTTCGTGCGGGACGCCAGGGCTGAGTTCGTCGAGGAGTACGTAGCCCCGGCGATAAAGGCGAACGCGCTCTACGGCGGAAAGTACCCACTCTTTACGGCCCTGGGACGCCCGCTCATTGCCAGGAAGCTCGTCGAGGCCGCGCGGGAGGTCGGGGCGTCGCACATCGCGCACGGCGCGACGGGGAAGGGCAACGATCAGGTCCGCTTCGACGTGACGACGGCGTCCATCGCTCCCGACCTGACCGTCGTCGCCCCGGTCCGCGACTGGAATATGAACCGCCCCGAGGAGATGGCCTACGCCGAAGAGCACGGCATCCCCGTCCCGACATCGAAAGAGTCCCCCTACAGCGTGGACGAGAACCTCTGGGGCCGATCCATCGAGGCGGGACCCCTGGAAGACCCCGACCACGAGCCGACAGAGGACGTCTTCACGCTAACGAGCTCTCCCGAGAACGCTCCTGACGAGCCACAATACATCGAGATCGGCTTCCAGGAAGGATTGCCGACCACCCTCGACGGCGAAGAACTGCCGCTAATGGATCTCATCTGCGAGCTCGGCGCCATAGCCGGCGCAAACGGCGTCGGCCGCATCGACATGGTCGAGGACCGCCTGGTCGGTATAAAGAGCCGGGAGATCTACGAAGTCCCTGCCGCCCTCCCGATCATTGCCGCCCACCGCGAGCTCGAGACCATGACCCTCACAAGAGACGTCGTCCGCTTCAAGACCACCGTCGAACAACGCTACGCCGAACTCACCTACGAAGGCCTGTGGTTCACCCCCCTCAAGGTGGCCCTCGATGCCTTCATCACAGAGACCCAGAAGACCGTAACAGGTACCGTCCGCCTCAAACTCTACAAAGGCAACAGCACCGTCGTAGGCCGCACAGCCCCCCACGCCCTCTACAGCAAAGACCTCGCCACCTACGACCCTGGCAGCACCTTCGACGAGGCCGCCGCCGCCGGCTTTATAGCCCTCTGGGGCCTCTCAGCCCGCCAGTGGGCAAGCGTCAACGGTGGCACGGAACACAGCCAGGCCACTCCTCAACATTAAACTCGAGGTGCATACTACGGAGCAAAACAGGCTGTTTTGCAGGAAATTTAACAGAGCGAGAACGTCGAAGCACTCCTGCGAGTACTATAAACGTGAACTTTAAATCGAGTATAAACTTTATTAGCAAGGTTAGACTTGCGCCGTCACCCCAGGTGAGGAGGCGAGGTGCTGCGTTGCCACCTCGCCTTCCGCGACTACCTGCGTGCTCACCCGTAGGAAGCGATAGCTTACGCGGCCCTCAAGTGGGAGGCCGCCCTGCGCTTCGGAGGAGATCGTCGGGCCTACACCGACGCAAAGATGGAGTTCGTCGAACGCGCCCCCGCACAAAGCCCTGACGACCCTGCGAGGTAAGACCGTCGGCCATCGTGCGGCGCAGAGCACAAAGCCCTGGGGTAGCTTCCCGGTCCAAAAAAAGGGTTTCCCGTGGCGCCCTCCGTACCGCGACGATCGGCAACGATTGGTTGTACATCAATCGGGGCGCAGCAACGCCGCGATACCTGGCACGAATGCCCACGATGAGGACGCCACGATTAACGGCGCGAGGTAATAAGGCCAGTCTGCTGTCCCATGAGCCCACCAGGCGAGCAACGAAGCGCAATATGTCACCACGGCCGCTATCGCGGTGGCTCGTCCTAGACGGGCCGTGAGGGGGCCTTCCTCTCGGACGGCAACGAGGGACCCCACGACCGGGGTTGCGACCAGCGCCATCAACGCGAAAGCCACCGCCATGACGTTTTCAAAGGACACGAACACGAAAAACACAAACGCACAGAAGCCGAGGCCAGACAGCAGCGCGGATTTCGTGAGGTGTCCCCCTCTGGCACCGAGCGCCAGGGCCGGAAGCGAGAAGCTCGCCGTCGCGACGATTAGGATGATCACGAGGCCGACCCAGAAGAAGGGGGAAGGGGCTGAAGAGCTGAGAACAAAGCCTGCGGTACTCGAGAAGAGGAGCAGGACGACGACAACCGGAGCTCCAGCGCAAACCACGAGCGGAGCGAGACCGGCGCCCGCCGCGAGCGCCACCCGGAGCCAAATCCTTCGCACTGCTCCTCCCCAAAGCTCGACCAGATAGGCTTCATGGTAGCCTCGTGCACAGAAGGGCGCCATGAAGCCACTCGGAGCTGGATGCTGATCGCGCCTCCTACGATATTCATCGGAGTGCGTGGAAGGCGCATTCTGCGAACTTGAACTTCGGCTTCACGGCGTTCTACGACGTTGGGCTTTTTTGCTCGTCTCCGAGTTGCTTGCTACCACGGCGCATCGTCTCTGCCCCCGTGATCAGGGCGCTTAGCCACATTCCTCCCGCCGCATAGCCGGCGACGACGTCGCTGAAGTAGTGAACGCCAAGGTACATCCGCGAAAAGCCTATAAGCACCACCACGAGCGCCGCCCCGCACACCGCCGCCACGCGGGCCTCCCAACTCCTCAGCCAGAGCAGCACGGCCAGGTAGGCAACCATCCCGTAGGCTACGAAGGACTCCATCGCGTGGCCGCTTGGGAAGGAGTAGCTCGTCTCGACCACCAAGGGGTGCGCGAAGTGGGGACGTGGGCGCTGGAAGATGCCTTTAAGAAGCTGGTTGAGGATGGCGCTTCCGGCCACCGCGACGATCCAGGTCCAGAGCAGCGTCCATCGCCGCCCCCGGGCGAGTAACGCGGCCACGGCGATCCCGAGGAGCACCACGGCCACCGTGGAGCCGAAGGCGGTGACGATGAGGAAGAAGGTGGTTAGGTGCGGCGTGGCGTGGGAGTGCAGGTACTCGTCTACCGTCCGATCGAAGCCCACCAGGGGGTCGCCCGTCAGGAGGTCCTCGACGACCCCGCCGAAGAGCCACAGGCACCCCGCCGCCGCAAGCAGCCCCACCGTGAGGTGCAGCCCCAGGTACTGCCCGGGCGTGAGGCGCCTGAGAAACCACCTGAATTGGGCGTCGTAGCGCCTCCTCAAGCGGGCCACGGGAGGGTAGGCGATAAGCGCCTCCCCCCAGCCCGCGAGCCTGGCCCTGTTGCGGGAGGCCCAGCGGTAGGCCAGGTAGAAGCCGACCGCCAGGGCGACCACCGCGGCGAGCACAAGCGTGGCCCTCCCCATCCACCGCTCCACAAGCGCGAGGCTGCTCCCTAAGAAGTAGCCGATAAGGACCACGGCCGTGGCCCACACCGCACCCCCCAGGGCGTTGTAGAGGAAGAAGGTGGCCCAGCGCATCCTGCTTATGCCAGCCACCAGCGCCCCGAAGACCCTCAAGCCCGAGAAGAAGCGGGCAAGGAAGACGGCCTTGCCGCCGTGCCTGGCGAAGAAGGCCTCTGCGCGCCCAAGCCTCTCGGGGGTGATGAAGAGGTAGCGGCCCCACCTCAGCACGAAGGGACGCCCGCCCTCGCGTCCGACCCAGTAGCCGATCTGGTCTCCTACCACGGCACCCAATATGCCGAAGGCTATCGTATAGCCCAGGTCGAGGTGCCCGCGCTGGACCAGGACGCCGGCGGCGAGGAGTATGGTCTCGCCCGGTAAGGGCACGCCCGTGCTCTCCAGCATAACCCCGAAGAAGACGACCAGGTAGCCGTAGTGGGAGATGAGGGAGAGGATCCGGTCCATGGTGGCAGTGAGTGTAGACCTTTGCGGATATCATGGTGGCTTATTCACCGAATTGCGTAGAAGGCAAATTCTGGGAAGTCTGAACTCAGGATGTTGCATAGACGCGCTCCCAGAGGCGCGAAGATGGCCTCAGAGAGCATCCACGCCGCGTGAGGAGACTCTACATGTTGTGGTGCTGCATAAGGATTCGAGGCCGTGGATAAACCGGATCAAGGTTCATCGCCGATAGTCGAGCGAGTTTCGCTCTGAAGTTGCCAAGCCCCGCAGCTTTGACGGTAATCGGAGTTGCTGCGACTCTCGTCATAACCTTGTGGGACCGCGGGGCAACTGAGGCATTTTCCGGCCGAACCCGCAGAGAACACAGCCGCGAGGATCGCTTCTAAGCGCCTCCGAGGGATGGGCGAAGGGTGCTGGAGCAAGAGGGGATTCACCGCGCGAGCGCTCGGGGACATGCGCGATGCTCCGGTCAGGCCCTTCCTTCGGAGCGGTTGCGCCCTGCCGAGCCTACTCCCCCTATGTGCCGCGGGGTTGTGACCGTGAGAATACAGCCATGGCGTTTGCAGCGGGTCCGATACCGGATCCGCTTGAACGCGAGTGTGTTCGGGGAGCAGGCGTGCAGAGGCACTCTGTCTCCCGTAATTCCCGCGAAAGCGGGAGTCCACGCTAGGAGAGTAGCAGGGCGGTGGGCGAGGGCGGGCCCTAACCCTGGCGGCAACGTCCGACTATGGGCTGATATCATCGGAATTGTGGCGGCGTCTATGACACGAGATCCTGCACAGATCGACCTCGCCATGATGCGCCGGGCTTTGCTCGCTGCGGAACGCGCGGCCGAGAAGGGTGAGGTGCCCGTCGGGGCCGTAGTCGCAAGGGGGGGAGAGGTCCTGGCCATCGCCGCCAACGAGCGCGAGGCTACCGGAGACCCCACCGCCCACGCCGAACTACTCGCGATCCGTCGCGCATCCGCCACCACGGGCACCTGGCGCCTGACCGGTTGCACCCTCTACGCTACGCTGGAGCCATGCCCCATGTGCGCCGGCGCCGCCCACGCCAGCCGTCTCTCCCGCCTGGTCTACGCGGCTTCCGATCCCAAAGCCGGATATGCCGGTACCCTGCATGACACCCCCGCCGATACCCGCCTCAACCATACGCTTCGAGTCGAAGGCGGGCTCCTGGCAGAGAGAGCAGCCGCTCTGCTCCGCGACTTCTTCCACCACCGGCGCCGGGGACCCCGAAAGGCCCCGGAAACCCCACTCTCCTAGAGCCAGTAACCTACTATACAGTATACCTAAACATGAGGTCAATAGTTTTTGGCGTAGTAGTCTTAGCTTCGACCAGCAGAAGAAGGTCATCACTGGACCTGAACATAACGGTGCGTGATTTGCTGCATATTCCCCATAATGGCGTGGATGTGAAAAATTCTTTGAAAAATTTTGCGGGCCGAGCGCTCCGGGCGAATTCCGCTGGCGAAAGGGCATTCGAGCGTTTAGTGTCAATTTAACCTTAAGTAAAGGTAAATCTCAGGGGTATTGCATCTCGAAAATGTAGTGTGCTAGGTTTTCACGGTACCAGATATGGTGTTGGAGCGATGGGGGTTAAGAGATGCAGTGTCCGTACTGTGATTTCGAGGACACGAAGGTGATAGATTCGCGGCTTTCGGAGACGAAGGACGCCGTTCGCCGGCGCAGGGAGTGTCTATCGCGGTCTTGTGGGAAGAGGTTCACCACGTACGAGCGCCGCGAGCCGTTGAGGCTGATGGTGATCAAACGCGACGGGGGTAAGGAGACCTTCGACCGGGAGAAGTTGAGGTCGGGGTTGGCCAAGGCCTGTGCTAAGCAGCAGATCACCGACGAGCAGGTGGAGTTGATCGTCGATGAGATCGAGGCCGAGCTGCGTGAGCGGCGCCGGCACGAGGTGACCTCGAGGCGTCTCGGGGACATGGTGCTGATGCGGCTGAGGAGGATGGACATGGTCGCCTACCTGCGGTTCGCCTCCGTCTACAGGCAGTACACGGACGTGGACCAGTTCCGCACCGAGCTCGTGCGGCTCGCCGGTTCGGGGATGGGCAACGGCAGGTAGAGGACCCACGGGCTACGGGGTATAGCGGGGCCGAATCTGGTGATGGAAAGAGGGCAAGGAGCGGTAGAATTGGGAGGATGGGTATGGAAGTAGACCGTAACAGGCTTGCAGATATAGAACTCACAGACAACGCGCGTGCTGTTCTGGCGAAGCGCTACCTCAAAAAGAACGAGAACGGTGAGGCTATAGAGGAGCCCATCGAGATGTTCTTGCGGGTAGCGTCGAACATCGCCGAGGGCGAGTTCCGCTTCAAGGAGGGTGAAGAGGCCCAGAGGCTGTATGAGGAGTCGAGGGAGAGGTTCCTCCAGATGATGCTCAGCCGGAGGTTCATGCCGAACTCGCCGACCTTGATGAACGCGGGCAGGGAGCTGCAGCAGCTTTCCGCGTGCTTTGTGTTGCCGGTCGAGGACTCCATAGACGGCATCTACGACACCCTCAAGCACCAGGCGGTCATCCACAAGAGCGGCGGGGGCACGGGCTTCGGTTTCTCGCGTCTGCGTCCCAAGAACGATCTGGTCAAGAGCACGATGGGAGTGTCGAGTGGCCCCGTCTCGTTCATGGCCATATACGATGCTTCCACGGACAAGATCAAGCAGGGCGGAACCCGGCGCGGGGCGAACATGGGCATCCTCAGGGTGGACCACCCCGATATAGAGGAGTTCATCACCTGCAAGAAGGACAACGACCAGATCAACAACTTCAACATCTCGGTGGCCATAACCGACGAGTTCATGGAGGCCGTCGAGGCCGACAGCGACTTCGAACTGGCCAACCCTAGAGACGGCGAGGTCATGAAGACCGTGCGGGCCAGGGACCTTTTCAGGAAGATCGTCGAGGGGGCTTGGCTAAACGGCGAGCCCGGCGTCGTGTTCATAGACAAGATCAACGACGACAACCCGACGCCGCAGTTCCCCATAGAGTCGACCAACCCTTGCTCGGAAGCGCACCTGCCGCCTTACGACTCTTGCAACCTCGGTTCGATCAACCTGGAGCGCTTCTACCGCGAGGATACGGGAGACGTCGACTGGGACGACCTCAGGGAGACGGTGCACACCGCGATCCGCTTCCTCGACAACGTCATCGAGCAGAACAACTATCCCCTCCCCGAGATCGACCAGATGAGCCGGGGGAACCGCCGCATAGGCCTCGGGGTCATGGGCTTCGCCGACCTCCTAATAAAGCTCGGCATAACCTACGACTCCGAAGAGGGCCTCGCCTTCGCCGAACGGGTTATGAAGTTCGTGGACGACGAGGCCTGGGAGGAGAGCAGGGCCCTCGCCGAGGAGCGCGGCGTTATGCCGAACTACGAGGGTTCTCGCCACCAGGCGCGGGGCGACAGCGTCCGCAACGCGACCGTCACCACGATAGCCCCCACGGGTACGATCTCGATGATCGCAGGCTGCTCTGGCGGCATCGAGCCGCTCTTCGCAGTGGCCTTTATGCGCCGCCAGGCCGACATGGAGATGCCCGATGTCAACCCCGAGTTCGTCAAGCTCGCCAGAGAGCGCGGCTTCTACTCCGAAGAGCTGATGAAGAAGGTCGCCGAGCACGGCTCCGTGCGCGACGTAGAAGAGGTCCCCGACGACTTGCGCAGCGTATGGGTAACCTCGCATGACATCTCCAGCGAGTGGCACGTCAGGATGCAGGCCGCTTTCCAGAAGTACACCTCGATGGGCATCTCCAAGACCATCAACCTGCCCAACGAGGCGACGCCCGAGGACGTCGAGGACGCCTACCGCCAGGCCTACGCCCTGAACTGCAAGGGGATAGCGGTCTACCGTGATGGCTCGCGCGACGCCCAGGTCCTGTCCACGGGCAAGACCGGCGGGGAGAAGCCGACCATGACGCCGGCCTCCCCCGAAGCGCCGACGGCGCCACCCGTTACACCCCCGGAGGGAGCAGAAGCCCAGCGGCAGACCTTCTCCTCGCTCGCCGAGGCACGCAATGGGAGGCCCCGCACCCTGACGGGCGTGACCAAGAAGATTCGCACCGGACACGGCTCCATGTACGTAACCATGAACGACGACGAGTTCGGGCCGAGGGAGTGCTTCGTCATCCTGGGCAAGCCTGGCGGCACGGCCGCCGCGTTCTCGGACGCCCTGGGGCGTATGATCACGATGGCCCTCACCCACGGCGCCGATCCTGCCGAGGTCGTCCACCAGCTCCGCGGCATCCAGGACGGCCACCCCGCGGGCGTAGGACCGAACGCCGTCCTCTCCGTCCCCGACGGCGTGGCGAGGGCGATGGCCGAGCACTACCTGATCGAGGACAGCCTGCCCGACACCCGCGAGCTCCCGATCATCGGGGCCTGCCCCGACTGCGGGAGCGGCCTGACTCGCCAGGAGGGCTGCGTCGTCTGCCACTCCTGCGGGTACTCGAAGTGTAGCTAGAAAACCGACGGTGGCCTGCGAGGGACGGACCTACCCGGGTCCGTCCCTCACTTTATGTCCCTCCGTCCTGGCGGTCCCTGTCGAGGTCTTGATCTTCGAAGGACGCAGGGTCCTCTGATGGTTCTATGTGGATAAAGAACGTGGTGTTTCCCTGCAGGGCGTTCGCTAGCTCTTTCTCTATCCTTTCGGAGAGGTCGTGGCCCCGCTTTACGGTCCAGAAGCCAGGCACGAGCACGTGCATCGAGACGAAGCGGCGCTGCCCGGCCGCACGAGTGCGCACGGCATGGAAGTTGACAGCATCGTCTTCGTGCCGTGAAAGGACCCTGTAGATCTTCTCGAGCTCCTCGGGCGGGAGGGCCGTGTCGAGTAGACCGTGGGCGGTGTCGTTCAGAAGCCGGAAACCCGTCCACACTATGTTTGCGGCGACGAGGAGGCCGATGATGGGATCGAGCACGAGCCATCCCGTGAGCCGCACCATGACGACGCCGAGTACCACGCCCAGTGAGGTCCACACGTCGGTGAGCAGGTGCTGCGCATCGGCACGGAGCGTGATCGAACGCAGCCTCCTTCCCGCCCGCAACAGCACGACCGCGACGCCGCCGTTGAGCGCGGTGGCAGCGAGCGTGACGGAGAGACCGAGCCTTACATTCTGGAGTGGTTGCGGGTCCAGCAGCCGGTCCCACGCTGTAATCCCGATCCAGACCGCCGCGATGATTATCAGGGCGCTCTCCAACCCGCTCGAAAAATACTCGGCCTTGTTGTGGCCGAACGCGTGTTCCTCGTCCGGCGGTCGTACGGCGAAGGTCAGGGCCGACAGGGCCGCCACCGCGGCGACGAGGTTGACCACGGACTCGGCTGCGTCGGAGAACAGTCCGACCGACCCCGTGAGGTAGTAGGCCCCGAGCTTGAGCCCGATGGTGACGACCGCGGCCGCGATCGATAGCCAGGCGTAGCGGCGTGCGGTAGCGCCGTTGGTCGCGCTGCCCTTCGTCACCGCCGTTCCCCCCTGGGAGACGCGCGCCACAATGCAGTAAGGATCGTCGTAAGTGTCGGGATCTCAACCAGCATCTTTACGTTCTATCATCTTCTCTACAAACGCCGCCGCAAATCCGCGGACGGCTGAAAGTGTGGCCGCTGGTCCTCGGCGGCCGTATCTGGACGCAGCCACAACGAGGCGTGCTCGGGTTGCATGGTCTCCTTTACGACTGTGATCAGCTCCGCGTTCAAGGTGTCGAGGTTCGTCTCCTCGCGCAACCGGGCGGAGAAATCGTCGAGCGTCTTTCTCGCGTCGTATTTGCGCCTGTAGAAACGCCTGTCTATAAACGCCTGGATGCGCCGGCGCAGTGGGTCGAACAGCGCGGCGATCACCAGCGTGGAGACCACGATCGTCAGTTGCGGAAAATCTTCGTGACCCGTGAGGGCGCGGAAGGCGTACTGCAAGGAGGCCACGCTCCCGAAGTACACCAGACCAAGCAACACCGTCAGCGAACCGTAGACGAGGGTGCGGTTGATGACGACGTCGATGTCGTAGAGGCGGTAGCGAAGTACGGCGACGCTCAACGAGAAGGGCACGATGGTCAAAGAGAGCCACCAGAAAGCCGAACTGACCAGGGTCCACCAGGGAAGAGAGCTGCCGGGTGGAAGGCTCTGCTCAATGGTGTAAGGCACGCCAAGCATCAAGATCAGCGTCCACCACGACACGAACCCGAACACTACCCATTTGGTTTGTTGTCGCCCGGTTGATGTGGAAACGCGCCGGTAGCGATATGCCTGTGCGTAGATAGCGCCTGTCACGATCAAGACCATAAAGATGCCCCAGTAGACGAGTGGCAGCATTAGATTCGCCACCGCCAGCAGCATCGAGAGGAGGATCAGCCAGCGCGTCCAGCGGGGTACTAGCCTCCCGTCGGGGAAGAGGGCGATTAGCGCCACGGTTGGCGTCGTGAGCAACAGGGGTTGAACCACGTCTACCGCCAATGCGGGCCAGGCGGGATAGAAGCCTTCCGCCCACTCCAACGGGCCTGCCATGATAGTCCCATACAGAAGCAGATAGGACGAGACGAACACGACCATCCAATCGTTCGATCTCCGCCAGAAGAGCACGACGGCGAGGGTCAGGCACACCAGGGCAGCCGTAATGGATGCCAGCACGCCGAGGAGATCCAACGTGAAAACCAACCCGGCGGGAGCCTCGACGGGAGCGCCCATCCAATCGGCTTGACCCGATTCGGTAACGTTGTAAACGTAAGCGGGGACGGAGGCGACGAACAAACCCAAAGCCAGCGCGGCTATAACGACCCATGCCGCGCGGACAAGGAGTAGCCAGCGCCCACGCAGGGTAGTGGCAGGTATAGAAGCTCGCGTACTCATCCTTCACTACTTTAGCGGGCGTTCGTCTGCCAAGCGTTACGAAGAGCGTTACGGGCAACAGTTTCTGTAATTACGAGATAGCGCACGAGCCTTCGCTTTAGACAAGTGGATTCCCGCTCTCGCGGGAATGACGTCTGGGTGGATCTCTTACGAGTACCCGCCCGCGCGGCGCCACAACACACCTTCTTTCAATCAGACCAAGGATGATCTCACAGGTGCACAACCGTGAATACAGAATATTCCTGATGTTTATAGTTAATGTTAAATGAACTTCCGGTGTCATCCATTTGGTAATCTCGGATATTGCAGATACGGCTATTTGCAGGTCTTTTGTCCAGAATTACGTGGATCGTGAGTCGAGAACCGTGAACAAGGACGTGAGCCGGTCGGGATCTTATGTCTAAACTGGAAGTTGAGGTATAGAGTCGTGAAATACGACCGTAGAGGTGGGATGTGGTTGAAGGCAAGGGGTCCTGTGGATACACTCTGCCGCGGAGAGGTGGCAGAGTGGTTGAATGCGGCGGTCTCGAAAACCGTTACGTCGGCAATCCCGGCGTCGGGGGTTCGAATCCCCCCCTCTCCGCTCTATTAGGTTTCAGGTCTCAGGCTATAGGCTTCAAAGAACGTAGGTCTTGATGCCTGAAACCTGTAGCCTGACGCCTTTGACCGGCTCGAAAAGCGTAAGATGCTGCTTATGACCTGGCCTTGTTCTAGAGCGGAGATCTCTAGCCGTGCGTAAGAGTAGTGGGTCAGTGATTTCGGATGCGGTCTTGATCACGGTCGGCTTCTGGGTGCTTGTGGCCTCGTTGTGGCTGTATCTCGACTACGTGGGGGCGACCCTGGAGAGGATCGGATCGCAGTCAATGGCGTACCACGTGGATTTCGACAGCTTCTGGCGCTCGGCGAGGGCGATGCTGACGGGACAGAGCATCTACGATACGGGGGTAGATCTGGTAAACCTCAATCCCCCGCTGTGGACCGTTCTCATCTCTCCCCTCGGGTTTCTCGAGCCGATTACCGCCTACAGGGTCTTCGTCTTGATCTCGCTGGTCGTGGTGGTGGGGTACCTGGCCTGGACCGTGGAGGAGCTGGGCCTCAGACCGGGGTGGACCGTTGTCGGGGTCGTCATGCTACTCCTCTCCTCGCCGCTGCTCGCGACGCTGGCGCTCGGGCAGGTCTATCCCGTGCTGGCCCTTGGACTCGTGGCATCCTGGGTGGCGGACCGGCGGGAAGAACAGGAGATCTCCGGCGCGGCCCTCGGCCTGGTCGTCGCCCTGAAGCCTACCCTGCTTCCCGTCCTCTTGTGGCCGTTCGTGAGGCGGAGGTGGAGGGCGTTCCTGGCTGCGTTCGCCTCGGGGGCAACTGCCACGCTCGTTGGTATCCTCGTGCTCGGGCCAGGGGCGACGCTGGAATATATCGGGGTTTTGAGGGAGCAGCCTGTCAGCGCCTACTGGGACAACGCATCCCTACCCTCCGCGGCGGCGCGGTTGTTTACGGAGAACTCCTACGCCCGGAACGTGGCGACGCTTCCCTGGATGGTCACCCTCGGCTTCGCGCTTGGGATCGGGGCCATCGTCCTCACCGCCATGAGGGTAAGGCACGGCCCCGAGGTGGGATTGTGGGCGCTGGTTGCGGCCTCGCTACTAGCCTCGCCCATCGCCTGGCACAACTATCTGGTATTGCTCGGTCCAGGCATCCTGTTGCTGCTGGCACGCGGCAGGGCACCGGCGGCTTTCTTGCTGCTCGCATTGCAGTCCATTCCGGCGCAGTGGCCCCTGATCTGGAACGACAGGGGGACAGGCATGGCGTCCCTGGCCATGACGCTCTATCTCTACATCCTGATCGCACACTGGCTCGCCCTGCTGGCTGCAACGAAGGAACCCGCAAACGCGTTTCGACCCGAGCCTGCTGCAGATGAGCCAGGATAGTAGTTGCGATACTCCCCGGGAAGCGTGGCATACTGTAGCGGTTCCCAGAGGAAAGGTGGAAGAGATGGCAGAGACCCTCATGCAGCGTGTGGTCGAAGCATTGCCCTTTCTGGACCACATCGCCGACGGCGTTCAGCCGAAGGTGCAGGAGGCCGTTGACGCGGGCGGCACCACGGCGCGTAACGTACTCGACGGCGTCTGGCTCGAGGCGCCGTTGCACCCGGTACTCACGGATGTGCCGGTGGGAGCCTGGACCGCGGCGCTCGTCTTCGATGGGCTCGACGCTGTCACAGGGAAGAAGCCCGTAAGGCACGCGGCCGACGCCTCGCTCGTTTTCGGTACGTTGGGAGCGTTCGGGGCCGCCGTTACCGGGCTCTCCGACTGGCGCTACCTGAGTGGCGGATCGAGGCGCATGGGGGTGCTCCACGGGCTTCTGAACACCATTGGGCTTGTCCTTAGCATCGTCTCGCTCGTCTTGAGGGCTAAGGGACGCAGGAATGCCGGGCGCCTTACCTTCCTGGCGGGGTACTCTATCAGCGGCATGGCCGCCCACCTGGGTGGAGAACTCTCCTACCACTACGGGATGCGCGTCGACAGGAACGTCTTCGAGGAAGCCGGTCCCGATGAGTTCGTCCCCGTCCTGGACGAGGGCGAGCTGGCACAAGACGAGTTGCGCCGGGTCGAAGTCGAAGGGGTAGGGGTCCTGCTGAGCCGCTCTACTGCGGGTGAAGTCTGCGCCATAGCCGCCACGTGCAACCACTTCTCCGGTCCGCTCGAAGCGGGCGAGCGCGAAGGTGATACCGTGGTCTGTCCCTGGCACAACTCCCGCTACGACCTGTGTAGCGGCGAGGTTATCGACGGACCGGCCGTCTTCCCCCAGTCTCGCTACGAGACCAGGGTGCGCGACGGTAGGATCGAGGTCAAAGCCGCTGCGGAGAACGTTCAGAAGAAGGTAAGGTAGCAAGTCAGCACGGCGCCTTTGGCCCCTTGTCAGCACGCTGGCGTAGCCAGCGTGCTGACTAGCTTTTCTCCAGCGTTTCTAGGGCTTCAGCGGCGGCGCGACGGAGGGTGCGGCTGGAGTCGACCTGGAAGACCTTCTGCAGGTCGCCGCGGGCGCGGGCCCTCTCGT